>Ga0187855_10001189_pt1 | contig 21078 bp, 12 predicted proteins | sample June2016WEW_8_10_2_FD_132969 | JGI IMG/M metagenome (GOLD analysis project Ga0187855, IMG submission 132969) | Peatland microbial communities from SPRUCE experiment site at the Marcell Experimental Forest, Minnesota, USA - June2016WEW_8_10 | ecosystem: Environmental > Terrestrial > Soil >...
CACTGTTGGGGGTCGCGATACTCGACCGACATCCGCCTGGCATCTTTACCCAAAAGTGCAAGCCGCTCCGCGCCGGCCGACTCTTTGGGGTGATCCAGGATAATTGGCTCCCGCCCCACAAACCTATCGATAAAGCCGCGATTTTCTTGCGGCGTGCCATGCAGTTCGATGAACGCGTCGCAGAGGTTCAGCGCCCGCACCGTGTCTGAAGTGAATAGGCTGAATTCGCCCCCATCGATGTCGCAGAAGACCAACGCTCGCTTGCCGGACACCAGATCCATCAGCCGGGCGCTGCTGCACCAGTCCGAAATCGTTACCAGATGCGAGACTTGGTTGAGAGCCGCCATTTCCCTCACGATCTGGCGTTCCGAGCCGTTCACGTCGAACGCGATGACCGGTTTCTTCGTCAAACGCGCCAGACCCACTGCAAAGTATCCTTCCGCTGAACCAATGTCGACGATGAAGTCGCAACGGATGGCCGCCTCCTGGAGCAGCGGATACAACTGCCGCTCGTAGGTGCCGAGCAGGTTGGGAGTGGCATGCCGGGTCAGGACCGCTGCGCGGGTGTATTGCATACCGCCGAACAGCCCTCCTTGCACCGTGTAATCGAATTGGTTCGCGACCTTCAGGGCCAGATCTAACACTCCTTCCCGCCGCAGCCAGCGAACAGTTGCGCGCCGTCCGTAGCGCGTTTCGAGTTCGCGGTACGCCTGGTCTGGCAGAACATTGCGCAACACGTTCGCAATGCGTTTCTTGACTGTCATACTCGCACCCCGCACGGGAAGCCGCCGCTCACTGGGATGGCGACTGGCATCAGGTTCATCCGAATCTCCAATTCGGCATCCTATCCCAGGCCTGATCGAAAACTTCACGTCTAGGTGATCTTTTTAGAGGCGCCTACCGTCGAAGCAGTACCTGGGACAACGGACTGAAGCAGGGCAGTAAACTATAATGTTCTTGGTTAGCGGGCACCATTCCACATGTCGAATCTCGCCGGACACAGGGGAACGATCGCGTCGATCGTTCTGCTCGCGTGCAGTTGTCTGGCCCAGGACGCCCCGGCTCCCTCGGCCACCATCCCGGCGCCGCAGCCCCCAAAAAACTGCCGCTTCCGGCAACTTCGTTTCAGTCCCGACGGCAAGTACATCCTGGTGCAACACGCTTCCGGGATAGCCGTGCTCACCGTACAACCCCTGAGTGTATTGTTCTCTCGCGACGCAGAAAACGTCAGCCAGGCGGGATTCACTCCGGATTCCGAACAGGTTTGGTTTGTCAGCCGGCCGTCGCACGTAGTTGCGCCTCAGATCTCGTTTGCCGGTTCCTCCGCCTACGTGGAGCGCTGGAACATCGCGGGCGGCACGCGTATCGACAAGAAGGAAACGCGGCTGCGGAAGTGTGAGAGTTCCGGGCTTTCGCCGGACAGCCTGTTTCTTGCGTGCGTCGATAGTAGCGGCACGCTGCGGGTGCTCGACGTTGATTCCGGTCAAACCATCTTCGAGAGAAAGAAAATCTCTAGCGTTGGCGATCGGGGAGCTGCCGATCTCAACTTTTCCCCCGACAGCCGCTATCTGGCAGCCGTACCGATACATGCTTATGGCTCTCCGCTGGCGTTCGATCTGCGCGCGAAGGAGGAGGTCAAACTCGCTGGCAGGCTAAAAAGGCTCGAGACCGGTTTTCACATCGCGTTTATTGCGCCGGACCAGGTGATGATTTCCTCCGTGTGGATGGGAAGCACCACGGTGCATGCGGCGCTGGTGGAGTTTCCTTCCGGAAAAGTGCTGTCGAAACCCAGGCTGCCCCCGGGACAATTGTTCCGCGCCTCGGATCCTGCTTTTGTTCTGGTCCGCCCTTTTCGGTGGTCCGTTCCCGACTCGGAGCCCGTACCGCGATCCTCCGCCGTTGAATTTCGCACCGGGCAGGTTATCATGAGCGACACTGAAGCGCTGGACGTTTTCGGGAACCACTTCATCATTGAACTTCCGGACGGCAAACTGGGCCTGTGTGAAAGAGGCAAGGGCGTCCAGGCCACCGTCGCCATTGACGGCAGCTGATGCTCCGCTTCGTAGCATCGCTCCTGCTGGTTTTTTCGATCGGTTCCGGTGCCGGTCAGGATTCGCCCACCCGGGCAGGCTCGCTTCGCCAGCTTCGATTCAGCCCGGATGGCCGCTACATTCTCGCGCAGTCCGATTCCGAGCTTGCGGTTCTTACCGTTGAGCCTTTCACGATCCTGTTTCGGATTCCCGCGCAATTCGCAACCGATGCCGAGTTCACGCCTGATTCCGGAAGTGTGGTGTTCGCAAGCTCAGTCGCGCGCGTGGATTCCCGGAAGATCGCCTTGCCAAAATCGGCTGCCCAAGTGGAACAGTGGAGCATCGCCGGTCGCGCTCGTGTGCAATCGGCTAAGCTTCCGCCGCTCACCTGCGGAACCGGGAGATTGTCACCGGACGGCGGCTTGTTCGCCTGTCTTGACCTGAATGGCACGCTCCACTTTTTCGATGTCGCCTCGGGCCAAGCAATTTTCGAAAAGAAAAAGTTCGCCCCTCCGTCGCAGGTCTACGGCCGCCTTACCCCGATCGATTCAGAGTCAGCGAGCATGGAATTCTCTCCCGACAGCAACTTCCTCTTCGTGAGATCGGACGACCCTGAAGGGCCTGACATCGCCTGGAATGTACGCGAGAAAAATCTGGTGAACCTGACGGGACCGTTGAAGCTGCTCAAACATCATCCCTCCGTCTTCATCGCGCCGGACAAGATATTCGTAAGCGGAGGCGAGAGTGCCCTCAAACCGGGCGTCGCGAATTGCAAAGTCATCGCGTTCCCTTCCGGCCAGCTATTGTCGGAGCCGAAATTACCTTTTGGAATTTTTGCGCGCGCCACCGATCCCGGCTTCGTGATCTTGCGTCATTTTGGCTCGGCGATTCCGGGGCGCAGTTCCCCGAATCGTTCCGCCGCCGTGGAACTCAGCACTCAACAGGCCATCGTCAGCGAGACACCTGCCCTGGACGTCTTCGGCCGTCTGTATGCCGCCGAGAAAGAGAAAGGCGAAGTAGGGTTGTATGAAATTGGCAAAGGCCTCAAAGCCAGGTGCGCCCTTCGAGCCCAGCCCTAATGCTGCTGCGGCAGCATGGCCTTCAACTGCCGGAACCAAATATTCTGCGGACTCCACTTCAAATAGCGATTCAGTAGCGCGATCCGATCCGCTTGGCGCCCCTGCTTCTCATACAAAAACACCAGGTTCACCCAGGCCGGCTGCAGCGACGGATCCAGATCGATGGTGTGCAGCAACTGCCGCTCCGCGCCAACCTCGTCGCCGCTGTTTTGAAGCACTAGCGCCAGATTCAACGACGCAAAACCACTGTCGGGCTGCACTTCGGTAGCGCGCCGCGCGAACTCTCGAGCCTGATCCAGCTCCCGGCGCTGCAATCCGATGGAAACCAGCGAGGACAGCACCTCCGGATCGTTTTCTCTCGCGGGTTTTTGAAGCGCCTCCAGCAAATCGACTCCGGTTTGACGCAGAGCTGTAAGCCCGTGCGTTCCACCAATCACGAGCGCTGCAACCGCAAGATCGCGCGCGCGAAACTGAGCAGGCGGGTCCTGCCAGGCGGTGATCTCCGCTCGGATGCCCGCATCATTTGGCAACGGCGCGGGACGGCGCAGAATGCGGTGATCGGTGGAAGCCGTGTGCGGGATATCGTCCGGCGTGAGCCGCGCCATGTGACAACTTACGCACTCGGTCACCGCGGCGTGAACCTCTTTCGAAAGTGTTGCGTGACAGGAGCGGCAGACATCGCGGATCTGGCTGGCGCGGTCCGCAGCCGGTCCATGCGGATTGTGGCAGGTAGCGCACCACAGCTTGCCGCTGCCGGCTCGGACGCATTTGCTGAGCGCCAGTTGTTCGGCCTGTTCCACGGCTTTCAACTGTTGATTGTTTTCGGTGAGCAGGTAAGTAACGGCAGTGCGTTCCAGCTCTTCGCCCGGATGAAAATCCCGCCAGGTTTTCCCGGGATTCAGCAGGCGGTTTTCGCCTTCCAGATGGCACTGCTCGCAGATGCTGTTGCGGGCGCGCGGCGGAAGCTTGGACGGGTTAATAATATTGTTCGCGGAGGGCAGCCGCGCGTGCTCCTCGCCAGGCCCGTGGCACCGGTCGCAGCCAATCGGATTCAGCGCCGCTCCGGAATAGCGCCGGCCATCGCTCCCCAGGAACTTGCCGTTGTCCGCATGGCAAAACAAACATGTGGAATCGATCAGCCGGTCGAAATCGGGACTCGCCATGTTCTGATAGCCGGGCGAGGTGTCCCAACCGTGCTGCCGATACCAGGAAGCGGGAGATTCATACAAGTAGTCGCCGATCCGCACCAGGTAGGTGTAGCCGATCTTCCCCGCCCCGATCTGGTACGCCACCGGATATTCGGCCGTCAGGCCGTTCGTGGAGAGTGAGTGAACCATCCGGCCCTGCCGGCCGCTGATGGAGATTTCGACACCGGAGCTCTCACGTTTAACGCGCCCATCGGCCAGGGGCGACGGAGGGGCAAGCGAATTGCCCATCGGCGATTTCAGGAACGCAGCCGTCTCTTTGGCGTGACACGGAGCACAAAGCTGTGGGCTCTCTGCGGACGCCGCGGCGAGCAATGGAGCCGTGACCATCCACACGGTCAATTTGATGCGAAAAATAGTGCGCGCTGGAATCATGAACCTACCCGAGCATTATATCGATGAGACGAAAATGCCGAGCCGCGACCGGGAGGAAGCGCCAGCAACACTGTTAATGATCTCGATTTTCACGACGCTTCCTGCCGGTCGCGGCTCAGCTTGGTGATAAAATTTAGTTGCTATGAAAACCACCCTGGGTTCGTTTTGCACGGTTGTTTTATTTCTAACATCCGCGGCGTTTGGTCAAACTCAGGCGCCCGCGCCTCCCGACCCGGGAGTCACCATCCGGCAGACCGTTCAGGAAGTGGTCTTGGAAGTGATGGTGCGCGATGCGCATGGACGGGTGGTGAAGAATCTGAAACCCAGCGACCTGGAAGTTTACGAGGACGGCGTCCGCCAGCAGGTCCAAAGCTTCAAGTTCATCGAGGGCCGCGAGGTGATGAGCAAGACCAGGACTTCGGAACCCGTCAAGCAGGCTGCGGGCCCCAATCCTCTGAAAGCCGTCAACCTGGTCTGCATTGTATTTTCCAATCTGGATGCGTTCAACAAAAAATACGCGGTGGATGCCGTACGCGAGTTTCTGAAAAGCCAACTCGACGCGGACACCTGGGTAGCCGTGTTTAATCTGGATTCTATTCTCACCGTGCTGCATCCGTTCACCAACAATAGGGCTGAAATCATGGAAGCGGCAAATCGCGCTTCCACGGGAACGGGTGTGGATTTCGCATCGGTGGCCTCATCCGTTCTTAGCGCTGCGCCGCTGATTGAATACATCGAAGTCACCACCACCGGAGACCCGTCGAAGGGCGGGAGCGTGACTTCGTCGCAGAAAGTCTCGGGAGGGCAATTGAATCCAACCGCGATTGTCGGAGCGGACATTTCCAACAGCCGCTCCGCCAATATCCAGCGTGGAGATCTCGCATCGCAGCACCGCGAATTCGGCGCCATAGAAGGAATGCGGCAAATGGAACAGATCCTGGCGATGATCCGGCAGCTCGGAACATTGCCCGGCCGCAAATCGGTGCTGTTGCTCAGCCCGGGACTCGCCACCACCGGTGACGCGGATCTCTTCAAATCCATGGTGGATAAAGCCAACAAGGCCAACGTCACGGTCTACGCGATCGATGTGAACGGCCTTAGCGCCGAGTTCGACCAAAGCCAGGCTTCGGCTGGAGCTTTAAAGAATGCCGCGGCGCTGAGTGCGTCGCAGGGTACCCGCACCACCGGCACCATGGGCGCGCAAAACATGGAAAAGATGCGTCAGGACGACTACGTCAATGACGCCGTGCGCACCACCGACACACAGGCCACCCTGCGCGCATTATCCGAGAGCACGGGCGGATTTCTGATCGGCAATACCAACGATTTGCGAAAACCTTTTCAACGCCTGGTGGAGGATGTCGAGACACATTATGAGGTCATCTACAAGCCTTCGTCGGATATTTACGATGGGCGCTTGCGCACCATCAATGTGAAAACTTTGCGCGCCGATCTTAATGCCGAGAGCCGGAAAGGTTATTTCGCGCTGCCCGTACTGAGCGCGTCACCCGACCTGACTGCTTCGGAAGTAGCTGGCTTGGGCGCACTCAGTCTGAAGCCGGCGCCGCACACGTTTGAGTTCAAGTCCGCAGCCTATCAATTCCGCCCGAACGCGGCAAATTCTCAAAATGAACTGGTGTTTGAAATCCCCGCCGCGAACCTCACCGCCACGCCCGAACCCGCCGCCAAGCGCCACCGCATGCACTTGGCTCTGCTGGCCCTGGTGAAAGACGCAAGCGGCCAGGTGATAGACAAATTCAGCCAGGATTCGCCCTACGAAATTCCTGATGAGAACTTGGCCAAAGCGCAAGCCACCAGCATCAGCTTTACGCATCCCCTATCACTTCCTCCCGGCCACTACACCATGGAAACGGCCGCGCTCGATCGGGAATCGAATCGGGCCACCACCAGCACGGTGGCATTCGATAGTCCGGAACAGAAGGGCGTGGGCCTGAGCAGCATCATGCTGGTGCAGCACGTGGAGCCGGTGAAAGGAAAGGTCGAGAGTACCGACCCGCTCGAATTTCAACCCGATCCCGCGCAGGGCCAGCGCGTGATTCCCGAGCTCGCCACCGACCTGACTCCAAGCGCAACGCCCTACGTGTTCTTCGTGGTTTATCCGGACCGATCGATGGCGGATAAGCCGAAAATTCAAGTGGAGTTTTTGCTGGGCGGCCAGGTGCTGGCCAAGCAAACGGCTGATCTGCCCGCGCCTGACGCCACCGGCGCCATCCCGATGGTGATCAATACGGCAGCGAAGCCCGGCAACTGCGAGCTCCGCGTCACGGCTTTGCAAGGAAATTCGTCCACCAAGCAAAGCTTGACTTACACGGTCGCTGCGAAATAGCCGAATCCCTGAGTCGCATGCAGTAAACTGGATACTCATGCCCGCCCGACGTTTGTTGCCGCTCCTGCCCGTCGCGATGCTGGCAGCCGTCTCGCTTACTGCGCCTATCACTTTTGACGAGATTTCCGAACGCGCCGGCGTGACGTTCTCTAGTAACAGCTCGCCGACGCCTCAAAAACATCAGCCGGAGCCGATGGTAGGTGGAGTGGCCATATTCGATTTCGATGGCGACGGCTATCCGGATATTTACTTCGTGAACGGCGCCGACATGCCCACGCTCGAAAAAACGGGGCCACAATTCAAGAACCGGCTGTTCCGCAACAATCATGACCTGACATTTTCGGACGTCACCGATAGAGCGGGCGTCGCAGGAACGGGCTACGGCATGGGGGTTGTGGTGGGCGACTACGACAACGACGGACGCCCGGATCTCTTTGTCACCAGCGTCAACCAGAACCAGTTGTTCCACAACAACGGCGACGGTACCTTCACCGATGTAACAGCCAAAGCCGGCGTCTCCGGAGGAATATTCGCCGGCAAGAAGATGTGGTCCGTGGGCGCGGCTTGGGTAGATTACAATAACGACGGATTGCTCGATTTATTTGTGGCGAATTACTGCCAATGGGACCCGAATACGGAGCAGCCGTGTGCCTTGAATGGAAATCGCGTCTTTTGCAATCCGCGGCTATACAAGCCTTTGCCCAATACGTTGTACCGGAACAATGGCGACGGCACTTTCACGGATGTGTCGGAGGAAACCGGCATCGCTGCCCATCCTGGCCGTGGAATGGGTGTGGCCATTGCCGATTTCGATAACGATGGTTTTCCCGACATTGTCGTAGCGAACGACGATCTTCCCAATCAGCTCTTTCACAATATCGGCGGCAAACGTTTTGAAGAGATCGCGGATGATGCCGGCGTGGCTTTGGCCGAGGGTGGCAATGTCATCTCCGGAATGGGCGTCGACTTTCGCGATTTGTTCAATCGGGGCCTTCCCGATATCTGGATCACGGCGATAGAGAAGCAAACATTTCCACTCTTCAAAAACCTGGGCCATGGCCAATTCGCCGAAGACACCGCCATGGCGGGACTGGGCCTTGCCACCGCCGACATGTCCGGCTGGTCGAATGCCATGGTGGATCTGGACAACGACGGTTGGAAGGATCTGTATGTCGCGCGCTCCAATGTCATCGACAATGTAGCGCTCTTCATGCAACGCCAGTACGGAGAACCCAACACCGTGTTTCGCAACCTTGGAACTGGCCGATTTCAAGACGTTACTTCCACCACCGGGCCGTCTTTTCAAATTCCTTCTGTAAACCGGGGCGCGGCGTTCGGCGATCTGGACAACGACGGCCGCATGGACCTGGTAGTGAACGTGCTCAACGGCAAAGCCAAGGTCTTTCACAACACGACACGAAACGAAAATCATTGGATGCTGCTGAAACTGACGGGCGTCAAGAGCAACCGTATGGGGCTCGGAGCGCAGATCCGGCTGACCAAGCCGGACGGTTCCATGGAATACAACCACGCCACTACCAGCTCCGGGTACGCAAGTTCCAGTGACTCGCGCGTCCATTTTGGTTTGGGTTCGTCGAAAGTGGCCAAAGAAATTCAGATCCTATGGCCCAGCGGAATCAAGCAAGTGTTGCGGGATGTGGCCGGTGACCGGGTGATTGAAATCACCGAACCTGTGCCCGGCCGTTGACGGAAAGGAAGACTTCATGGCGATTGCCGAAAGACTGATTTGTAGCCTGGCGCTGGCCGCGTCCGTGCTGCTGGCACAGGCGCCTGCGCCCAACGCCAGCCCGTCGAGCTTGGTGCGGCTGAGCGTTGCGGCAGTGGATGCAAGCGGCGAGCCTGTCACGGATCTGAAGATCGACGATTTGCAAATATCGGACCAGGGCAAGCCACAGCGCGTCGTCTTCTTCCGCGCGAACATGAGCGCGCCGCAGACTGCGGCCCTTGGCCCGCACGAATATTCAAATCGCTCAGGCCAGGCTCTGCCCCACTCAACCGTGATTCTCTTCGATCTGCTGAACGAGAACCAGCCCGACCGTCTGGATGCCTGGCACAAGCTCGGCCGTTCCCTGCAGCAACTCGAGTCAGGTGATTCGCTCTATCTCTACCTGCTAACTCTGGAGGGCGGCCTCAGTCCGATCCACCCGATCGGCAGCAAGTCCGGCGACGACCAGACCTGGACTCAACAAGTGGAAAAGTCGCTCGACAAGGCCATGAAGGCGGCCAGCCATGCCCGGCCGCAGGAGATGTCCGACATGGAGCTGGTGGTGAAAAAAACTTACGTTGCGCTGGAAACGCTCGCCAACCAACTCGCCGCGTTGCCAGGGCGCCGGGATATCATTTGGATCACCAGTGGAATGCCAAACGTTTGGAATCCCAAGACGCCGTGCAACGGCGATTGGGTGGATTGCGCGTTGTACGTGCCGCATTTGAGTGTGACGCTGGATCAGGATAACGTCGCGGTAAATCCGGTTTCCTACACCAGCAGCCCGAGTCCGGACATGACGCGCGATCTGGAGCAAATTGCCGGCCTGACCGGAGGCTGGATGTACTCCGGGGAAGAAATCCGCTCAGTCCTGAAACAAGTGGCGAGGGACGCCGCCGTGAGTTATTCGATTTACTACGATCCAGGTGCGGATAACTGGGACTCCAAGTTCCATAAGGTGCGTGTAACCCTAGAGCGCAAGGGAGTCAAGATCCGCGCAAAACAGCGTTACTATGCTTTCCCGGATCGGCGTCCGGAGCCGGCCAAGCAGCAGGCCGCGCTGGTCGCCGTTTATCAGCGCGCGTCCGACGATCCCGCCATCGGGCTCCGCGCTGCTATCGTGGCCGACGCTGGGAAAACGTAGCTCCACGTCCGGATCAACCCTCGGGACCTGCTGCTGCGCGAGGAAGGCGGCGTTTTTACGGGCAGTGTGGCGCTCTTGGTTTCTGACGTAGGCGCCGCGGGGCCGATTGGCGAACCGGCCATATCCACATTCGACCTTCACCTGACGCGGGAGCAGCATGATGCAGCAATGAATGACGGCTTTCCCATCGCCCAGGATCACGCCGTCAACGCATCGGCCCAAAAGGTCCGGATACTGGTGCTCGATCAAGGCTCCAACACCGCTGGCTCGCTTACTATCCCCGTAGAACACTGAGATGTTGGGTAACCGAAACTTTCGTGGGCGCGTCCCGATGCCGGAGGCGCGCTAAATGCACTTTCGCCCGCGCGTGAGAAGTGCGATCGGCGTTGTGCTTTGCGCTTCACTGCTCTTTGCTCAGCAGCCACCGGCGCCGTCAAGCAGCGATGTGGTGTTTAGCGTCACCACAACACGCGTGCAGGTGGACGCGGTGGTCACCGATTCCAAAGGTCACTACGTTACCGATCTCACAGCGGACGAATTCACCATTTCCCTTGACGGAAAACAGCAGAAGATCACAAATTTCTCATATGTCAGCGTGAGCACGCAGGCCCCGCGCCCGTCAAAGGTGGATCGGAAAGCTGCTTCGAAGCCCTCCCCGATGCTCCCTCCCGCGCCCTCCGCGCCAGCGCGCCAGGAGGATGTCCGGCGGACCATCGTACTGATGGTAGACGACCTGGGAATTTCGTTCGAGGACATGGCCTACGTGCGCAACTCGCTGCGGAAGTTCATCGAGCAGCAGATGCAGCCCGGAGATCTGGTAGCGATCTGCCGGACGGGCGCTGGGTCCGGAGCTGTGCAGCAGTTCACCATGGACAAGCGGATTCTCTTGTCGGTGGCCGATGGTCTGCGGTGGAATCCAAATGGTCGTGCTGGGGTGAATTTCTTCGAAGCCTACGGGAAGTACTCGAACCTCGCCCAACAAAAGGGTGCGCCGGGCGGCGGGAATCAAGGTGGCAGTGCAATTCGTACCGGCGTTCCTGACGCACTCGACGTTAATTACAATGTTCAGCGGAACACAAATTTCACGGTGGGGACGCTCGGGGCCATCAGCTACATTGTGGGCGCGTTGCGCGAGATGCCGGGCCGTAAGTCCGTCGTGCTTTTTTCCGACGGTCTCCAGTTGTTTACGCCCGGCGAAGGCCCAGTCATGCACAGCGGAATGGATAGCGTACAAAATAACGAGAACAACGCAGACATTCAGGAAGCGCTGCATAAACTGCTTGACCGGGCCAACCGGGCCGGGACGGTGATCTACACCATCCACACGGCAGGTTTACAGACTCAACAGCTCGATGCTCAGGATCGAGTCGACCTTACTGGGATGAACCAAGAGCAGGTCACCGATACGTTGCGTCAGATTACCGGGATCGGGCTACCGGGCCGGAGCCGCATTGGGGGACGGGACGTCCAGTTCAACAGCTCGCAACAGGGTCTCGCGTATCTTGCGCTCGAGACCGGCGGGATTGCGTATCAGAATGGAAACGATCTCAACTACGGACTCGATAAAGTGCTGCAGGATCAGTCTGGGTACTACCTGATTGGATTCAAACCGCCCAGCGATACGTTCGAAGTGAAGCATGGCTCGCGCAGCTATCATCATGTCTCAGTGAAGGTGACGCGGGCGGGACTGCATGTCAGGTCGCGCTCGGGATTCTTCGGCGAAACTGACGACGAGACATTGCCAAAATACAAATCACCTTTGGAGCAGATGCGCGCGGCCATGCTTTCGCCATTCCGGTCGTCAGACGTGCATTTGCGTTTGACGGCGCTCTATGCCGAGGTCCCCAAGCACGGCGCGGTGGTCCGCAATCTGCTGCATATCGACTCGCAGGACTTGACCTTCCAGACCGTTTTAGACGCCACCACGCATACGGCCGATTCGTCAGCGGAAGTGGAGATCGTGGCCGTCGCCACCAGCTTGGGCTATCTTCCTGTGAGCGCTGTAGCCCAGTCGTATAAGGTGCGGGCACCCGCCGACCGGACCGAAGACGCGCTCAAGGAAGGCGTGGTGTACACGCTCGACGTTCCGGTCAAGAAACCCGGCGCGTACCAAATCCAGGTCGCGGTCCGCGACACGGGCACTGGAAAGGTTGGATCGGCCAGCCAGTTTCTGGAGATTCCGGAACTGAAGAAGGGACGAGTGGCGCTCACCAGCGTTTTGCTGCACAGCGGAGCCCGGGTTTCGCCCGCGACGCGCCAGTTCCCTGCCGGTGGCGAAGTTGAGTATTTCTGCTTGCTCGAGAATCCCGGCAAGAAAGTGCCGGCCGAAGATCTGGATTCCGAGATCCGGATTGTTCGCGATGGCAAGGGCGTATATACAGGGCCCGCAAAACTGGTGCCGATGGATGGCGGCGGACTGGCGGTTACCGGCGGGCTGAAGCTCAGCGAGAAGATGACGCCGGGCGATTACTATCTGGGCGTCATCGTGAGAGATCGGACGGCCAAGAATCGAGTCACGGCGCAGTGGACTGATTTCGAGATCATAAAGTAGTTCACCGGTTGGTGCTGTTCACCACGCCTGGCAATGCCAGCGGATCCTGCAGCGATTTCAGGCGTACAAACTCGGCTTTCTCCCTCTGCGCGTCCGTCTTCCGCCCCACGCGCCGGTAAGCTTGCTCGAGATAAAAATGAGTCTGAGCGTTGTCCGGCTGCAGTTTTACGGATTCTTCAAACAGAGGGACGGCTTTGGCAGGTTGATCCTGCGCGAGCATAGCGCGGCCCATCTCCGCATCGCACAGCCAGTGGTAACTGGCCGGCACCAGCTTGCTCGCCCGTTCCGCCAACTGCATGGCCACATCGGGAGCGCCTTGCCGGGTTTTGAGAAACGCCGCCACCAGCAGCGTCGGCCAATGCGTAGGGTTCGTACTCAATTCCTTCTCATACTCCTCCAGCGCCGCGTGCTGATCGGTATCCATCAGGTAAAGGCCCTTGGCATAATGCACGCCCGGCTGGTTCGGATATGCGGCCAACAGTTGCCGGAACCCTTCCGCAGCGTCGTTCCCGCGCTGGCTGGTGGCGGCCCACATGGCTTGTCCAGCCATTTCCACCGCCTTTCGAGTACTTTCCGGAAGCTTGGATGGTTCCTCAGCGATTGCGAGCGAGCACAGCCCCACTGCCTCCACCACGGCGGGCGAATTCTCCTGGCGCTTCGAGAGCGGCTGCAATTGGGCCATGGCCTGATCGAAAAGAGAGGAGCGAATCAGAATCATGGCGGCTCGCTGGCGGACCGCGGTTTCAAATCCTTCATTGGTGCCGAGCCCGATTTGTTCACCCTTGCCAATGGCTGAAAGCGCGCTCTCCAGATGTCCAAGCTCGTACTCCGCGAGACCCACGAAAGCCCAGGCGGTGCCGTTCTGGGGCGAGAGGTCGAGCCCTTTGTGGAAGGCATTCGCAGCCTCGGTGTAGCGGCTGAGTCGGTACAGGGCGCCGCCCAGGTAGAACCAACCCTCGGGCCAAACCGGCCGCTGATCCAGCGCCTGTTTGTAGAGCGTAGCGGCCTCGGCCGGATTACTGTCCAGAGCGGCTTCTGCGCGGCGCGCCAGGTCATCGAAATCGTCAGTCGTCTGCGCGGCGGCCAAGCCTGCCAATAGCAGGCCAGCCAAGAAAAACTTCATGCTTCGAGGAGCTCCTTTTCATAGCGTAGCGCGGCTATGATGAAAGTTGATGCGTTCGGTTCCGCTCGCGGTCCTGGTCTGTTGCTGCCTGTTGGCGCAAGAACCCAGTCCCGAGCAAATCTTTCGCGAGGCCATCCAAGCGCAAAAAAGCGGCGATGACAAAACGGCCATCTCGAAATATCAGGAGTTGCTCAAGCTTCATCCGGAAGCAATGGAAGTGCGCGCTAATCTAGGTGCTGCTCTCGCGCACGTCGGCCGCTACGACGAAGCCATTGAGCAGTATCAAGCTGCTTTAGCGAAACTGCCGCAAAATACGGGGCTCCGTCTGAACCTGGCGCTGGCTTACTACAAAAAGGGCGATCTCGTCCATGCATCCGAAGGGTTGGATGCTCTGCGCCAGGCCGCGCCGGGCGATGCACAAGTGACAACGCTGCTGGGGGATTGTTATTCGAGGTTGGGCCGCGATCAGGATGCGATCGCCGTACTGAAACCGGCCGAAGCGGCGCATCCGGATGATTTGAACGTGGCTTGGGCGCTGGGATCGGCGCTGATCCGTACCGGCCAGCGTGCGGAAGGATTGAAGCGTGTGGTCATGGTGGCCGACCAAGGGCACAGCGCGGAGGCGAGCTTTTTCGCTGCAGAAACCTACCTGGCGATGAGCGATTTCGAGCAGGCGCACGTCTTTGCAGAGGCTGCGCTGAAGCAGAATCCAGAGCTCAAAGGTCTGCATAGCCTGAGCGGCCGCATCAAGCAGTATCTGGGCGATTTTCCTGGATCGAAGGCAGATCTGGAAAAGGCGCTCGCGGAGAATCCGGATGATTTCGACGCGCACGTCACCATGGCAGCCGTTCTCAATCTGGAGCGCGACGTGGATGGAGCCCAAAAGCACGCCGAACGCGCTCTCGAGCTGAGACCAACGTCGGCTATGGCGCGCTATGAAGTCGCGCGCGTTCAGCGATCGCGAGGAGATATTGAGGCGGCCGTTCGCAACTTCGAGAAGGTGATCGCCCAGGAACCGGATTGGCTACGCCCGCATATTGAATTGGCCGCGCTCTACTATCGCCTCAACCGGCCTGAGGACGGACAGAAAGAACGCGCAATCGTGGACAAAATGTATATGCAGGGCAAGAAAGCGGGGCCGGACGCGGACACCGGCCGCTAGCGGGGTTCCTTCACCTGAACCACTCGGTCGGCGGCGATGTTTTGCAATTTTTGGACTATGCCGGAGGGCCAGCGAATCTCGACGGACAGGGCTTTGTCGTCCGAGCCCAGGCCGAAATGCACGGGACCATCGCTTGAGGATGCATAGCAGAAGCTGGTGGTCATGTGGTTGTACTGGCTGCCGCTTTTGGTGGTGACTTTCACTTCTGCGCCGATACCGTCGCGATTGCTCTTGGTTCCTTCTAGCGCGATATCCAGCCAGTGTCCAGTGCCTTCACTTCGGTTCATCCAGATTTGCGCCGGTTTGCTCAAGGCAGTGGCCACTACATCGACACGGCCGTCGTCGTCCAAGTCGCCAAAAGCGCAGCCGCGGTTGCGTGCAGGTCCGGCAGCCTGGAGCCCAGCCTCTTCTGTTAAGGCCTGCCACTTGCCAGATGGTCCCGGATTTCGGAAGACGGTGTTGAGTTGATCGACGATCGTGCCGGGTAAGTTATGCGACACCGCATCCCCGCGGGTGACGAACAAATCCTTCCAGCCGTCATTATCGAAGTCATAAAATGCCGCGCCGAAGGCCGCCATGGGCAAGGTCAGAGCGCGTAGCCCGGTTTCGGCCGTCACTTCGCGGAATTCGTGGCCGTTTAGGTTCTTGAGCAGCGGGAAGGTTTGCTTGCTCAGCGCCACGTACGCGATGTCCGGGAGGCCGTCGTTATCGAAATCACGGAAATCCGCCCCCATTCCTCCGACGAAGTTCCCATCCTCCGGTAAAGCTACGCCGGCAGGGAACGCGACTTCCTCGAATTTTGTCCCCAGATTATGAAAAAGGAAGGTGTAGAATGTGTCGTTCGCGATGAAGATATCGGGGCGGCCGTCGCGGTCGTAATCGGCTACGCCGATGCCCATCCCCTTACCTATGTGATTGCGGATTCCCCACTTCTCGGAAACGTCTTCGAAAGTGCCGTCGCCCTTGTTGAGGTACAGCTCATTGGGAAGACCCTGATAGGATCGGGGATTGCAATACTCCGACAGGTCCTCATGCCAGCATTTGGGTTCGTTTTGAAAATTCCAGCGAACGTAGTTGACTACGAACAGATCTAGTAGGCCGTCGTTATTCACATCTACCCAGGCTGCGGTCACTCCCCAGTGGGGCCCAAATTCAGGATCTGGCCGGTTAAGGCCAGCTTTTGCAGTAACATCCGTGAATGTGCCGTTTCCGTTGTTGTGGTAGAGCGTATTGTGGTGGACACCGGCGACGAATAGATCGGGATATCCGTCATTATCGAAATCACCGACCGCGACCCCCATGTCGTAGCCCGTTCCCGGGAGTCCAGCTTGGCTTGTAACGTCAGTAAACGTACCGTTACCATCGTTACGAAAAAGGCGATTGTAAAATTTAACGTCGTCTTTTTTCAGCGTGGCGAGATTGGCGCCATTGGTGAAGAAGATATCCGGACGGCCATCCTTGTTGTAATCAAAGACGGCGACGCCTCCGGCCATTGTGGCTGGTAAGTGGCGGGATTCGGTTTCGGCGTTCTCGAGGCGGAAGGGCACCGACTTAAGGGCGAAGAAGATGGGGGAGTGGGGGGCGCTTCCCGGGATTGCAATCATCGCGCAGGCGAGAGCGAGTAGAATCCCACCAGCTGCGACCAATGATTTGCGCCTCATAAACTTAAGAATACCTTGGTGCGGAGGGAGCAGAAGCCAAAAAAGAGGGGCGGCACGTTGGCCGCCCCGTTCCTGATCGTGCTTGCTGAGATTGACCGAGTTTAGAAGTTGTACTTTAGCGCGAATTCGATGACGCGCCGGTTCACCGTATACAACGGGTAGCCCGTTGTGTTGGCATTCTGGTTAGTTTGCGTCAGGTTGCCGGCGGCGTTCGAGAACTTCAACTGAATGTCGGCGTTGTTATTCAGCGCGTTGAACTCCGGCAGCGGGTGGTTCAGGAAGTTGAAGGCTTCAAAGCGCAATTGGATCTTCTGTTTCTCCCTGATGGCGAAGTTTTTATAGAGCGACAAATCGCTGTTGAACAACGCCGGGCCCTTGATATACGGCCAGATGATGTTTCCAATCTGGCCCGGCGCCGGCGGAGCGAAGCAGTTGGGATTGAAGTATTGTCCGGACTTGAGGTTTGCACCCGGGTTGCAGGTCAACACGGGAAGCAGCCCCATTGACGTAGTTCCCAGATAGGTCTGCGCGCTGACTGGGCCAGACGCGACGTTCCCGTAGGTAGCGTTCAGATCGGCGTTGCTGTTCGCGCCCGTAAGGGGTTGGAGCGGCGGACCGCTCTGCCATTGGGTAATGCCGGAGAACTCCCATCCGTTTACAACACCGTTCAGGAACGGGTTGCTATGCGACGGACTCGGCAGGTTGATGACGTAGGCGGCATTGAAGATGTGCGAACGGTCATAGGCCAACACACCGTAATTGGCTCCCAAGCTGTACGGATATTCTGCCGCACCAGCCTGGTTACCGTTGAAGGTTTGGCCATCGCGGGTTCCCAGGACCTTACTAAAGGTGTAATTGGTGGTAAATGTCATGCGCCCGGTCTGCTTCTGCCAGGTGGTGATCAGCGCATTGTAGTTGGAATATCCGCCATGGGTGAACAACTGGATGCCCGCATAGTGTTGGAACGGATAATAGTCGTTGGCCGGGAAGCTGCCGCTGAACGGATTGTTTACCACGCCGGTCAATGGATCGGGCTTGTAGAACGCGCCAATCGGAATGAGATCCTGGTCGGAAAGGGTACCGTCCAGAATCTGGTCGCGGCTGGCGCTGCCGTTATATCCGATTTCCACCAGGGATCTCCAGGGCGCCCGTTGAGAAATGGTGAAGTTGTAAGTCATGGCGTAGGGGACTCTGGAGTCACCTTCCTGATCGACGCCGTTGATATTGCCGCCCAAGCCGGCGGGACCTTGGGCCGGGGAAAACTGGTTAAACGAGTTGTAACCGATGCAGCAATTCCAAGTGGTGCCCTGAGATTGAACGCCCAGGGGAGCGTTGTAGTTGGCGCTGCCCATATTGTTGGCGGAAGCCTGATAACGGAAGACGCCAAAGCCGCCGCGGAGCACAGTGTTGCCGGTTCCGAAGACATCATAAGCCACGCCAAGCCGGGGCTCATAAAAGAACGCCTTGGACGGAACCCCCGAGATCGGAATGCTGGGATCGATGCCGTGCCATAACAGGCCGGTCCAAGCGCCGGCGGCCGACGTGGGGTTATAGGTGGAGGGATTCCAAACCGCCATGCCCTGGTTTCCGGTGGTAAACCAGTTACCGATGTGCTCTGCCCGGACACCCAACGTAAGGGTCAGCCTGCGATTCACCTTCCATTGGTCGTTCAGGAACCAGGAGTATTGGTAATATCTGACATCCTGAACCAGGGATTGGTCGGACTGGAAGAAACCAGCGATGCGGCCCGTGGCAAAATCAGCGGCGCCGTTCTTGGTGGTGTTGGCGCCGTAGGTCTCGAATTCCAGAGTGCCCTGGGTAGAGTACTGGAAATTGCTTCCGGCTTGCTGGTTGCGTGCAAAATCCCAGTAAAAGCCGACCTTGAACGTGTGGGTCTTCCACACTTTAGTAATGTTGTCGGAAATATTGGGTGTCGCTGAGTACTTCCCGAAATCGGTGCCCTGGAAGCCTTGCCCGAAGGATGGTGTGAAGTATCCGGGCGCCGCCTTGCTCCAACTAATGGTATTGGGGATCTGCGGCGTGTATTTGTCGGCGAACAAGCCGGTCATGCTAAACCCGAGAGTGGAGGGGTTCACGGCACCGGGGTTCGCCAATGCGATGGGGTTGAGGAACGTGGCTTCCGCGAAGACGAACTCGTTGGTCAACGTAGGCGAGAACACGTGCGTGACGTTGGCGCTGTAAACCTGGGATACCTGGTTGGCCGGCATCTGCGATGGATACGGAAGATCGTTCCCGGTGCCCCACCAAATATTGTTGGGGTTCAGGTCAAGTTCATCCTGACGGTTCCAGGAGAAAAAGATCTTGGTTTTGTCGCTGACATTGTAATCTCCACGCAAACGCAGTTCCCAGCGGTTAATGGGCAGGTTCAAGACCTGCTGATAGTTCGCGCCGATGGGGTTGGAGGTCGGGCTGATGTTCGGCGCCGGGAACGTTTTGTAGAGCGCCACGGAATCCTGGTTGATCATGCTGGCGGGAATAATCCCACCCGGGAAAGTGACGCCGTTCGTGCAGGCGCTGGCGCATGGGGCGACGGCATTATTGCCAAAGGTGCCGTTGGCGAAGGTGGACCCGAGGCTGGCCAGATAGGACGGACTGAAGTTGCCGTTCATCATTTGTTGGGTCGGAATGAAGCGCTCATTTACGCTTCCCGACGGATTCTGGTCCATATACTCGTAAGCCGCGTAGAAGAACAATTTGTCGTGATTGCGGTTAAAGTTGGTGTGGGGGATGATTACTGGTCCGCCGAAATCGCCGCCGGGGTAATAATAAGAATCCTGGGGTTTGGTCGGTACGGCGGTAGCTTTAAAGAGCGAGTCTTCCGAGTTGAAAACACCATTGCGAGCGTAGAAATAGGCTTGCCCATGGAATGCGCTAGAACCGCTCTTGCCGATGGCCTGGAATGTAACCGGGCCTTTGGCGAATTCCGCGCCATACGCGTTCGTCAACAACGAAACTTCCGCAATCTGATTCTGGTTGATGTTGGAGGTCTGAGTTCCACCGTTGCCAGGATCTAGCAAGTTCGCGCCGTCCACAGTCATAGTCAGAGCGCCATAGAGCTGTGTGCCTTGCGCTGACATGGTACCGATGGGACCGGTATTGCTCTGGGTGGTCAAACTGCTGAACATGGACTGGGTGAGGCCCTGTGCGTTAGCCATGCCGGGCATGATCTTCATCAATTCGGCGGCGTCGCGACCCTGGATGGCTAGTTCCGTGATCATATGTTCGTTCAGGGTATTGGTGACAGCACCAGTGTCGGTCGGCACTATTACTTCGCCAGACGCTACCACGTCGATTTCCTGTTTGGCCGTGCCCACCTGCAACGCGATATTAGGGATACTCAGGTTGCCGCCCTGCGTCAGGACGATCTGGCGTTCCTCCCAGGTTCTGAACCCGTCGGCGGAGATTGTCAAGGTATAGGAACCAGGGTAGACGGATGGGAAATTGAAGATCCCAGCGTTGTTCGATACTGAATCGCGCTTGCCCTTGGTGGCCTCATCGGTGAGCACTACCGTGGCCTTGGGAATAACGGCACCGCTCGAATCGGCTACTGTGCCGCTGATGGATCCAGTGGCACTCTGGCCCAGCAAAGACAAGCTGCTGAACAGGAAGGTGAACAAGAGACCTACGAGGAGGTAGGCCTTGGAACTGAGGATCCGCGTGGATCTTGAATCAGACATGTGATTTCCCCCAAACAAGTTGTACTAACCCAAACCGAGGATTCCATTCTAGATTGTAGTCAATAGTATTTATAGGTTATTCCCGTTACCGCAACGGCTTGTATCCCCGTTACCTTGTAGATCCAACAACGTACAAGAAAATCTATGGCGTTACATGGCACTCTATGCTATGATTACAGGCAATGTTTGAGGTTAAGGTCGCGCCCTCCACGGGGGAGGCGAGGGCGGAGTTGGAATCCGTTCTCGCGTCGACTCTGTTTGTCCGATCGCCCAGATTGTCGCGGTTGCTGCAATATTTGTGCAACAAATATCTGGAAGGGGCCACGGAGGAGGTTAAAGAATATCAGATCGGGGTGGAAGTGCTGGGCCGGCCGCCCTCCTTCGATCCGGCCGAAGACGCCGCCGCCAGGGTGGAAGCTCACCGGCTGCGAAAACGACTGCGTGAGTATTACGAAACGGAAGGCCGGACGCATTCACTGAGGATTGAAGTGCCGTTGGGCCATTATGCGGTGGTGTTCCAGCCGATGACGGCGGAGCCTACGGCGGAAGAAAAAGAAGAAGAAGTTCAGCCCGTCCAGGCCCCTGCTTCCCCGGCCTTGGTGACCCCCGCGGCTGTCAAACAGCCGGCTGGATGGCGCTTCAACAATCGAATCGTTGGGCTGATCGCCCTTGGAGTGGTTCTGCTCGGGGCTGCCGTGGTGGCTCTCGCCTGGCATCGCGGAACAAACCCAACGCCGGTTGGGTCGAGGGGTGCAGCGCCCGCCAGCGCTGCGGCGCCCAGCATCCCAAAAACTCTGCCTTCCGGGCTCGCGGCCGCCGGATCGGTTCGGATCGCCTGTGGGCGCACCAAGACTCATACCGACCGCGGTGGTGAGGTATGGGATGCCGACCGGGATTACGAAGACGGAACAGGGTTCGAGATTCACCGGCAGTATATCGCGCGAGCCTATGACCCTCGGCTTTTTCAAACCGGTCGC
>Ga0187855_10001190_pt1 | contig 21053 bp, 12 predicted proteins | sample June2016WEW_8_10_2_FD_132969 | JGI IMG/M metagenome (GOLD analysis project Ga0187855, IMG submission 132969) | Peatland microbial communities from SPRUCE experiment site at the Marcell Experimental Forest, Minnesota, USA - June2016WEW_8_10 | ecosystem: Environmental > Terrestrial > Soil >...
AAGACAGCACCCACAATCAGCGGCACCGACACCGAAGGCGACACCCTCACCGCCACCAACGGCACCTGGGAAAACAGCCCCACCGGCTACACCTACCAGTGGCAGGACTGCAACACCTCCGGCAGCGGCTGCACCAGCATCATCGCCGCCACAGCCACCACGTACAAGCTCACCGCGACCGACGTCGGCCACACACTCCGCGTAGTCGTCACCGCCACCAACGAAGGCGGCGCCACCGCCGCGACTTCCGCACAGACGGCGGTGGTGGCTGAAAAGCCCAAAGAAGAAGAAGAAGAAGAACCGAGCGGCGAACAGCTGTTCATCTCCCCGTCGGGCAGCAACTCGAATGCCTGCACCGAAGCCAAACCCTGCCAGACGATGAACAGGGCCTATGAAGTCGCAGCTGCCGGCGAGACCGTGCGGCTGCTGGCGGGCAGCTATCCCGAACAGCGCCTCGAAGGGGACGGCTCCAAAACGTCCAGCTCGCACGTGGTCTTCGCGCCCGCCTCGGGTGCGAGCGTCAAATTCACGGGTGCGATCGTGACGGTCGCCTCGCACATCACGATCGAGAACATGACCGTGCAGGACGTGACGATCGGCAATGTCGAAGCCGACGGGGGCAAGCCCAACCCCACCGACATCACGCTGCTGAACCTCACCGGGCGCAACTTCGAAATCGCCTCCGCCACCCACATCACCGTGGAAGGTGGCTCGTGGGGCCCGGCCACCGCCTGCGCCGAAGCCTACACAGGTAAATACGAAGGCAACAACAACGCGATCCGCCAGCCGATCCCCAGCCAGGCGCCCGAATACATCGTGATCAACAAAACGATCATCCACAACGTCCAGTCGGACAGCTTCGAAAACTGCCACATCGAGGGCCTCGCGATCTTCGCCGGCAACCACGTCACGGTGAGCAACTCCAAGTTCTACGAAAACTCCGTGTACGACATCTTCATGCAGGCCAACTCCGGTGGCAACCCCGACAACGTCATGCTCAAGGGCAACTGGTTTGCCACCGCCGTCGACACCACCGGCAAGAACGGCGAAGCGGTCGGCCAGGGCGACGGCATCGCGGTCGGCAACGAGCTCTCCGAAAACGTCACGCTGGAAGACAACCACTTCAACGACGTGCTGAACATGGCCGACGCGGGAGAAAGCTCATTCCACAACATCCGGGTGGTCGGCAACGTCGGGATCCAGGCCTACAACAACTACCCCTGCGGTTCGCTGTCGGGGATCGAATGGAGCAAGAACATCTGGCAGAACGACAAATGCGGCTCCAGCGACGTCGACCTCAACGGCGCGGCACTGCCGTATGTCAACACCGCCAACAACTCCACGCTCGACTACGAACTGACCGGCAAGTACGCCGGCTGGCCCGAAGAAACAAAAGAAGAATCCAAAAAAGAAGAAGAAAAACCCAAAGAAGAAGGCAAAAAAGAAGAAACCGGCTCAGCGGGGACGCTGTACCTGTCACCGAGCGGCTCCGACTCGGCCGCGTGCACGCAGAGCGCACCCTGCAAGACGCTCGCCCATGCCTACTCGATCGCCAAAAGCGGCGAAAAGGTGGTGCTCGCCTCCGGCACCTACACCGACACCTCGCTGCCGCTGACCAGCGGCAAAACGACCTCCTCCCCGGTCGTCTTCGAACCGGCGAGCGGCGCCGCCGTCAAATTCTCCAAAGAAGTCAGGGTCGAAGCGCACGGCGCCGAACTGAAGGGCTTCAAGTTCGAAAAGGAACTGTACTTCGGAGAAAACGCGGAAGGCGATACCTCGCGCAGCAACGCGCTACACAACTTCGAGATCATCTCCAACGGCAGCAAAGCACCCAAGAGCATCTCGATCGTCGGCGGCACCGCCGGGCCGGTCGCCGACGCGGGCGACAACGAAAACAACCTGATCGCGACCAACGGCCCCGAAACGACGGCCGTCCCCACCAAAATCACCGTCGAAGGGGTGCTGATCCACGAATACACCAAAGTCGGCGAAGCCCACGTGGACTGCCTGCAGATCTGGGGCGGCAACGAAATCACGATCCAGGGCAATACCTTCAAGAGGTGCTCCGTCTTCGACATCTTCCTGCAGTCGCTCCCCAACGGCGACGCGGGCACCCCGAAAAACGTCACGATCCAGAACAACTACCTGGAAAAGACGATCGAAGGGTACTTCTCGATCTTCCTGCCCCACCACAACGAAGGCAACTCCGAGCACTACGAAAACATCGACATCCGCAACAACTCCGCGACCCAGGCGATCGTGGCAGATCCACGAGCCACCTTCACCAACGTCAAGCTCGACGGCAACATCGCCCCCTCGCTGCTGTTCTGGAACGAAGAAACCGAAGTCGATCAGAGCCTGCCCTCCGGCGCCGAAGCCGAATACAACGTGTGGTATGGCGGCGAAGCGAAAAAATACGGCAGCCACGACCAGCTCGCCGCCGCCGGGTTCGCCGGCGAAGCGACGCTCGACCTCGAACTGACGGCGGGTGCCGCTGCGATCAAACACGGCGACCCCGCCAACTACCCCGCCACCGACATCAACGGCAACGCGCGGCCCACTCCGCCCGACGCCGGCGCCGCCCAGTACACCGGCTGAGCGGCGGCTCCTCCAAGGGCCGAGGAGCGAGTGGATGGTGGCCTCCGATGCGTTTCTTGACCATGAGCGCGCCTTTTCCCCTCCGCTGGCTCGCCCTGCTGGCGGCGCTCGCGGCGTTCGCGCCCGGAGCGCCTGCATCGGGCCTTGGCGGACGCCCAACCGCCGCGGCGGCCCGGCGAGCGCACCGGCCACGGGCTGACGCCTGCCGGCAGGCGCGCCGGCCCCGCTCCAGCACACTGTCGGCTCCGTCCGCGCGCCGGCGGCGGCGGTCGCGGTCGTGCTGCTGCAGGAGGCATGTACGCAAGCCCGCGCCCAGCAGGGTCCAGCCGGTGCCCGATCCGTCGCCCGCGATCGCCTTCCCCCGGAGCCCGAGCTCGCCGATCGGCGTTGTGCCGGTTGACGAAAAGCCCGAAGAAGCAAGCATAAAACCGAAGGAAGAACCTAAAGAAGAACCGAACGGGGAAGAGCTGTTCATCTCCCCAACGGGCAGCGACTCAAACGCCTGCACCGAAGCGAAGCCCTGCCAGACGATGAACAGGGCCTACGACGTCGCGGCCGGTGGCGACACCGTGCGGCTGCTGGCGGGCAGCTATCCCGAACAGCACCTCGAAGGCGACAGCGCCAAAAGCTCCGGCTCGCACGTGGTCTTCGAGCCGGCCTCCGGTGCGAGCGTCAAATTCACGGGCGCGATCGATGTGCTCGCCTCGCACCTCACGATTGAGGACATGAGCGTCCTCGACGTCACGATCGGAAACGTCGAAGCCGACAAAGAAAAGCCCAATCCCACCGACGTGACGCTACTCAACCTCACCGGGCGCAACTTCGAAATCGCCTCCGCCACCCACATCACCATCGAAGGCGGCTCCTGGGGGCCGGCCACCGCCTGCGCCGAAGCCTACACGGGCAAATACGAAGGCGACAACAACGCGATCCGCCAGCCGATCGAAGACCAAGCCCCCGAAGACATCGTGATCAACGACACGGTCATCCACAACGTGCAGTCCGACAACTTCAACGAATGCCACATCGAGGGCCTCGCGATCTTCGCCGGCAACCACGTCACGGTCAGCAACTCGAAGTTCTACGAAAACTCCGTGTACGACATCTTCATGCAACAAAACGTCGGTCCCGCACCCGACAACGTAACGCTCAAGGGCAACTGGTTCGCCACCGCCGTCGACACGACCGGCAAGAACGGCGAACCGGCCGGCCACGGCGACGGCATCGCCGTCGGCAACGAGCTCTCCGAAAACCTCACGCTGGAAGACAACCACTTCAGCGACATCCTGAATATGGAAGACGCCGGAGAAGAACCCACGTTCCACAACGTCCGTGTGGTGGGCAACGTCGGGATCCAGCCCTTCGAAAACTACCCCTGCGGCTCGCTGTCGGGGATCGAATGGAGCAAGAACATCTGGCAGAACGACAAATGCGGCTCCAGCGACATCGATCTCGAAGGTGCCGCGCTGCCGTACGTCAACACCGCCAACAACTCCGCGCTCGACTACACCCTCACCGGCAAATACGCCAACTGGCCCGAATAAAGCCAGCTCTCCCGGCTCGGCCTGAGCCCTCTACACTTAGAGCATCGTGTCGACCAGCCGCGCGGAGATCGCCGAAGCGCAACATCTCGAGCTTCCGCTCGAGGAGTTCATGCGTCGTGTGCGCCCGCTGCCCCCGCACGACAAGATGGCGATCGAAGACCTCACCGAGGATGAGAGCGCGGCCTTCCTGCGGACGGTTGGCCGTTAGTCCGCGGGGGCGACGGCAAATCCACGCTGCTGCGCCGCTCGTTTGAGATCCCCATCCCAGGTGACAAGCGTGATGTCGGCGCCGAGGGCGAGTGCGCTCGCGAGGTGGACAGCGTCGTATCCGCGTAATTCGTGCTCCTCGGCAAGCTCGCCCGCCCACTGTGCGAGCGGGCTGTCGATCCCAATCAGCACCAGCTCGCTCTGCAGCGACTCGAACTCCTCCTGCGCCCGCTCATAGCCCACGGCGCTCAGCCGACGGCCACGACGAGCGGCAGCGAGCGCCGCCCGACCCTCGGGGTAGCACAGGATGCTGGACGTCGCCCGAAGTCGCGTACCCCACAGCTCGGCCACCAACTCGGAGCCGGACTCGACGATGACGAGCTTGACGAGCGCGGAGGTGTCGAAGTACAGGATCAGCGGCGCTGCTCGGCGACGAGGTCGGAGACCGAGCCGCGCGCGTTCACGCGTGCCCGGCGCCCACTACGCGCACGTGCCGGCAGGGTGACGAGACCCCGTCGGACCAGGTCCTCGAGCGGATCGGCACCGTCGATGGCAGAGAGCCGCGCAATCGGCTGGCCGCGACGTGTGACCACGACATCGGCGCCCCGCTCGGCGCGCTCGAGGTGCTCGCTCAACCGGTCGTGAAGCTCTCGCACCCCGACCTCATATCCCTGACTATGTAGCATCATGCAGGCGATCGTAGCAGCTACATCGCCCTCACGCTCTGCGATGCGGTTGGGCGTCCACCAAGGCTCAATGCTGTCGACCGACTTTGCTCAGCTCGGACGTGGCTTATGTTGGGCCAGCTCCTACGTCTGCGAGAAAATGATCCTTGCCGGCGCTCGTATACTCGCTTACGAGCTGGATACTCTCAGAGATGAATTCCAGGTATTCGAGGTCGCCTTCTCACAAGACGACGGCGTCGCGCATCAGGTTGTCGCGAACGTGAGCACTGCTGGTGAGTAGCTGCGCATTTGCAAGGACGCCTGCCGCGTCGACTACATCAACGTCACAGTGCAGCAGCGCCGTCAGCTCCTTCTCCAGCCGATCGAGCTCACCGAAGTAGGCAAAGCCGTTGAGCTTATGGCTGGGGTCCATATCGACCATGAGGTCGATGTCGCTCAGCTTGTCGGCATCGCCGCGGGCGGCGGAGCCGATGACCCGGATGTTGGTCGCATGGTGTCGCGCCGCGACATCCTCAATGTCGGCGCGAAGGTGGCGAAGATCCGAGAGCGTGTAGGGAGGCGGAGCCATACCGGCAGGATACTTGACCAAACCCTACCCTCTACCCCGGCAGACGGTAGACCGTGAAGCCCTTCGACGGGTTGGTGCCCCCCACCGGGTCGGAAAGCGTGCCGACCACAGTCGTGGACGAGGCCGTGCCGCGCAGGTAGGCGCCGAGCAGCGAGTCGTAGTTGACACCGAAGGTGGGGGTGCCCCAGCTTGCGAATTCGCGGGCGCCCACCGCCGCCAGGGTTACGTGCTCGCTGCGCAGGCGCGCGATCGCGGCTCGTTCTTCGGCGGGGGTGGCGATCAGGCCCGGGAGGATTGAGAGCTCGCGCAGCGCGGGGCGGCGGTTGGACATGAAGTAGAGGCCACCGTCCACCGGAGCGGCCAGCACCCGCTGGTTGGGGGTGGTGTGCGTGTCGATCTGATCCACCGCCGCCTGCAGCGCCGGGGCCGCTTGCGCGCTTGTGACGAACGTGCCGCGCGGGGTGTGCACCGCCGTTGTGTAGTGGGAGTACTGCCCCCCCAGCGCGTAGGCGGCGAGGCCGGCCGCCACCAGGCCGAGGGCGCCCAGCGCGGCGAAGCGTGCCTGCGGGCTGCGCTCGGCGATACGAGTGTGGAGGATGCCCAGCAGCAGCACCAGCGGCGCGGCGAAGTAGGGGGCGTAGGAGCCGTAGGTCGTGAACGCGTTGTAGGCGCGCAGCCCCAGCCCCGCCGCCACCACGATCAGCGCGAGGTCGGCCGGCCAGCCGGGGCCGGACGGGGAGTCGGCGGGGCCTCCCAACGGGGAGCTGCCGCGGCGCACGAGGCGCACGGCCGCCACCGCGGCGAGTGCGAGGCCCAACGCTGGCAGCCAGCTCATGCCGAGCATCAGATGTCGCGCTTCCTGTTCGATCGCGCTCCGCTCTGAGGTAAACAGCCCCCCCGCGCGCAGCGCGCCATCCACCAATCCAATCACCGCCAGCGCAGCCAGCAGCGGCCAGCAGGCCACGATACGGGCCGCGCCGCGGCGCCGTTGCCACAGCTCGGCGGTTGCCACTAGCGACCCCAGCAGGCCGAGGTAGATCGCCGCGCGCGCGGCCAGCGCGAGGATGCTGGCAGCGGTGAACGGCATCCAGCCCTGCTCGGTTTTGGCGCCGACCTGCACGAACTTCGCTGGCCACAGGTTTTCGGCGATCAGGTCGTGCGTGCCGATGCGCATCGCATACCACCCGTACACCGCCGCCGGGATCGCCAGCGCCGGCAGCGCCATCTTCCACGCCGCACTCAGCGCCGCGGCGCGGCCCTCGAAGCGCCAGCGGGCGATCGTGAACGCAACCAGCGCGCCTGCGGCCACGGCGGCGAATTCCGGTCGCGTGAGGCACACCAGGCCGGCGGCGACGCCGGCGAGCACCAGCCGCTCGCGGGCCAGCGCCAGCAGCATCGCCAGCACACACAGCAGCCCGATCGTGCCGGAGTTGGTGTGGGGGAGCACGAAGTTGAAGGCGGTGCCCGAGAAGCCGATCGCCAGCAGCACCGCGCTCGCGAGGCCGGCGCTCAAAGGCGCCAGCCACTGCCGTGCCAGCGCGTAGAAGACGGCGATGATCGCCGCCGCCTGCACCAGCCCGAAGGCGAACGCCGTGGTGAAACTGGTGCCGAACAGCTTGAAGCTCAACGCCAGCGAGTACAGCCCGAGCGGGCCGTAGTAGTAGCGCACATCCTGGTAGAGCACCGCGCCGTGCTTGATCAGGTCGGCGGTGCTCAGCTCCGCGCCGGCGTCGATCTCCGGCACCCCCCACTTGCGCCACGTCAGCGCGGTCAGCGCCGCGAAGCACAGCGCCAGCGCGGCGATCACCGGGCGGTCGCCGGGGCCGGTGGTGCGCGCGGCGGCGCGGGGTCGTATGGTGGTGGCGGGGGCGGTCTCAGTCTCCGCGCGGGTGCTCGCGCCGGGCGCGGGAGGTGCCGCCGTCCCGGGGGGCACGGAGGGCTCCGCCGTCCCGGGGGGCACGGAGGGCTTGGCGCCCGGAGGCGCGGGCGCCGGGGGACGTAGCAGCGCGATGTTCACGCCGGGGCCGGTCGCGTTACGAGGACCCCCACCAGCACCTCCAGCTGGGGGCGGGCGAGGAGCCACAGGCCCACCGCGTAGACGAGACAGCCGACCACGCCGGCCACGGCCGCCTGCACCAGCTCGCTCGCCGGCAAAGCGGCGCCGAGCGCCCAGCCGCCGCCGAACGCGAGCGCGGCGATCCCGAGGAAGCGCAGCGCATCCCGCGCCAGCTCGCCGGCGAGCGCCCCCGCCCCCTCGCGTCCGGCGGCCGCCACCAGCAGCGCCGCCGCCAGGCAGCTCGGTGCGATCCAGAACGCGCCCACGGCGCCGTCCACGCCCCACAGCGCGCTGCCCAGCGCGGTCACCGCCAGCTGCGTCAGCACCAGCGGCAGCGCCAGCGCGCCCAGCAGCCGCGCGCGGCCCAGCGCCAGCAGCACGGGCATCAGGAAGTTGACCAGCAGCGCCGCCACCGTCCACGGCACCAGCAGCGCCCCGAACAGCTGCAGCGTGTGCGCCTCCGAGGCGGAGAGGCTGCGCGGCAGCACGCCGTGCACGAGCGTCGCCCCCGCCGCGATCAGCACGGCGAGGGCAGGAGCGGCGATCAGCATCGCGTAGCGGAAGCCGCGCGGCACCGTGGCCGCCACCACCGATCGCTGCTGCGTGCGCGCCTCGCGCGTCATGTCGGGGATGCTCGACATCCCCAGCGCCATCCCGGTGCCCGCCACGAGGTAGCTGGCAAACAGGTAGGCGTAGGACAGCACCGTGGTGCCGCCCGCCGCCGAGCTGCTGCCGAAGGCGAGCGTGATCACGAACAGCACGTTGAACGCCAGGTAGATCGCGGTGCGGCCCATCACCACCGCGCAATCGCGGGCCAGCGTCGAGAAGATGCGCGCGCCGGGGAGGCTCCAGCCGCCGGGGGTCGATGAGCTGGGGGGAGGAGGAGGGGGGGTGGCAGTCGCGGAGTCGACAGCGCGGGCTGCGCGGGCGCCCGACCGGCCCCGCCCGCCCGAGGCAGTCGTTGGCTCCCCGGCGCGTGCTCCTGCGCCCGCTCGGCTCAGACCGCCGGAGCGCTGCAGCCCGGCGAGCATCCAACCGCTGGTGACGACCGACATCGTCAGCATCGACCAGCCGAGCGTCTGCACTCCCGTGTGGGACATCAACGCGACGAATGCCACCAGGCCGGCGAGCGCGCCGGTCATGTAGCCGCTGGCGATCGTCGTGAAGCGGTCGCGGATCGCCAGCACGGTCGCGCCCCCGGCGGCCCACAGCTGCAGCACCATCGCGGCGCCCAACACCGGCAGCGCCGCCGCGGTGATCGCGCGGCCGTGGGCGCTCAGCCCGGGGGCGATCAGCTGCGCGAGCTGACCCGCCAGCGGGATCGTCAGCACGACGACCGGCACCGCGATCAAGCCGAGCGTGGCGGCGAAGCGGCGCACGCTCATCCGAGCGCCCGGTTCCACCAGCAGCGGCACCGAGGTGAGGCGCAGGCTCTGGCTGAACACGCCGAAGGTCGAGTACAGCGCAAACGCCACGAAGAAGCCGTCGGTGCGGGCGTTGGTGCCGAAGCGCCCGAGGTACAGCACCGCCTGGATCGCCGAGGCGGCGGCCATCGTGAAGGTCGCGATCGACATCGCCATGCCGGCGCGGGCTTTGCCGGCGTCGGCCTTGGCGGGGCCTGTGCCCGCGGGCTCCTCGGCGACGCGCGGGGGTTCATCGACGGCGTGCGGAGGCGCCGGGCGCTCTGTGCCGAGTGTCAGCGTCTGCGTGCTCACAATCGAAAAACGTCCCGGCCGTGGCGTTTCTCGCGTGTGCCCACCCCAACCACAATCCAGTTTTTCGACCGGAGCGGCTGGGGCAGGGCAACAGGCCGAGCGACGCGAGCGATCAGAACAGCTTGACGCTGGGCGTCGTGAACGAGCTGGTGCTCGCGGTGTTGCCAAACACGTCTTTGATCGACGAGCTCAGCGTGCCGCTCACCGCGCCCGGCCCGCCGGCCGTCAGGTTGGCGCTCGAATCGGCGATTTTCGTCACCGTCAGCTTCACCGTGACGCCGCTCACCGAGGTGCTCACGGTCACCAGCGGCGAGGTGCCGCCGGTCTTCGTGTAGTGAGGGGTGAACAGGGTGTCGCCCGCCGACCAGTTGCCGTTGCTGAGGCCGCCCACGCCGAGCTGTGTCGCTGTGGTGGTGCCGGTGCGGGTGTAGAGGATCGCAAGCGCGCTCGGGATGCTCGAGGAAGCGATCGGATCGCTGAAGGTGAGCGTGATCGCGTCGCCGACCTGCGGCAGGCCGGCGGTGCTGCCGGCCGTCGTGTCGGCGATGCTCACCAGCGCCGGTTTCGCGGTGTTGACCTTCACCGCGCTCGCCGCCGAGGTAGCGGAGTTGCCGGCGAGGTCGGGCACCGTGTACTCGTACTCGTAGCAATGCCCGGTCGTCACCGTGGTGTCGGTGTAGGGCGAGCTGACGCCTTCGGAGCCGATGTTCGCGTAAGCCGCGTAGGTGCCGCAGGTGTCGCTCGCGGGCGTGTAGGTCGCCACGGCGCGTTTGAGCTGGCCTTTGGCCGCGTTCACGCCGGAGCCGGCGTCGGTCGCGCTGAAGGTGACCGCCACCGACCCGTTGGCGTCGGCCGGGACGCTGACTTTGGCGGCCGGCGCGGTTTTGTCGACCTTGACGGTGCTCGAGACGCTCGCCACGTTGCCCACGCGGTCGGTGCCGGTGAGCGTGTACAGGTAGCACCCTTCCGCCAACCCGCTCTGGCTGGGGTTGCCGGTGATCGTGGTGGGCGTGCCGTAGCCGCTGCAGGCGTTGGCCGACAGCGTGCCGGTGGCGCGCGTCAGCACCGAGGAGGCCACGCCCGAGCCGCTGTCGGCGCCATATTCGGTGCGCGTCCCGATCGCGAAGCTGCCGCTCGTGTTGAAGCTGGAGGAGCCCGCCGCACTGGCGGCCGTGCCGTTGACGCTCAGCGCGCCGCCCGCCGGCGCGCTGGAGTCGGACACGAGGTTGTACGTCGCGTTGGCCGAGCTGGCGCCCGCATTGTTGGTTGCCTGCACGGTCGGCGCCCCCGCCGGCTGGGTGGCGCCCGCCCCGAACGCGTACACCTCCTGCGCGCCGGTGCGCGTTTCGGAGAAGCCGCTGGCCGACAGCGAACTGAACGTGTATCCGAGGATCCCCGTGTCGGTGTCGGTCGAGCTCGCGCTCACCGCGAATGCGCCGCCGCTCGCCGGGCGGAAGTACAGCGTGCTGGTCGAGGCGTTGTAATAGGTGTTGCCCGACAGCCCGCTGAACGCCAGCGCCGGCGTGCTCGGCGGAGTCGTGTCAACCTTCACCGTCGTCGTGACGCTCGCCGAGTTGCCGGCGTTGTCGGTGCCCGTCAGCGTGTAGCGGTAGCAGCCGCTCGGCTCGCTCTGCGCCGGGCTGCCACTGATCGCACTCGGCGACCCAAACGTCCCGCACGTGTTGCCCGCGAGCGTGGCGGACGCCACGGTAAGCGTGCTCGAAGCAAGACCCGACTGCGTCTTGGTTTTTTCCTCGCTGTAGTCGGTGCGTTGGATCGTGAAGCCGCCCGAGGTGTTGTAGCTGGAGCTGGCGCCTTCGCTCGCCGCGGTGCCGTTGACCGTCAGCGCGCCACCCGTGGGGGGCGTGGTGTCGGGCGGCGGCGGCGGTTCGGAGGGCGGTTCGCTGGGCGCTTCTTCGCCGCCGTATGAGTAGTAGTGCTGGAAGATCGTGGAGGCAGACAGCGGCTTGTCGTACACCGCCAGGTACTGCAGGTCGCCGGCGCCAAACAGCGAGCTGCCATCGCGCGACATTAGATACAGCGTCGAGTTGGCAAACGCGCCCTGGCCGGTTTCCGCGCCTTCCTGTTTGAAGCTCACCGGCTGACCATCCACGTACGGCGTGATCTCGCTCGCCGCGGGCGCGGTCGTGTTGAGCACCAGCGCGTAGTGGTGCCACACGCCGGCGCTGGGGCGCTGGAAGTAGACGCTGTTGCGGTCTTCGGGTGGGCCCACCGCCACCCCGAAGGTGCCGCCGAACTGCGAGGCGTTGGGGTCAACGAGGAAGCCGCCGCTGTTCTGGTTGAAGTTGGGGGTGAACTCCATCGCCAGCGAGTCGTTGTTGGCATACGAATTCCACTTCAGCCAAAACTCCATCGTCACCTGGCTGGAGCCCGACAGGTTGAGCGGGATCGCACCGGAGTCGCTGGAGCCGTTGAAGCCGATCGCCGTCCCCGCGTCTTCCCGCACGGCGCCCGGCAGCCCGAACGTGGCGCCGCTGATCGTGCCGTTGCTCGAGCCCACACTGTCGTGGATCCCCGGGCCGGCGGATTCGCCGAGCTTGTAGAAGTCGATCACGCCGGGCGTGTGTTCGACCGTCGCGGAGTAGCTGGTGGGGGCGTGTTCGAGCACCGGCAGGGTGATCGTCGCTCGCGTGCTGAGGCCGTGGTCGTCGGTCACTTCCACGCCCACGGTGTGCGGCCCCACCGCCCCGAAGGAGGTCGTGATCGTCGGCGTGGTGCCGGTGCTGATTTCGTAGGTCCCGTTCCCTTCGAGGTCCCACTTGTAGCCGGTGATCGTACCCTGGTCGCTGGATTCGGCGGCGCTGAGCGTCACGCTCTGGCCGGCCAGCACCGGGTTGGGGCTCGCGGTCAGCTTTGCGACCGGCGCGAAGTTGCCCACTTCGATCTTGTGGGTGACGCTTTCCGACGCGCCGTTTGAGTCGGTTACGCGCAGCGACACTTCATAGGTGCCCACCGTGGCGAAGCTGGTCGTGGTAATGGGGTTGGAGCCGGAGTCGGTTTCGTAGTGGCCGTTGCCGTTCAGCGCCCACTGGTAGTCGACTATTTTCGCGTCGGGATCGGTCGAGCCGCCGGCGTTGAGCGTCACGGTTTCGCCCGTCCGCACCTGACTCGGCGAGACGGTGAAGGCGGGGTGCGGCGGTTGGGCGGTGCCTTCGGAGCTGAAGTGCTGGAAGGCCGCGCCGGCGCTCAGCGGCTGGTTGTAGATCGCCAGGTCCTGCAGCGCGCCGGCGCCGAACAGCGCGCTGCCGGCACGCGACATCAGGTATAGCGTCGAGTTGGCGAACGCGCCCGCGCCGGTGCCGTTGCTGCCGATCTGGTAGCTCACCGGCTGGCCGTCCACGTAGGGCGTGATCTCGCTACCCGCCGCCGCGGCGCTGTTTAACACCAGCACGTAGTGGTGCCACACGCCCGCGCTCGGGCGTTCGAAGAAGACGCTGTAGCGGTTTTCGCTGGAGCCCAGCGCCACCCCGAAGGTGCCGCCGAACTGCGGCGCGTTGGGGTCGACGAGGAAGCCGCCCTCGTGTTCGTTGAAGTTGGGGGTGAACTCCATCGCCAGCGAGTCGTTGTTGGCGTACGCGTTCCACTTCAGCCAGAACTCCACCGTCACCTGGCTGGTGCCCGACAGGTTGAGCGGGATCGCGCCGGAGTCGCTGGAGCCGTTGAAGCCGATCGCCGTGCTCGGGTCGCCTTTGACCGCACCCGGCAGCCCGAAGGTGGCGCCGCTGATCGTGCCGTTGCTGGAACCCGCGCTGTCGAAGATCGTCGGGCCAGACGGTTCGGTGAGCTTGTAGTAGTGGGTCAGGCCGGGCGTGTTCAGCACCGCCGGCGTGTAGCCGCTGGGGCCCTGTTCGAGCACCTTCACCGGGATCGTGGTCTTCGAGGTCAGCCCTTCGTTGTCGGTCAGTTCCAACCCCACGTTGTGCACCCCGGCGGTGTTGAAATACGTCGAGACCGTCGGCGTGGTGCCGGTGTTGGTTTCGTAGGTGCCCTTGCCTTCGAGGTCCCACTTGTAGTCGGTGATCGTGCCCTGGTCGGTCGAGCCGGAGGCGTTGAGCGTCACCTTCTGGCCCGTCAGCGGCGCGCTCGGGGAGAGCGAGACGTGCGCGACCGGCGGGAAGCTGCCGACCTTGACTTCCTGGGTGGTGTAGCTCCAGCCGCCGTTTGAATCGGTCACGCGCAGCCCCACCTTCACCGTCTGTTCGGTGGAGTAGGAGGTCGTGACGGTCGGCGTGGTCGTCGTCGTTTCGTATTTGCCGGTGCCCTTCAGGTCCCATTCGTACTTGGCGATCGAGCCTTTGCTGTAGCTCGATTCCGAGGCGTTGAAGGTGACCGTCTGCCCGGGCCGCACGGGGTTGGGAGTGCCCGTGAAGGCGGCCTTGGGGCGCGGGTCGGTGCCGTTGGCGTCGAAGTGTTCTTCGACCGTGCCCGCGCTGAGGTCGCCGCTGTAGATCGCGAGGTCCTGCAGATAGCCGCTGCCGAACAGCGAGCTGGCGTCGCGCGAGAACAGATACAGCGTGGAGTTGGCGAACGGCCCGCCTCCCGTGCCTTTGCCTTCCTGCTGGAAGCTCACCTGCTGGCCGTCGACGTAGGGGGTGATCTCGCTGGCCGCCGGGGCGGTCGTGTCGAGCACGAACGCGTAGTGGTGCCACACGCCGACGCTCGGACGCGGGATGTAGATGCTGTTGCGCGATTCGCCGTCGCTGATCCCGACCGCGAAGGTCCCGCCGAACTGCTCGGCGTTGGGGTCGACGATGAAGCCGCCGGGGTTGTTGTTGTAGTTGGGCGTCAGCTCCATCGCCAGCGAGTCGTTGTTGGCGTAGGCGTTCCACTTCATCCAGAATTCGACGGTGATCGCCTTCTGGCTGGAGAGGTTGAGCGGGATCTGGCCATAGCTGCCGGGGGCGCCCTCCTGGGGATCGTCCGCGCCGCCGAAGTTCACGGAGGTGGCGGGGTCGCCGTTGATCGCGCCCGGCGCCCCGTAGGTGACGTCTTCGAGCACGCCGGGGGGGCCGCCCTTGAGGTCGGCGACCGTCGGGCCGGCCGCTTCGCCCATCGGATAGAAGTGCAGCAGGTTGGGGGTGCCCAGCACCGCTTCCTCGTAGTTGCTCACGCCGATCGTGACGACCTTCACGGTGAGCCTGGTGGTGGCGACGTTGCCGGCGGCGTCGCTCTCCTGCACGCCGACGGTGTGTTCGCCGGCGCTCGCAAAGGTCGTCGTAACGGTCGGCGTGGAGCCGGTGTCGGTTTCGTATTTGCCGCTGCCGCCCAGGTCCCACTTGTAGTCGGTGATCGCGCCCTTGACGTCGGTCGAGCCTGAGGCGTTGAGCGTGACTTTCTGCCCGATCGCGGCCGGGTTGGTGGAGGCCGTGAGCGATGGGGTGATCGAGCTGACCACCGTCACCGTGCGGCTGGTCGTTTCTTCCTGGCCGTCGCTGTCGATCACCTTCAGGATTACGTTGTAGACGCCTGGCGCGGTGAAGGTGTGCGAGACGGTCGGTTCGGTGCCGGTTTCGACCGTGAAGCCGTTGCCTTCGAAGTTCCAGTAGTAGTGGGTGATGGTTGCGTCCGGGTCGGTGCTAGCGGAGGCGTTGAACTGAACCGGTTCTCCCACCAGCGCTTTCTTCGGCGTCGCGGTGAACTGCGGCCACGGCGGCTTGGCCGCACCCGGCGCTTCGAGCACGAGGTTCGACTCGGGCGTGCCGGGCTGGGCGCCCATTTCCGCGAGGACGTTGTACGTGGCCTGGTTGATCGAGGGGTCGACGTCGAGGCCGTATGACCACTGCATGGTGCCGGAGGCGAACACGTACGCGCCGCTCTTGGCGCGATACTCGGCCGCGCCCACTTCGTCGGGCTGCCCCGGCGGCGGTGTGGCGGCGCGTTCGCGCCCGTAGTCCTGCAGCCACGTCGAGTTGGGGCTGAGCGTCTTCGTCAGCGAGAGCCGCTTGACGCCTTCGGGCTCGAGTTCGGCGGCGTGCGCGTACAGCGGGCTTTCGGCGCTCGGGACCGCGTCCCACTCCCAGCCGACGATGTCTTTGTCGATCGTCACCTGGGAGTTGCTCGGGATGCCGGCATTGCGCCACACCCGATCGCCCTCGAATTCGCCGTTGGTGTTGGTCGAGGGCACCGAGAGACCCCAGTCTTCGTCCTCGTTGTCGCCGACATACAGCACGCCGAACAACTCGCTCTCCGGTTCGTTGGGTCCGACCCGCCCTTCCGCCGGGGCGCCGGGGGTACCGGCCGGGGCGCCGGGATCGCGCCTGGTGGTGGTCGCGAACTGCGCCAGGTATTCCCCTTTCGGGCCGATCGAGGCGGGGTCGTTCGGAGTGGGCGTCCCATCTTCGGAGCCCTGAATCGTCTTGTAGCAAACCAGCGTGCGGTCGTTGTTTTCGAAGCGCGTCTGCCAGTAAGCGGTGTTGGAGCTGAACGAGGCGATGCTGACGCCGTGTTCGCGCGCGGCGATCATGTTGTGGAAGGCGGCGTAGGTCCAGTACTCGCTGTGGCCGGAGATCAGGTCGACCTTGTGGTCGAGCAGCGATTCCGGGTTGGTGGCCAGCTGGACGTCGTCGGTGTAGCTGACGTTGTAGCCCTGCTCCTCCAGCCACTCCACCATGTGGTAGTCGGGCCCGAAGAACTTGTTGCGTTCGTTTTCCTGTTCGTCGAGCGGCCGTTCGAAGGAGACCTTGACGGCCCGTTCTTCGCCGGAGATCGTGTTGCCGAGGCCGCAGGCGTCGAAGTACAGCGACTTGCAGCCCCACGTGTTGTAGGCCTCGTAGGTGGAGATCGGCAGGACGAAGAGGACTTCGGAGGCCCGTTCTTCGCGCACCGTGAAGATCACCATGTTCTCGATGGCGCCGGTGCCGACGGTGGCGAACGTCGCCTCGTAGATCCCCGACATCGGCAGGGCGTTGCCCGGGATCGTGTACGTGACGCCCCAGTTGGAGCAGCTCAGTTCCCCGGTTTCTTTGTTCATCGGGTTGCACGTCAAGCTGTTGTTGACTTTGACTTTGCTCGCCCCCGCGGCGGGGATCAGCCGCGCGCCCTTGCCGCCGTACCAGCCGATCCGGTAGACGTTGATGTTGACTTCGGTGGCGGGGAACGAGGAGGCGCTCGTGCCGATCTTCAGCTGCACGTTTTCGCCGTGGTTGTAGCTCGTCTGCGTCGTGAAGCCGCCGATCGATTCGCTGTAGTCGGAGAGGCGGTTGGCTTCGGTGCCTTCGCCCATGCAGTTGTTCTCGTTGACCACCGGGTTGGCGTTCGGGCACGACACTTCGGCCGCCTGGGCGCGCGTGGTGCCGCCAGCCATCGCCAGGGCATAGACGGCTACTAGCGCCACGAGCAGCGCGAGCACGATGCGCTGCGCGCGGGGCGTCGTGCGGCCCGGCGCGAACGTCGAGCGGATCGGCGCGAGCGGGGTCGCGAGAGCATCCGTCAAGGCAGGGTGAGACGCCAACGGCGTCGGCAGCGAAACGTCGGGCATAGATCGGCGTCCTCGGTCGAGGCTGTGCATGGACATTCGTCAGAGCTACGCACGAGCCTCTCGCCAGCTTTTGCGGCGCTTCACAACTATCTCGTCAGCTTTTGCGGCCCCCTCGGAACTCTCGGAGTCCGTGCCGCGTTGCTCTTGGGTGGTTGCAGCTCCCGCCCCGAGACGCCGAGCGCCGATGCTCGCCCGCTGGGCCGCCATCGCGATCGCCTCAGCCGTCGCGGGCACACTGCTGCTCTCGGCGTGTGGCTCCTCGCGGCGCACACAGCCGTCGGCGACGGGGCGCACGCACGCGCTGTACGTGTCAGTGCACGGACAGGACGGCGCCGGTTGCGGCAGCGCGCAGGCGCCGTGCGGGTCATTCGAAGCGGCCTACCGCGCCGCGGCGCCGGGCGATGTGGTGCTGGTTGAGGGCGGGGAGTATCCCGAACAGACGATCAACGGGGACCCGGCCAAGAGCCCCGCGACAGCGCAGGTGAACCAGAGCGAGAGCGCCGCGACAGCGCAGTTGAACCAGAGCGAGAGCGCCGCCACAGCGCAGGTGACCTTCAAGCCGGCGCCGGGGGCCGCGGTGAGCGTGACGGGGCCGACCTACATCTACGCCTCGCATCTCACGCTTGAAGACGTGCACGTCGGGGAAATGACGATCGGCAACTACAACCAGACCCCCGGGCGCCCCAACGCGACCGGGGTGACTCTGCGCGATGTCGTCGGGCGCGACTTCGAGATCGACTCTGCCACCGACGTGCGGATGATCGGCGGCGGCTGGGGGCCCGACAGCGCCTGCGGGGGGCCGTACGGCGGCGACAACAACAGCATACGCGACGTCACCGGAGTGGTGCCGAGCGACATCCTGATCGAAGGCGTGCGTATCCACGACGTGCAGTCGTACAACCTCGTGCAGTGCCACATCGAGGGGCTGGCGATCTTCGCCGGACGGCAGATCACCGTGGCCGACTCGCGCTTCTGGGGCAACTCGGTGTACGACGTGTTCGTGCAGGCCAACAGCGGGCCGATCTCCGGCATCGTGTTCAAGGGCAACTGGATGGCGATGCCGGTCGGCGTGGACGGCGTCGAGAACGGCACCGTGATCGGCTTCTCGGCGATCACCTCGAACGTGCTCGTGGAAGACAACCGCTTCAACTACATCATCTCGCTGGACGACGACGGCCTGAACCCCGTGTACTCCAACTTCAAGCTGGCCGGCAACGTGGGGATGCTCCCCTACGCCGGCTGCACGCTGCGCGGGATCACGTGGCTCCACAACGTCTGGAAGAACGGCGCCTGCTCCGCGAGCGACGTCAACCTGCACGGCGGGGCGCTGCCGTATCGCAACCCGGTCAACAGCGCAGCGCTCGACTACTCGCTGACCCGGCGGTTTTGAGAGAGGTCCGGGTTGTGCATGTCGTTTAGCGTAAAATGCGTGCGTGAGCCCAACGGTCTTCCGCGAAGGGCCATACCGATTCTTTTTCTTCTCACGCGAGGAGACACGTGTACACATCCACATTCAATCGGTCGACGGCGAGGCGAAGTTCTGGCTGGAGCCCACCATCGAGCTGGCACGCAACCACGGGCTCAGCGACACCGAGCTGCGCCGCGTTGAGCGGTCGGTGAGAGAGCGCCAGCAGGAGATCCGAGATGCCTGGCACGACCACTTCGCAAGCTGAGGTGACCAACATTTCGCGGCACGGATTCTGGCTACTGCTGGACGAGCGAGAGCTGTTTTTGCCGTTCGCGGAGTACCCGTGGTTTGGGCGCGCTCCCGTCGAAGCGATTCTGCGGCTGGAGCAACCCCGGCCTGGTCACCTGTACTGGCCGGACCTCGACGTTGACCTGTCGGTGGACTCGATCGAACACCCCAGCCGATATCCGCTGAAAGCCAAGCTCTGAAGTGATTTGGGCATCAGGCGAGGGCGACTGAGAGCAGCTCATCGTGGCGGGCCCGCCAGGAGCTCCGCTCGATGAACGCCAGGCGCTCGGGCTCGGCGGCACGCCCGCGGGCGAGCGCAGCGCGAACCGCGCGGGGGTAGTCGCCCCCTTCGCCGTCGCCCCCTTCATCCTGGCCCCCCCGCGGGTCCACCAGCTCTACGCTCGGATGCACGCCGCGCACCGGCGGCAGGTCGGTCGCGACCACGGGCAGCCCCGCGGCGAGGTACTCGTACAGCTTCAGCGGGCTCATCGCGCGCGTCAGGGGCAGCTCGCGGTGGACGAGCAGCCCGAGGTCGGCGGCGCGCACCAGCTCGATCAGCTCGGGGCGCTCCACCGGGGGACGAATCTCGACGTTGGGCACCGTACGCAGCGGGGCGAGGTGGTCGGGCGCAAGCAGCGGGCCGACGAGCACGATCGTCGCCTCGGGCAGCTGACGGGCGATCTGCAGCAACGCAGGGACGTCCAGGCGCGAGTCGAGGCTGCCGGTGTAGAGGAGCAGCGGGCGAGCCGTCTCCCCCGGCAGGCCGGCGGTCTCCTCGAGCCTCGAGCCGGCGTCCTCATCGGCGCCTCCACCGCGTGGCTGACCGACCAGGCCCCCAAGCCACGCCGGCGGCGACCCCCGCCACTCCGCCGGATCGATGCCGTTGGGCACCACGGCGCTCGGGCCGGTGGGGGCGATCCGCTCGAGCGCGGCGCTGGAGACGGCACAGACGCGCCGCCCCCGCGAGCGCACGCGGGCGAAGCTCTCGTTGTAGGCGGGCCACCAGCGTCGATGCGGCTCGTAGGCAAGCCAGTCGTCGGTCGCGAAGAACGTGACCGGGCCGGCCCAGGCAAACTCCGCGAAGCCGGCGAGCAGCGGGTTGGCGACGATCACCGCCGGCTCGCGCAGCCCCATGCGCCGCGCCTCGCGCTCCAGCGCCCGGTCGAGCGCAGCACAGGCACGCCGCACCCCCTCGATCGACGTCGGGTAGTCGCGGCGCAGGCGCATCGGGCGCAGCAGCCGCGCGGAGCCGCTGCGGGGAAATGTGGCCTCCCTGCCCGCAGCTCGCACCTGGCAGTCGCGCAGCAGCTTCGCGGGCAGGCTGCGCATCAGGTCGCACACCAACAGACGCTCGACGCGCTCGTGTACGAGCAGCCCGCGCGCGAGGCGGTCCTCGGTGCCGAACCAGCCACGATCCGCAGCCGCCTGCCAGCTCAGGTAGGAGAAGCAGAAGACCACGTCCCCGCGTGCGGGGGACCGCCCAGCGGCGGCGGTCGCAGCTGGGGTATCCAGATCGCGTGTCGGCGGGTAGGGGATCTGGTCAGACGCCATCTGCGGTGAGGCGGCGGGGCGCATCTCTGAAGCTACGGCCGGGCCGGCCTCGCGCTTGCGCCGCCGTCGCGCGCACACCCACAAGCAGGAGGGACGGGAGCACGTTTCTCCAGAAGACCCGCATGTCGCGCGACTCCTTCAACGAGCAAACGATCAGCGGCGTGCGCTGGGTGATGCTGAGCCGCGTCGTAGGCGAAACGTTCGCGTTCGTCTGCATCGTGATCCTCGCCCGGCTGATGTCGCCGGCCGCCTTCGGCCACGCCGCGGTGGCGCTGATCTTTGTGCCGCTCGCGGGGATCCTCACGTTCGAGGGGTTCGCCTCGGCGCTGGTGCAGCGCGAGACGATCGACGAGAGCCACCGCCAGGTGGCGGTGCTGATGAGCGTGGTGGGGGGCCTGATCCTGACGCTGCTGGTGCTGGCGCTCACCCCGATCGTGTGGCACCCGCTGTTCGGCGCGGAGACCGCCGGTCTGATCGCGCTGATCTCACCCGTCTTCCTGCTGGCCTCGCTGGGCACCGTCTCGCGCGCGATGCTGTGGCGCAAGCTGGACTTCCGGCGGATGAGCCTGATCGAAGTGAGCGCCACCGCCGCCGGCAACCTCGTTCCAGTCGGCCTCGCGCTGGCGGGATTTGGGGCGAGCGCGATCGTCGCCGGGGCGCTCGCGCAAGTCGCGCTCACCTCGGCGCTGCTGCTCGCCGTTTCCCCCGCGCCGCTGCCGCGCTGGCACTGGCGCTCGCAGAAAGAAATCGGCGGCTACGGGATCAACGCAGCGCTGGCGGGGCTGGTGGACGTGATGTTCCGCAACGCCGGCTACGGCATCCTCGCGACGCAGATGACCGCGGCGCAGGTCGGGATGTACTACCGGGCCTTCAACCTCGGTGTGGTCTACCAGGAAAAGCTCTCCAGCGTGATGATGCAACTGGCCTTCCCCGT
>Ga0187855_10001191_pt1 | contig 21015 bp, 12 predicted proteins | sample June2016WEW_8_10_2_FD_132969 | JGI IMG/M metagenome (GOLD analysis project Ga0187855, IMG submission 132969) | Peatland microbial communities from SPRUCE experiment site at the Marcell Experimental Forest, Minnesota, USA - June2016WEW_8_10 | ecosystem: Environmental > Terrestrial > Soil >...
CGCGCCTACAACCCGTCGGAAGGTATCTGGATGGCGTGGGAGCGGAAGCGCGGAAAATTGCTGGACTTCAACAAACTGCTGCTGGGCACCAGCGACAATTTTCCGGTGAAGGCTGGGAATCTTGCTTTGCTTCCTTCAGTTAAGTACGTGATCACGCTGGATTCCGATACGCAGCTGCCGCGGGACGCGGCGCACCGATTGGCTGGAGCGATTGCGCATCCCTTGAACCGCGCCATTATCGACGCGGAAACAAATACGGTGGTGGACGGCTACGGAATTCTGCAGCCGCGGGTGGACATCAGCATCCAGTCGGCCAACCGATCGCGATTGGCGGCGATTTTTTCGGCGGACGCGGGCTTCGATATCTACGCCCGGGCGGCGTCGGATGTGTACCAGGATCTGTTCGACGAAGGGAGTTTCACGGGAAAGGGTATCTACGAGGTCGAGACCTTTCAGCAGGTGCTGGAGCACCGCTTCCCGTGCAATACGATTTTGAGCCACGACATGATCGAAGGGGCGTATGCGCGCGCGGGCCTGGTGTCGGACATCGAAGTGGTGGACGACTACCCGTCGCACATGAGCGCTTTCAGCCGGCGGAAACATCGCTGGGTGCGTGGCGACTGGCAGATTATTTTCTGGCTGTTGCCGCGCGTGCCGGACTTTTTCGGCAAGTCGGTGCGCAACCCGCTGTCGGTGATTTCACGCTGGAAGATTCTGGACAATCTGCGGCGCAGCCTGACGGAGATTGCTACCTTCGTTATGCTGCTGAGTGGCTGGCTGCTTTTCCCGGGGAAGGCGCTGTACTGGACGCTGGCGACACTGGCGGTGATTGCTCTCCCGACGTACTCGCAGTTCGCGATGTCGGTCCTGCGCGGAGGGCGAGCGCTTTTTACTGGCATCTTCTGGAGGAATTTGGCGGCGGATTTCGGTATTTCGCAGGTGAACCTCTTTTTGCGGATCGCTTCGCTTTGCCACCAGAGCCTGATCACCATGGACGCGATTGTGCGGTCGGTGGTGCGCATGACCGTGACTCACGAGAGGCTTTTGGAATGGGAAACCGCTGCGGAGGCGGAGAGCAGCTACGGGAAGAGGAGTCCGGTCGAAGTCTATTTGCAGGTCATTCCCTGGCTGACTTTTCTTATCGGCCTGTTTGTTGCGATCGAGCGGAAGGAAGCGTTCCTCGTCGCGCTGCCGCTCCTGGTTCTCTGGGGCTTGTCGAAGCCGATCGAGCAGTGGTTCGACCTGCCGGCGCGGACGGAGGACACGAAGATCGACGCCGAAAACAAGGCTTTGCTTCGTTTGTCGGCATTGCGTACCTGGCGGCTCTTCCGGGAATTCAGCACGGCGGAAGAAAACTGGTTAATTCCGGATACGGTTCAAAAGCCTGAATCGCTGGTGGTGCACCGAATCTCGACGACGAATCTGGGATTGCTTTTGAATTCAAGGCTGGCCGCGGTGGACCTTGGTTTCCTGACGGTGCCGGAATTCGTGACCGATACCGAGAGGACGTTTGATTCGATCGACCGCATGCCCAAGATGAACGGGCAAATGTACAACTGGTACGACAATTTCACGCTGGAGGCGTGCAAGCCGCGATTCGTTTCGGCGGTGGACAACGGCAATTTGGTCTGCGCGCTGTGGACCGTGAAGCAGGGCTGCCTGGGAGCAATCAACGAGCCGATCTTCCGGCCGGAAATTTTGCAGGGCGTTCGAGATCATCTGGATACGATTGAGGAATTGTTCAGCGCGGAAGGGCAAGACGAATCGCTGCTCGCCGCGGTGCGCGAGATGAAACAGCGCATTGGCTCGCTGGGTAGTTCGCCGGCGACGTGGCTGGAAGGCCTGACGGGGTGCGAACGGGTGATCGTCGCGCTGGCGAAGAAGCTGTCTTCGGACGCGATCGAAAGCGAAGCGCGATGGTGGGTTTACGAATTGCGCCTGCGCATCTCGCACCTGGAAAGCCTGGTGTATGACTTTGCGCCGTGGTTGCAGCCGCAGTTCGCGAAGTGTTGCGCCGATCCGGCCATCCTGGAAATCACGCAACCAGAGAAATTGACGCTGGAGACGCTGCCGAAGATCTGCCATACGCTCGATCAGAAGATTTGGCGCGTGCTGGAAGAGGGCGGTTCGAACATCGATTCGCGCTCGGCGCTGCAGCTTCTGCGGTCCGCGGTGATGAGGACCAGTAGCATTGCCAAGAGCATTGCGACGCGCCTGGACCGGTTGGCAGAACGCGCGCATGCACTGGCCAAGAGCATGGATTTCAAGTTCTTCCTCGACCCGAAGAAGAAACTTTTGTTCACCGGGTATAACGCGGAAGAGGGGAAATTCACTCCGAGCCATTACGACCTTCTGGCGTCGGAGGTTCGAGCCGGTGTTTTTGCCGCGATCGCCAAGGGCGAAATTCCCCAAGAAAGCTGGATGGCGCTGGAGCGGCGCATGACCAGCTACGAAAACGAGCATGTGTTGCTGTCGTGGACGGGAACCATGTTCGAATATCTGATGCCGCTGCTGTGGATGAAAACATATCCGAACACGATTTTGGACCAAACGGCGCGCGGAGCAGTACGCGGGCAAAGGAAGTACGCGGAGCTTAAGGCGATTCCTTGGGGCATTTCCGAGGCATCCTGCGCCAAGATCAATGCCGCAGGCCACTACCACTACGAGGCGTTCGGCGTTCCGGGATTGGCGGTCAGCCGCGATCTTTCGCGCGATCTCGTGGTATCTCCTTACTCGACCTTTCTCAGCCTGATGGTGGATTCCAAGAGCGCATTGGAGAATATTCGCGAGTTGAAAGAGCTGGGGTTGCTGGGCGCTTACGGATTCTACGAATCGGCGGACTTCACGCCTTCGCGGCTCAGCGATGGGAATAAATTCGAAATCGAGCGTTGCTGGCTGGCGCACCACCAGGGCATGAGCCTGATGTCTGTCGCCAATCTTTTGTGCGACGGATCGTCGCAGAGGCGCTTCCACGCGGAACCCATGGTAGCTGCGACCGAACGGCTGCTGCATGAAAAGGCGCCACGCACTTCGCAGTTTGAGACTGCGGGCGCCGCGGAAGACATCGAAACGGAAGCCGAGGGCGCCAAGGAAACGGCGAAAGCGGGGCAGGAAAATTGGGGCGTTGCTCCGAAGTTCAACACTGCGGCGTGAAGCCACAGTCAACCTAGAAGCGCTGTCTCTACACAATCTACTGTATTGCTGAAAACGGAATACGCGCCTTAACTGGTTGAGGAAGCGTTCTCTGGCTCGCTAAATCACCGGCGGGCCCTGGCGTTTCTGACTGCGGGAGGACTCGGCAGTCATTCATGCAAGATTAAGGTGCGTCATGGCAACTTCCAAACCTGCTCTCAGCGAAAAAATACCTGCCAAAGCGCCGCGAATCGTCGGCGAGAACGATAAAGAGAAGTTTCATCATGGGATTCATCGGAGTGTGGCGGAGCGAGCCTATGGTCTGTATGAGGCTTCGGGACGCGAACACGGTAACGATCATGCGCACTGGTTGCAGGCGCAAAACGAAGTTCTCCAGCGTGGCCTGGAAGTCCGGGAATCGGGGAGCTGGCTATCCATCAATGCGTCGCTGCCCGATGTGGACGGAGACGATATTGAGGTTTACCTGGAGCCGACTCGCGTGATCATCCGGGCGGAGAAGAGTGAGGCCATTCAAAATAGGGAGTCGCACACGCAAGGTCTTACGCAGCGCGAACTTTTCCTGTTGGAGGATCTCAATACGGAGATTGATCCGGAAACAGCGAGCGGCAGCTTTAAAGATCAGAAGCTCACTTTGATGGTAAAGAAGCGCTATCCAGTGACGGACGTCTCAACCAAAGAGCCGTCAACGCAAAGCTAGAAATTCATTCTTGATCGCCTAATGGCCGTCCGCGGATGATCGACTACCAGCCTACTCGCCCGCCCGCTCTGGGGGCGACTCGCGATCGCAACGGAAGCTGGCGGTTCGTGGTGTGGGCGCCGAAGCGCGAAAAAGTCGAGCTACATTTACAATCGGCGGGGTCCAGCTATTTGCCGATGGAGCGAGATGAGCTTGGGTATCATCACGCCGTCGTAGAGCAAGCGACGGCCGGATCGAAATACTTCTATCGACTGGATGGCGCTGCCGAGCGTCCGGATCCGGCATCGCGTTTTCAGCCGGAGGGCGTTCACGGCCCGTCGGAACTGGTCGACCCATCTGCGTTTTCATGGACAGATGCCGGCTGGAGAGCTCCTGCGCTCCAAGACAGCGTCTTCTATGAGCTCCACGTCGGCACATTCACGAGGGAAGGCACCTTTGATGCGATTATTCCGCATCTCGACCGACTGGCCGATCTCGGTGTGACGACGATCGAATTGATGCCAATTGCGCAGTTTCCTGGAGCGCGCAATTGGGGATACGACGGCACTTTTCCTTTCGCGACGCAGAATAGCTACGGGTCTCCCCACGATCTGCAGAAATTTGTTGACGCAGCGCACGCGAGGAGCCTAGCTGTGGGGCTGGACGTCGTCTACAACCATCTTGGCCCCGAGGGCAATTATTTATCGGAATATGGCCCATATTTCACCGATCACTATCGAACGCCGTGGGGAGCGGCGCTGAATTTTGACGGCGCCCACAGTGATGAGGTGCGATTTTTCTTCATCCAAAGCGCTCTGTACTGGCTCGAGCATTTCCATATCGATGCTTTGCGGCTCGACGCAATTCACAGCATTTGCGATGCGAGCGCCTTTCCCTTTTTGGCGGAACTTTCTACGGCAGTGAGGGCGCTGTCCGCAGGAACTCCACGAGAGATCCACCTCATCGCGGAAAGCGATCAGAATGACGCGCGAATCACCTCACCCATCGAACGCGGCGGAATCGCCATGGATGCGCAATGGAGCGACGATTTTCATCACTCGGTGCACACGTTGCTGACGCGGGAAAGCTCGGGCTATTACGCCGATTTCGGTGACATCCGTCATTTGGCGACGACGCTGAAGAATGGGTGGTACTACGCGGGCCAATACTCGCGCCATCGCCAGCGCAGACATGGCAATGCGGCGCCGCAGTGTGGGACTGAGCAGTTTGTCGTGTGCAGCCAGAACCACGATCAAGTAGGCAATCGAGCCATGGGTGAGCGGCTCAGTAGCCTGGTCAGCTTCGAAAGTCTGAAACTTGCCGCGGGCGTCACGATACTTTCTTCTTTTGTGCCGCTCCTATTTATGGGCGAAGAATACGGCGAGACTTCACCGTTTCTTTATTTTACGAGTCACGGTGATCCGCAACTCGCCGATGCGGTTCGGGGTGGGCGGCAGGCGGAGTTTGCACCCTTCCAATGGCAGGGTGAAATCCCCGACCCGCAAGCGGAATCTACTTCCGCTCAGTCAAGACTGAATCATTCTCTCGCCAGCCAGGACCCTCATCGCACGTTGCGACGCTTCTATAAGATGTTGCTGCGCTTCCGACGCGAACGACGGTTAGCTGAGGCGCAACAGATTGCAGTAACGGAATACGCTTCGACGAGGGCTTTGTTGACTTTGCGCGCGGCAGGTCGGAATCTTCTCGCAGGGCTATTCCATTTTGGTGACACGACGGCTACGCTCACAGTCCAGCTCCCGGATGGCATGTGGGAAGCCAGAATTGATTCGGCCGATCCCGAGTGGCTAGGTCAAGGGGCGCTTCGTCCGAAGCTGTCGGTAAGCGGCCCTGTTCAAGTCGATATGCAAGCACGGTCCTTCGTCCTGCTGGAACGTTCAAGCCCGTTAATGGAATGATTGATGCCCACGCCGCCTGCAGCTCTCATTTCCGCAACCTACCGATTGCAGTTCAATAAGGACTTCACATTTCAGGATGCGCTGAAAATCGTTGATTACCTGGCGGATCTTGGCATCACCCACGTGTATGCCTCGCCTATTTTCAGCAGCAGGCGCGGCAGCACCCATGGCTACGACGTGACGGACCCGACGCGGGTCAATCCTGAACTGGGGACGGAGGCGGACTTCGCGGCGTTCCAGGAGAAGCTCAGGGAACGAGGCTTGGGACTGATTCTGGATATCGTGCCGAATCATATGTCGGCCAGCAGCGAGAACTCCTGGTGGATGGATGTGCTGGAGAACGGTCCGGATTCGGCGTACGCGTCTTACTTTGACATTGATTGGCATCCCCCTTCACGGATGCTGGAGGGCAAGGTACTTCTTCCGGTTCTCGGACGTCCATTTGGCGAAGCGCTGGAACATCAGGAACTAAACCTCGCATTAGTGGAAGGGAAGTTCTTCGTACAGTATTTCGAAGCGCTATTCCCGCTCGCTCCCTCGACCTACCATTTAGTTCTGAAGCGCCGGCTCAACGAACTCAGAACAACCCTGGGAGAGGATTCGCCCGCTTACCAGGAATATTCGGGAATTGTTGCCGCGGCGGCCACACTCGGTGAAGCTGCGTTATCAAGTCGGGATGCCGCCGGTGAGAAACGCCTGCAATTTGAGTCTATCCGACAACGATTGCGGCAATTGCTTTCCAATGACGCGAAGGTCAGCGATTTCGTGCAGCAGAATCTTCGTGGAATCGATGGCAATCCTAAGGAGCCTTCGACGTTTACGTCGCTTGAGAGCCTCCTCGCACAGCAGCACTACGTCCTAGCATATTGGCAAAACATCAATGAAGAAATCAACTATCGAAGGTTCTTCACGATCAACGATCTTGTCGGCATGCGAATGCAAGATCCGCTGGTTTTTGACGCCACGCACGCGCTGGTGCTCCGCATGGTGGAACAAAAAGCAGTCGCCGGCTTGCGAATCGATCACATCGATGGTCTCCGCGATCCGCTCGGCTATTTGCGGCAGTTGAACGAGCGCGTCACCTCGGATGCGCGCGCGATGGAGCCGTCGCCGGTTCCGGTTTTCGTCGAGAAAATCCTCGCGCGCGATGAACCGTTGCCAAACAGCTGGCCGGTCGCTGGCACGACTGGGTATGAATTCGCCAACGCACTCAATTGCTTCTTTGTCGATCCGCGGGGCACCAGGCAAATCGAACAGATCTATTCAAGGTTTCTCGGCCGAGACGTCGTGTATGACGATGTCTTATATCAAAAGAAAAAGCTGGTTATGTCCACGCTCCTCGGCGTCGAAATGCGCGCACTGGGGCATCAGATGCAGGTGCTGGCACGGGACGACCGGTACGCGCGAGAGATACCTCGAATCGAATTGAACCAAGCGCTCATCGAAACGACGGCGCACCTGTCCATTTATCGTACTTATATTCGGAATCTTGAGGTGGCGCACCAAGATGAGCAGCGTATCAAGCGAGCCTTGAGCGATGCGCAGGAGAGAATGCCACAGCTGAATTCCCGAAGCTTCGAGTTCCTGCGCGACGTATTGCTGCTTCGAAACCAGCCGCACCTGCTGCCTGGACAACGCGAAACCCGGCTTGCGTTCGTCATGCGGTGGCAGCAATTCACGGGCCCGATCATGGCCAAAGCGTTCGAAGACACTTTCCTGTACGTCTACAATCCCCTGATTTCCCTGAATGAGGTTGGCGGAGATCCGCGGCCATCGACGGCGCCCTCGGCGGATTTTCCTAAATTCGTCACCGAGCGGCTGCGCGACTGGCCGCACGCGTTGAACGCCACGACGACGCACGATACCAAGCGCGCCGAGGACGTTCGGGCACGCATCAGCGTTCTTTCGGAAATGCCTGGAGAATGGCGTGTTCATCTGGATCGCTGGTCCGAATTGAATGCCAGTCACCGAAAACTGATCGATGGACAATCGGTGCCCGATCGCAATGAGGAAATTTTCTTGTATCAGACGCTGCTCGGCGCCTGGCCGCTTGCTGCAACGGATTCGACCTCCTTGACGGAGCGGCTGCAGGCCTACGCCGTCAAGGCTACTCGCGAAGCGATGGTCCACACTCGATGGACCCGCCCGAACCTGCGTCATGAGCAAGCATTGCAACGGTTTGTCGCGTCGATCCTGAAGCCCGGCGGCAAGAATGGATTCCTGCGGGCATTTAGCGGCTTCCAAGAGCGAATCGCGTTCTACGGCATGATCAACGGCCTCAGCCAGGCGCTGCTAAAAATTGCGTCGCCTGGAATTCCTGATTTCTATCAAGGTTCCGAATTGTGGGATCTTCGTATGGTGGACCCCGACAATCGGCAGCCAGTCGATTTCATCACGCGCAACGCCATGCTCTCGATTTTGCGAGAGACGGACGAAGCGGCATCGACACGGCTCGACGATCTGGTGCGAAATTGGAGGGATGGACGGATCAAGTTGTACCTGATCTGGAAAGCGCTGCGGTTTCGCGCGCGGCATACGGCGCATTTTGCGGAGGGGCGGTTTCTAACGGTAGAAAGTCGCGGTAAGCGCCGAGAGCACGTGGCAGCGTTCGCGCGTCGCTACAAGAAGGACTGGGTTCTGATCGTCGTGCCGCGTTGGCTCGCGCGCGGGCGCTATCCCGCGGAACCCCCGGAAACAAGCCGGTTTTGGGGAAACACCGAGGTTCGAATGCAAGCGGCAGCGCCAACCTCGTGGCACAGCGTCTTTACCGGCGAATCGATCGAAGCAGGGAGAGCCGGTGGACGGAGAATCATTCGCGTGGACAAGCTACTCGCAGATTTTCCAGTTGCTTTTTTAAGCGGAAGCGCGGTTTCAGCGCGAGCCGAGAGCGGCAGCTAACAGCCATTCACTCGATTCACGCACACTACGGAATTACTCCGACAAAAGCTTCGAAATCCCTTGTAATGGAATTCCCACCCAGGTCGGGCGATTGTTGAGTTCGTAGCCGAGCTCGTAAATAGCCTTCTCGAGCAAATGAAGTTGGAGCAAAGTCTGGGTATCTTTCTGGCTCTGAGGCAGGTAAGAGGCTGCACCGGCGGTTGCAAAATATTTTACGAGATACCTGTCGGCAACCCATCTATTCCAAGATTCCGCCCAAATGCTGATTTTCTGAACGTCTTCGGCTGGCATCTTGTCCTCGCCCAACAGCGGTGCAAACGCCGCATAGTGGAACGAGCGAAGCATGCCGGCAACGTCTTGCAGCGGCGACCGCTTGATGCGGCGCTCCGCGATCGGGCGTGCCGGCTCGCCTTCGAAATCGATAATGACGAAATCGGAGCCCGTACGGAGCACTTGACCCAGGTGATAGTCTCCGTGAATCCTGGTGCGCATTGCGTGGATCGGTGCGCTTAGAGCCGTGCGGAATCGGCTGGCGATTTCTTGCTCACGTGACGCCAAGTTTGCGGCTTTTTCGCGCCAGTCTTCGGGAAGCGCCGAGGCCTTATCTCGCAGAAGCGCAAACACGCGCGCCATCAGGCCGATGATGGATTGCTCCAGACCTCGCTGGAATTCCATGGTGAAAGGCTCTGGAACGAATGCAGGGTCGCGCGACTCGGAAGCCAAGGCGAGATGCATTTCGGCCGTCCTTTGTCCAAGCAGTTCCGCAGCAGACAAGTACGGGTTGACCGAAGCGCGGGCAAATTCAGGCACAATCGCTGCCAGTTGCTGGTAGCCGGAGCCAGTTCGAACCGCCGTGCCGGCTGATTGCTGTGCTGCCTCCTTATAAAATTCTGCAAGGGAACGCAACGTATAACTCCACGCATCTCCTTCGTTGGGCACAAATTGCTGAAGAATGCCCTGTGCCATTTGCTTTCCGTCTCGCGTGTGGTATTCAAGCCACCCGGCGAGCGGTGGCACGCTCGAGAAAGACGTTTTCTCAGTGAGAAACTTGCCGATCTCGAGGTCCGGGTTGACGCCTTCTTGAGTCCGGCGGAAGAATTTCAGAATCAGATCGTTGCCGTAGATTGCGGAGGTGTTGCTCTGCTCTGCGCGCACAGGTTTAGGCTGCAGTCGGCCCGCTGATGATGGATAGAGGCGCGAATAAGCTGCGGTCTGAAGGGCGCGCAGTTCACCTTTCTCGCCGTGAACGGTGGACTTCTGCTGAATCAATTCAAGAAGCGCGCTGAGAAATTCCTCGTTTTTCAGGGCGTCGGTCAGAATCACCGGCTCGCCGCCCTGCGTCGTCTGAAGTTTCAAAGAATTGGAATCAGTGTCCGGTGACGACGGCGCATTTGCCGCGCGTAGAACCGGCATGGCGTAAGATTCCTCGGTGTTGTCCGCATATTTCACCGTGACGATAAGCAGCAGTGCTTCCGAAGTCTGCAGGCGAATCGGAACAACGTCGCTGATTTCGGCGGAGCTGATATTTCTGGCTTTCCCGCCAAACCATCTTTGCTTGATCAGAAAGCCGGGGAGTTGCAGAGCGAGCGACCTTCGCAGTTCGGGAACGATTTCCTTGCCAACGCCAACATCAGCCATGAGTTACTCTTTCCGGGCATTCCAGCGGGCCGGGTCGCCGGACACCCTTAAAATTCGTTTCACAGGGGCTGCAGCTCGTCGGTCTTGTCGTCCTTCTTTTCGCCCAACGATCGCTCGAGGAACGAGCGAGCCAACCCTTGCCCACCCAAACCAAAAGCAATCGCCAATCCCAACATGAATGCGCCAAATACGATAGAGAATGCCGCGATGACCGTCTGCCTGGCGACGCCGAGCTCGTCCAGCGCCATGGCGATGGCCAGAATCCAAATCCCAAAACGTATCGACCAGCTGGCCATTTTCGGCGAGGCATAACCTGCGTTTACAGCTGCTAGCAGCGCCGCACGCGATAAAAAGTTCGCGATCACCAAACCTAGGAACAAAATGAGCATGGCGACCACAATTTCCGGCAACAACCGCAAAAGCCGTGCAATTTGCTCTTGAAGTCCCGCAATATTCAGAATGCTGATCCCGACGAGAATGAATCCCAATAAAGTGATCCAGAAAACGGACCGGCTCAGAACTTCGGTCATGGAAGGAAGCGCCGCCATGCGTAACACTCGGGACGCACCGGCCTCCTCGGACAAGCGGTCGAGTTTGGTGAGCCGCAAGACGGCGCGCACCACGTATCTCAAGGCATACGCCACCAGCAAGCCGGAAAGAATTATCACCAGCATCACGACCAGGCGTGGCAAGAACTCCGCGATCATGTGAAAGAGGTTTAGGTAGGCTTGTTGCAATCCCTGAACGATCGTATCTTTCATCGTTTCACCTCAGTTTTTCGCCTTCCATCGTTCGATTAAATATGGCTTTTGGCGTTCGAATTCCAGGCACAGGGCCTCCGAATCAGCTTCCATTTCCTCTAGGGAGGATGCGCGGTGCTCCTGCAAGAAGGAATAGAGTTGCCCGCGATAAAGAGGGACGAGAGCTTGCAGAATGTGATCGCGAGCGATCACCGTGCGACGGTACGAAGCCGCAAATTCATACAGCGTTCGGACCCACAGCTCCGAGTCGAAACGGAATTTGCCTGCTTCGACTCCTGCGATCTTTCGGATTTGCGAAAGCGTGTCCGGCCTCAAAATGGACGACAAGATATCGTCCAATTGCTTCACACCGGTTCGAAAGAGTTCAAAGCTTTTCTCCTGGCTTGGGGGCGCATCCTCCGCCGTCAGTTCATGATCCGATCCAAAAGTCGGCACAGCCTCGGTGCCGCTGCGATCCAACCAATGTTCTTGGAAAGTCTCGAAACACCAAAACAAATTTCCGACCGTTTGCCGGATGGTCTCCACGATATCCGGTCCTGATCCCGTTGGCGGAGGGGCTTTCGGTCCCAGGAAGGATTGGCAGCATTTCATTCCCGAACAGACCGCGGTAACCGCCATCCAGGCTTCGGGTCTTGCGCGAACGGCCTCATCGCCCCAAAGATTCTGGTCCAGACATTGCGTCGCCAGGCGCCCGGAAAATCCCCATTCGTCGGAATACATTTCGCGAATACGCAATCCAAACACCGCGCGGCTCATGGGATAGAGAAGGTTGCGGGCCAACAAGCCTTGAAATTTGGTACGGGAGTATAGCGGTGCCACGAAGGCAAAATCCTGCCGGTAGGCCGGCCGCAATAAATTGGCAATCCACGACGAATCCAGAGTCGCGGAGGGAGAAACAATCGCGCAGGACCTTGCGCGCAACAAATCAGCCGCAGCTAGAACGGTTCGCAGCGCCATGCCCTGTGAAGGGGTTCGGCCGTATTGGGTGGTCACCCGATGCACCGTGCGCAACGAAGTGATTCCGCGATGAACGCCGGCTTTTCGGCCGTTCATATTCAGAATGGTTTCGGTGGTGTGGTCGGTCGAGCCGCCGTCCACGTTTAGGATTACGACTCGATCGCGGACGAAATTCTGCTGATAGCTGTCTTCGATGGCCTGAATGGCTTGCGCGACCGTTCCCACATTGTTGTATGTGGGAATGGCCACCAGCAGATCCACTTCGCCCACGCTCATCAACTGGCGAAGAAAATCGTCTCCGAGAAGGATGTCTTCCGCCAAGTAAACGTCCGCTCCTGATGTGTTCTAGCCTGCCGAGAAGGAAGGCCCAGAAATTTTTTGCTCAATGGAGAAAAAAGTTCAAATCCGGCGAAGCCGAAACCAGAAAAACTGATAGGGCGCCAGCGTCAATAGATACGGCAATTCGCCAATCCTGGGGAACAGGTTTCGACCAAACATCTCGATCGGAATATGGCCTTTGTAGCTCTGGAGGTTAAGTTCGACCGCCTGTGCCGAGCTTGACAGATTATTCACGACCAACACTTTTTCTTCACCTAACTGCCGGACATAGGCCAGGACTCGATGATTCGATGGACTCAGAAACTCAATCGATCCCCGGCTGAATACCCGGAACGAGTTCCGCGTCTGAATTACGGACTTCGTCCACGACAGCAGCGAATGTTCCGACCGGCGTTGCGAATCCACGTTGATGGATTGATATCCGTAAACGGGATTCGAAATCAGCGGAGAGTACAGGCGTTCCGGATCGGCGGAGGAAAATCCAGCGTTCCAGCCCCCATTCCATTGCATCGGCGTTCGGACGCCATTGCGGTCGCCGAGGTAGATGTTGTCTCCCATCCCGATTTCATCGCCATAGTAGATGATAGGCGTTCCGGGCATCGAAAGCAGCAGGCCATTCAGGAGCTCGATGCGCCTTCGGTCGTTCTCCATCATGGGGGCCAGCCTGCGGCGAATCCCCAGGTTGATGCGCATGGCCTTGTCGTTGGCGAACGCGTCATACATATAGTCGCGCTCGATGTCGGTCACCATTTCCAGGGTCAACTCGTCGTGGTTCCGCAAGAAGATGCACCACTGGCAATTGTCGGGAATCTGCGGCGTCTGCTCCAGAATCTCGATGATTGGCTTGCGGTCCTCCAGCTTGACGGCCATGAACATCCTGGGCATCAGGGGAAAATGAAAGGCCATGTGGAATTCGTCGGCGTTTCCAAAGTAATCGCGCACGTCGGCGGGCCATTGATTGGCTTCCGCAAGCAGCATTTTTCCCGGATACGCCGAGTCCAAACGTTTGCGAAGCTCGCGGATCACGCCGTGCGTTTCGGGCAAGTTCTCGCAAGAGGTGCCTTCACGCTCAACGAGATAGGGAACCGCATCGAGCCGGAAGCCATCCACACCGATGTCGCACCAAAACTTCATGACCTCCCACATGGCTTCGCGCACGGCGGGGTTGTCGAAGTTCAGGTCGGGCTGGTGATTGAAAAAACGATGCCAGTAATAGGATTTTGAGATCGGATCCCAAGCCCAGTTGGACATTTCGGTGTCAAGGAAAATGATGCGCACGCCGTGATACTTGTTGTCCGTGTCGCTCCACACGTACCAGTCTCGCTTTGGATTTTCGCGCGAACTGCGGGCCTCTTGAAACCACGGGTGCTGATCCGAAGTGTGATTCAAAACTAATTCCGTGATGACGCGGATCCGGCGACTGTGCGCCGCTGCCAGAAATGTCTTGAAATCGTCAATGGTGCCGTAGGTGGGATTGACCGAAGTGTAGTCGGAGATGTCGTAACCGTCGTCGCGCAGAGGGGAAGGATAAAACGGCAATAGCCAGATGGCGTTGATGCCCAACTCTTGAAGATAATCGAGCTTGTTCGTCAGCCCCCGAAAATCCCCGATGCCGTTGCCATCACTGTCGCAAAAGGTCCGCACGTGAAGCTGGTATATGACGGCATCTTTGTACCAGAGGTTGTCATCCTGCAGCGCCAACGTTTGCCTCTCCTGTTCAACTTCTCCCGCCACCGGTGGACGAGAGCTTCCGCATGAATCGCGCGTCTATCCGATCGAATGTACACGAAAAATGTGCGCCGGCAGCACCGCCGGATTCAGATCTACAAAATTTCGCGACCCATGCCAAACGTAGCGTGCATCCGTCAACAAATCATGAACCTGAAACGACTCTTCCGAACCGAGATGAAGCACATCGAGATCGAGGTTAACCCACCCAGCCTGGCGGTTGTGTGAATCCAGGTTCACCACGGCCAAAATCATGTCCTTCGGATCTTCGCACACTTTGCTGTAAGCAATCAGTTGCTGGTTGTCGACAGGATGAAAGGTAAGCCCGGTATTGAGCTGCAAGGCAGGACTGGCGAGCCGGATGCGATTGACGTGGGTGATCAGGTCTCGCAGGCTGTTCGGGTTATTGATGTCCCAAACGCGAATCTGATACTTCTCCGAATCCAGATACTCTTCACTCCCTTGGCGCACAGGTCGTCCCTCGCACAGCTCGAACGCCGGCCCGTAGATTCCGTAGCTCGCCGCCAGCGTCCCGGCCAAAATCAGCCGCACCATGAAACCCGCCCGGCCACCCTTCTGCAAATACTCATTTAGGATATCCGGGGTATTCGGCCATAGGTTCGGGCGAAAATATTCCAGGATTCCGCCTTCTTCAAGCTCCGTGAAGTATTCTGCGATCTCCCAACTGGAATTTTTCCAGGCAAAATAGGTATAAGACTGCGTGAAGCCCAGTTTAGCCAGCTGATACATCACCTTCGGCCGCGTGAACGCTTCCGAAAGAAATATCACCTCCGGGTGCTCGCGCTTGACCTCGCCTATCAGCCATTCCCAAAAATCAAAGGGTTTCGTATGTGGATTGTCCACACGAAAAATGTGAATTCCCTGCTCGATCCAATACGCCACGATACTTCTCAGCTCTTGCCACAGCTCCGGTGCCCTATCACTTTCGAAATTGAACGGGTAAATATCCTGGTACTTCTTCGGCGGATTTTCCGCATATTGCACGGTTCCATCCGGCCGCTCGCGAAACCATTCCCGATGCTCCTTTACATAAGGATGATCGGGCGAGCACTGAAACGCAATATCCAGCGCGACGTCTATGCCGAAGTCCTCTGCCTTCCCCACCAGCGTCTTCAAATCCTGCAAACTCCCAAGTTGCGGGTGAATTGCTTTGTGCCCACCCTCTTTGGCGCCGATGGCCCACGGACTTCCGGTATCCTCCGGTAAAGGAGTCGTCGAATTATTCTTCCCTTTCCGCTCCACTCGGCCGATCGGATGGATCGGCGGTAAATACAAAACGTCGAATCCCATGGCCGCAATGTATGGCAGCCGGTCGATGCAATCGCGAAAAGTGCCATGCCGCTTCGGATCGGTAGTGCACGATCGCGGAAACATCTCATACCAGGCGCTAAATCGCGCCTTTTCCGGGTCGACCACAACCGCCAACTCCTTCTCATACCGGGCATCCGCCGTTTGATCACGGTTGCGATTGACCAGCAAAGCCAACTCCGGATCCAGAGCAATCTCCAGCACCGCGCCGCGATCTTTCTTCGCACCATCCTTCAGCTTCGCCACAGCTTCCGCTAATTTCTTAGCCTCGGGCCCGCGCGATCGATCTGCCGCCGCCCGCGCCATTTCCGCCCCGATCAAGACGTCCACTGAGATGTCCTGGCCCGCGTCGACTCTCTTCTGCAAATCCGCACTCCAGGTTCGAAAGGCGTCCACCCAAGCCACAATCGTGTAAACGTAACGCCCCAGCGCCTCGACGCGAAACTTCCCTTCCCACCGGTCGTTGTTGACCAGCCGCATCGGAACTTCCGTCCACGCACTCTCGCCCGCACGACGGCACAACAGCACCGCTCCCAGCAAATCGTGCCCATCCGCATAAATGTCCGCGCGCACCCGCACTTCGTCGCCGACGGTCCGCTTGATCGCGAACCTGCCGCCATCCACTTCCGGCTCCACGCGTTCGATCACCACTCGGCGCGTTGCTCGGACCGATTGCCCAATCACGGTAGTTGCGACGGTCAAAGTTCCCCCTTCACGGGAAACGAAATCTTATCGAGAGCACCTGACAAGCCCGCGGCCGGGACGCAGGATTCATTTCGACTCTTCAATTATATATAGGATAGATGCGCAGAAAACGTCTACGGAGACACTGTTACTGCCGCAGGTGATATTCCTGTATCCACCGCGCCACGCACAGAACAGCGCGGCACCCAGAGTTATTCCCCAGCCCACCGCTGCAGCAGCGGCTTGAAGCCCTGTTTTTCGAGTTGCTCTTTCACCTTGGCAGTCGAATCCGCGTCGCTGTAGGGACCCACGGCCACTCGATAGAGTTTGTCATTGCCGTGGCGGAACACCATCGCCGGAAACTTCTTTTTTCGCAAATCCTGGGCCAGGGCCGACGCATTGTCTTCTAACTTCATTGCTCCCACTTGCAGAACCAGGCCTGAATCCATCGAAGATGCTGGCGCTGACACAGTTTTCGGGGTTGCGATTCGTGCCGGGGCTGTCGTTCGTGTCGGACTCGGGGTAGGCGTCAGCGTTGGCGCCGGCTCCGCGGCCACAGACGCCATCTCCGGCTTGGAGGATGCTTCCGTCACCTTCGGGGCCCCCGTGACCTCCCGTGTCTGGCGACTCGCCCCAGTGCTTCCCATCTGGTAGCCCAGAAAAACCAAAGCCCACGACAAAACCACCACTGCCAGAAACAACTCAATCGTATGCCGGGACTTCCCGGTGCGCTCCCGCCCCTCAGGCGCTGCTGGGTCCGAGTCCGCCACCTCAGGCTCAGTTTCGCCGCTCAATATCGACGTGGAGAACAGCGCTCTCAAGTGCGCTGCACCTTTGTCTCGCGTTTCGTCCGAAATCGGGTCCACCTGGGCATAGGTCGAGCGCGTCACTACGACCGGCTCAATTTCCTCGTTAACGGGAGCCAACCTCAGGTTTGTCCCCGCGGATATCCATTCACTCAACTGCTGCTGCGACGCGTCATCCAAATCAACAAAACGCACGCCCGTCAGGTGTCCCGAATCGCGCGTCCAGGCAATGGCCGCTTTCGCTTCAATGTGTCCAACGCCTTCAGGCAGATCGAACGCCAAGGAGACGACGTCGTCCAGATTCCGAGGCACCAGGCTGGCCACCGCCAGCCCACCGGCGCACAAATCGAGCAGCAATCCGCTCTTGGAATCGTCTAATGAAATAAAAAGCGGTGCGTTGGGAACCAGCCGCTGGTATTGTCTGCGTTCCTCGACCATTTTCCTTCTTCCGAATCCTGATTTCTCGAATCCGATAGTAGGCCGGGTGTCTACAGCCGGGCTTTTTTTCCAGCCCGGAATTGCTTAAAAGGGCAACGCCTAGGACTAAAACTCGCCCATGGCAAGGCAGCGAACTTTGCCGTCCCTCCAGCAGGCGTGGGAACGTCAGGGCCCGGCTCAGTCATGCTGTAATTGCCCCTTTATCGATCCGGGCCAGCCTCAACTCTTCGACACCTGGCAGCAGTCAAATTGCACGCCGACGCGTTGCTCCCCGCCGGGCGACTTCACCGGTTCCACGCGGACCACGTGCCCGGTGCAGCGCCACTCTGCGGTAGGCTCCCCGGTGACCTCTTCGGGCATCTTCAGGAGCACCTCGACGACCGTTCCCACCGATAGGCTCAGGTCCGTCGCAAAGAACATCCCATCTTTAGAAATGTTTTCCGATTCTGCGGCCTGCTCGGGAATCGCAGACTTCCACAACCCCACGCGAAGTGGCGTTTTCACAGCATGCCTCCGCGAGGCACGACGATCTCGTGTGGAACGATCTTCCAAACGGCGCATGGACGATTCTCCGGGACGCCGAGCACATGCTGGCGCGAAAGTGGATTAGGAAGGAGGATAAGATTCTGACAACCTCGGTCCAGCGGGAAGACTCCATTTCGTACCATTTCCACGCTCCTCGTACCGGTGCCTTCCGGCGCCGCACCACAAATGACTCTTTTCCAGGCGCTCTTCAGTGACGGGCGATTCAAGGCAGGAGGTGCGCTGCACCTTCTTTGTATACTGAGTCTATACCAATTTGCTCTTGACTTATATTACGAAGTTATAATATAACATGTATGGTCACCGGCACTCCGGTGCCACCTGCCCCTTTCGGGAGGGAGGCGTAGGATGGCGGGCCCAGCCACCCGGAGTGCCACCGCAATCCTTCATCGTCAACCCGTCCCGTTGATCTCGCAAACACTCCATTACTGCCGCAAAGAGAGATTGTCATTCTGAGGACATCCGACGAGGATGTCCGAGGAATCTCAACCGGCACACCTGAACGAAAAGTCTCCGATGGCGTCCCCGATTTTTCACACACCCGCATTCCTGATCGCGGGCCGAAGTTAAACGATCATGAAGGGAAACTGAGGAAGGAAAGAACCGCGCTCAATCTTACTCGCCGTAAGGAACCCAAATATTCTTCACTTGCACTGCGTGCCGCAAAAACCATCGGCCCTCGCCCTGATCCACGTTGAACCAATCAATCGCGCGACCTTCATTTGTAAATACCTGCTTCAAATTTCCAATCGACAACGCCTTTGCAGTCGCGCTGCTCTGCTCGTCTCCAAAGCACCAAATGGCGTCCACGTCCGCGTGCTCAGCCAAGACTTTCATCAACTCAGCCGATCGCCCAGTCACTAGATTGACTGCGCCCCCAGGCAAGTCGCTGGTTTCGAAAACCTGATACAAATCTCCGGTGATCAGCGGGTATCGCTCCGAAGGAATCGCAACGATCGTATTCCCCACCGCAAGTGCCGGCATCACCAGAGACAACAGTCCCAGCAGCGGCGCCTCCGCCGGGCAAACAATTCCGACCGTGCCAATCGGCTCGTTCATCGCTAACGCCACATTTCGAAACGGCGGATTGTGCACCGCGCCATCAAACTTATCGGCCCAAGCCGCGTAAGAAAACACGCGCTCGATTCCGTATCGCACCTCTTCCTCGGCCTGTTCCTGTCCCACAACCGCCGCCAAACGATGCGCAATCTCCCCGCTGCGCTGCGAAAGGTTCTCGGCAATGTAGTAGAGCACTTGCGCTCGGTTGTGCGCCGTGGTCTTTCCCCAAGCCTCCGCCTTGCGCGCCGCCTCCACCGCATTGCGGATATCCTTGCGATTCCCCAACGGCGCTTCGCCCAGCAAACGCCCGTCTGCGCCGCGCACTTCCACGCTATATCCCGAATCCGGCCGTGCCTGTTTTCCCCCGATGTACAGTTTCACGGTCCGATCGATTGTTGGCCCCGCGTGTGCATCCTCATGCTCCTCGAACGGCAGGTCGATCGCGATCGGCGCGTTCCGAAGAACCGGAGCCTGCGCAAACCAGGCCGGCTCGAGATATTCCAGCATCCCCTCCCTGCCGCCTTCGCGCCCAAACCCGCTTTCGCGGTAGCCGCCAAACCCGCACGCCGCGTCGAAAAGATTCGTGCTGTTCACCCAGACCACGCCGGCCTTCAGTTGCGCCGCCACATGCAGCGCCACGTTGATGCTCTCGCTCCATACGCTGGCCGCCAACCCGTACACGGTGTTGTTCGCCAGCTCTACAGCCTCGCGGGGCGTTCGAAAGGTCATCGCCGCCAGCACCGGACCAAAAATTTCCTGCTGCGCCACGATCGACGCCGGATGCACGTTGCTCAACAGTGTCGGCGGAAAAAACAGTCCCCGCGAAGGCAACGCAAGTCCCGGCGGCTGCCAGCACGTCGCGCCCTCGGCCACTCCTTGCTCCACCAGTCGCTGAATACGTTCCAGTTGCACCCGCGCGACAATAGCCCCCACATCGATCGCTTTGTCCAGCGGCGGGCCCACGCGCAGAGTGCTCATGCGCTGCCGCACTTTTTCCAGCAGCGGCTCCGCGATGCTTTCCTGCATCAGCAACCGCGAGCCCGCGCAGCAGACCTGCCCTTGGTTGAGCCAAATCCCATCCACCAAGCCTTCCACCGCGCTGTCCAGATCGGCATCCTCAAAAATGATGAAGGGCGACTTCCCCCCAAGTTCCAGCGAAAGCCGTTTGTGGCCCGGCGCAGTCGCCTTGCGAATCGCGCGCCCCACTTCGGTCGATCCCGTAAACGCGATCTTGCTGACATCGGGATGCACGACCAGCGCTTCGCCGGTCGATCCATCACCGGTAACAATATTCACCACACCAGCAGGCAATCCCGCCTCCTGGCAAATCTCCGCAAACGCCAGAGCGGTAAGGGGCGTGAATTCCGCGGGCTTCAGCACCACGGTGTTTCCCGCAGCGAGAGCCGGCGCAATCTTCCAAGCCAGCATCAGCAGCGGAAAATTCCAGGGGATGATCTGGGCTACGACGCCGCAAGCCGTATAACCAGGAAATTCCTCCGCCAAAAGCTGCGCCCAACCCGCGTGATGATAAAAGTGCCGCGCCACCAGCGGAATATCGATGTCGCGGCTCTCGCGAATCGGCTTCCCGTTATCCATCGTCTCCAGCACCGCCAGCCGCCGCGAATGCTTCTGCACCAGCCGCGCCAGCCCATACAAATAACGCGCCCGCGCGTGACCCGAGAGCGCCTGCCACCCAGGCAGCGCCCCGCGCGCAGCCTTCGCCGCCGCGTCCACATCCGCCGCCGAACCCTGCGCCACGCGAGCCAAAGTCTCGCCCGTAGAAGGATCGGTCGTATCGAAGTATTGCCCTTCCATCGGCGCTACCCACGCGCCGCCAATGAAGTGCCCCAGCAGCCGCTCGTGCCGCTCCAGCCACACCACCGCCTCCCGCGGATCCTCCGGAGCCGGCCCATACTCCATCGACATAAATTTTTCGACAATACTCATTAAACTCTGCGCTCTCCGCGCCCTCTGTGGTTAATTCTTCTTCGCTTCTTCGCTTCTTCGCTTCTTCGCTTCTTCGCTTCTTCGCTTCTTCGCTTCTTCGCTTCTTCGCTTCTTCGCTTCTTCGTTACCTCGTTACATCGTTA
>Ga0187855_10001196_pt1 | contig 20984 bp, 16 predicted proteins | sample June2016WEW_8_10_2_FD_132969 | JGI IMG/M metagenome (GOLD analysis project Ga0187855, IMG submission 132969) | Peatland microbial communities from SPRUCE experiment site at the Marcell Experimental Forest, Minnesota, USA - June2016WEW_8_10 | ecosystem: Environmental > Terrestrial > Soil >...
TCGTTGGCAAACGCGGAAGCCTTCTGCCCGGGCGAGTACGGATCCTTCGCCACGGCCCTGGAGAACACCAGGAATTTTTCATCCGGACTCCAGAACGCCCGGCTCTGCACGTATTGCGGGTCGTCGGCGCCCGGCAGAGGCCGCAGCTTTCCCGCCTCGCGGCTGTACCACGCCAGAACGCCTCGCGTGGGATAGAAGACCTGGCCAAATCCGAAATAATTGTAGAAGCCTTGATACATCCGGGAGTCCAGGCGGCTCCCGCGCGTGCCGGGAACTTCAATGGTGGTTACCACGTATTTCCCGGTCGGCGATACCTGCGACATGAATCCGAAACGCTTGGGCGATCCTTGCTCGGTGAAAGCGCTCCATCGAATCACGTATTTATTCTCAATGGACGACACTTTGGTGATGGGGATCAGCCCGTACAACGCTTTGTCGTTCTGCGGCCCGTCCACATCGATGCCCAGCGTTTTTCCATCGCGCGAGACGGAGTGGCAGTTGGCGCACGTGGGGAGATTCGTCATCACCACCTTGCTGCCCGGCTCGGAGACGTTCCGCAGACGCCATTTGATCTTCGGAAGGACAGAGTCCGGGAGAGGCTTGATGACCCCTCTCTCCCGGTCCTGAGGGGGTGGCGGGGTCAGCGGCACGTCCCGGTAGAAGATCGGGGCGCCCACCGGATCCTCGGAAATTGTAAATACCACCTGCCCGCGGGAAGCCGGCTCCTTTGCTTTCCGATCGCGAAAGCCGGTGACGATCACGGTCGCCGGCCGGCGTTGCCCGTACTTCACGATGGTTGCCCAGGTCTTCGCGTCCGGCTTCCAGATGTGGCTCTCTGCTTCCTGCGGCGTCAGCGTGGGCATGACGAAGTTGGGGAGATCCGTGTCGATTTCGCCCACCTGCAGCTTCTCACCCGCGGACCACACCTTGAGGTGGGGCCCATGCTCCGCAAAGACGACCTCGATGAGCCAGGATGCCGCCTCCGGGCTCGCATCGCGCCAGTGAAAGGTTGGCGGGCTGATGTCGCGAGGGAAAACGGAGCCTTCTTCGGGATAATCGACTGCTATTGCCGACGGAGTGCCGGCGGATCCCGGGATTCCGGCTGCCAGAAACAGGAGGACGAGAATCGAGCGAGATGTCACCGTTAGGTGCAAGCAATGCAGGTGCCAAAGCGAAAAGGTTTTGTTGCACCATTTCCGATCCTGTTTACTTGGGTGAAATGGCGCAGTGTGGGGCAGGCTTGCCGAGCCGCGACCGTAAGGGAGCGGTCCGTTGTTATACTGGAATGACGCAAAAACGCCCCCTTCACCTGACTCGGCTGCTATTCAATTGGAAGGTGCTCCTCATTTGTTGCGCGTTGTCCGCGCTGGGGGACACGGTCCTGGGACCGATCACCTTCGAGGATATCGCCGGCCGCGCCGGAGTCCACTTCAAGAGCGACACTTCGCCCACCCCCCTGAAGCACCAGCCAGAGACGTTGCTCGCCGGCGTGGCCGTTTTCGACTACGACGGAGATGGATACCTGGATATCTATTTCGTCAACGGCGCGGGTATGCCTTCGCTCGTTAAGCAAGGTCCCCAATACCAGAACCGGCTCTATCGCAACAACGGCGATCTGACTTTCACCGACGTCACCGGGAAAGCCGGCTTGGGCGGCGCCGGATACGGCATGGGAGTGGCCGTCGGAGATTACGACAATGACGGCTGGCCGGACCTGTTCGTGGCCAACGTCAACGGGAATCAGTTGTTCCACAACAATGGAAATGGCACCTTCACCGATGTGACCAAGAAGGCCGGCGTGGGGGGCGGTTTCTACGAAGGCAAGAAGATGTGGTCGGTGGCCGCTGCGTGGCTCGACTACAACAACGACGGGCTTCTCGACCTGTTCGTCTCAAATTACTGCCGCTGGGACCCGGACACCGAAAAGGCGTGCTTTGTGAATGGCCAGAATGGCCAGCGAGTCGTGTGCAATCCGCGTTACTACCTGCCGCTTCCCAACACGCTCTACCGCAACAACGGCGATGGCACGTTCACCGATGTCTCAGTCCAGACCGGCATCGCGGCGCACCTCGGGCGCGGCATGGGCGTGGCGGTCGCCGATTACGATGGCGATGGCTACCCCGACATCTTCGTGGCCAACGATGTAATGCCCAACCAGCTCTTCCATAACCTGCGTGGGAAGCGCTTCGAGGAAGTCGCCATGCAGGCGGGGGTTGCCTTTGCGGAAGATGGGAATGTTATTTCCGGAATGGGCGCGGATTTCCGCGATGTACGGAACGATGGGCTTCCGTCCATCTGGATGACTGCGGTCGAAAAGGAGGGATTTCCGCTTTTTCTGAATCTGGGTCACGGCCAGTTTGTCGAGAAGACGGCCCAGTCAGGGCTGGCGATGGATACCTTCGAGATGTCCGGCTGGGCGAACGGTATCGCCGACCTGGACAACGATGGTTGGAAGGACCTGTTTGTAGCGCGTTCGAACGTAGCCGATAACGTGCACGACTTCTCGCCCCGGACCTATGGGGAACCGAATGCGTTGTTTCGAAACCTTGGCAACGGGAAATTCACGAACGTAAGCGCCACGGCAGGACCCGACTTCCAGATTCCGGGCGTGCATCGGGGGCTGGCCTTCGGCGATCTGGACAACGACGGCCGGATTGACGCGGTGGTCGCGGTGCTGAACGGCCAGGCCAAGATCTTTCACAACACCACCCGGAACGGCAATCATTGGATACTCCTGAAGCTATCCGGCACGAAAAGCAACCGCATGGGAATCGGCGCAAAGATCCGGTTGACGGCGGCGGATGGTTCGGTGCAGTACAATCACTGCACGACCAGCATGGGATACGCGGGCTCGAGCGATTCGCGCGTGCATTTCGGTCTGGGCGCGAACGCCGTGGCCAAGGAGATCCAAATCGCCTGGCCGAGTGGAATCCAACAGGTCTTGCGCGATGTGGCGGCGGATCGCGTGGTTCCGGTTACCGAGCCGTAATCTTGTGGGGCGGGCGTCTACGCCTGCAGCGGGTCTCCAGACCCGCTCCCGCCACCTGAGCCCCGTTCGCCATTGCGCCTGCGGAACAGGGCGATGGCTTCCCCTTCAACCAGCAGTTCCGGCCGGCACAATTTCGCCTGGATGCCCGTCGAGGCCGGCAGTGGGTCGAGACCCTGCTCCTTATAGAACGCCGTGCGCTCTTCGTTGAACTCGGCATAGTCGCGGTCGATATCGCGCAGGTAGAAGGTGGTGCGCACGATGTCGTGCCAAGTGGCGCCCTCCGCTTCCAGCAGGCCGGTGATGTTGTAAAACATGCGCCGGCATTGCGCGCGGAAGTCGCCCACGTGCACGGTCTCGCCGTTTTCGTCGATGCTGGCCGTCCCGGAGATCAAAAGCACCACCAGGCCGTTCAGGTCGATGCGCATGCCGCGCGAAAAGGAACTGGGCCGGTCGTAATCGTAGGCCTCGTTGAGCACGCGCAGGTCCGTGACGGCCCCTTTCTGAACGGCCGCGCCGCCGATTTCACTCACCACTTCTTCGAATAACATTCTCACCAATCTTCCTTGTACTACTTTCCATCAGTTTCGTTGTGGGGCAGGCCCTCGGCCTGCGGCGGCCTCTCAGGCCGCCTCTTTTGGTTGCGGCTGCGCTGTTTTGTGCGGCAGACCTCTAGGTCTGCGCGGGTCCTCCAGGACCCGCTCTGAACGAGCCGGCGTGGACGCCGGCTGCAGGACTGGAGTCCCGCCCCACGTATGAACCCCACATTATCTGGTTTGCTCATACCCTGCCAGCTTGGCGCGCAAGGCCCGCACGAGTTCCTCGTTGTGCTCAGCGGCCGCCAGGTCCACCGCCCGGCGCCAGGCTTGGATGGCGTCGTCCTGCCGGCCTGTCTTGCTGTACATGGCGCCCAGCATGTCGTAGCATTTCCAGTCCTGCCCGCCGCTCAGCTCGACGGCCTTCTGCAATTGCGGAATCGCGTCGGCGAAGCGCTCTGCCAGCCCCAGCACGTAGGCGAAGCTGAAGCGATACTCCACCGAATCCGGGGCCAGGGCTACGGCCCTCTCCAGATGTGCGGTTGCTTTGGCGGTCTGTCCAATCTTCACCTCGACCGCGGCGATCTTGTTGTGCGCATCCGCCGAGTCGGGATTCAGGGCGATGGCCTTCTCCAGATGTTCCAGCCCCTCGCCGATCAGACCCTTCTCGTAAAGCATCGTACCCAGGTCCGCCTGCACCTTGGGGTTTGAGGCATCCAACGCCAGCGATTTCCGGTAATTGGCGATGGCCTCGTCCGCCTGGCCATCCTGCGCCAGCGCCAGCGCGAATTCGGCGAACACCACCGGGTTGTCCGGACTGAGGTCGCAGGCTTTGCCGTACTCCGCCAGCGCGTCGCGCAAATCGCCGGTCTGGCTCAACGAATAGCCCAGGTTGAAGTGCGCCCTGCCATCGGCGGGATCCATTTCCAGGGCTTTGCGCCACACCGGAATGGCCTCGCCGAATTGGTTCTTGGTCATCAGATCGATGGCCGTATTCTCCATGCGGTAGAACTCGGTGGCCACCGGGTCGATCTTTTCCAGGCCTCCCCGCGGAATGTTCGCGAACTCCGGCAAGTTCACCGCGCGATTCGCCGCCGTGGTGTTGTCGACCAGGATCGGAGGCGTATCGTTTCCGTTCGCGTCGATGTGCGTCAGGTACAGTTGCGTGTAGGGCGAACGGCTCTTCGACGAGAAGGCCAGCCAGCGGCCGTTAGGCGAGAAGGTGTGCCACGAGTTCATCAGCGGCGTGTTGCATTTCATCAGTCGCTCTTGGCCGCCCTCGAAAGGCACGATGTAGAGTTTGCCGTCCGGGCGCATGATCTGCCCGTTCCGGCATCGCACAAACACGATCCACCGGCCATCCGGCGATACCTTCGGAAAGTTGTTGCTCATGCCGTTGGCGGAGGCGCCGGCGATGCGCTCCGGCTGGCCGCCTTTTCCCTCATTGAACGGCATCCGGTAGAGGTCGTATTGGATCTGGTTTTCGTTGGGGTCGTTGGCGTAGAGGGCCATCCTGACACCGGGCGGATACGGTGTCTTGGCTTCCGCCCTGGCGAATACAATGTACTTCCCGTCGCGGCTCCAGACACCATCGGTCTGCACGTAGCGCGAGTCGTCGGCGCCGGGCAGCGGTTGCAGGTGTTTTGTGGCGCGATCATACCAGGCCAGGATGCCGCGCGTCGGATAAAACACCTGCAGGAAGCGGTAATCCAGGAAGTTGGCGACGTAATACTTGTCCTCCAGCGAGCGCCCGCCCGCGCGCCGCGCTGCATCGGGATCGTCGATCGTCGACAAAACGTATCGCCCGTCCGGCGAGACCTGCGACATGAATGCGGCTCTCAACCGTTGCACCTTGGGATCGCGGACGGTGGGCCATTTGATCACATCCTGCGTGCGAATCGCAGTTTCCTTTGCCACCGGGATCAGGGCGTATAGCCCGCGGTCGTTCGCCGGTCCGTCCACGTCCAGGCCCAACGTCTTGCCGTCAGCCGAGAAGGAATGGCAGTTGGCGCAGGTCGCGATCTTCTCCATCACCACCCGGCTGCGCGGCTCGTCGAGATAGCGCAGTCTCCACTTGATCAGCCCGATTGCCTCGGGCGCCAGCGGCCTGATCACGCCTTTCTCGCCCTGGTTAGGCATCAGCGGTACGTCGCGGTAGAAGACTGGGGCCCCGGCGGGGTCTCGGGAGGTCTGAATTCTCACTTGGCCGCTGGAGACCGGCTGCTTCAGGTCCGCGTCGCGAAAGCCAGTGATCACAATCGTCGCCGGCGATTCCACCGAACCTCTCTTAATCGCCGCCCACGTCTCGGCATCGGGTGTCCATGTCCGCGCGGCCGCCTGCTCCGGGGTCAGCTTGGGAAGTTCGTTGTTGCGCGAAACAGCTTCCGGATCGATTTCGCCGATGTGCATCCGGTCGGCCGAAGGTTTCACCCGGATGCCGCGGGCGCCGTCCGGGAAGGTGATGTCGATGGCCCACGACGTTGCGCTTGCGCCAGTGTCGCGCCAGAGAAAAGTCGGAGGCGTGATCTCGGGCGGAAAGACGGAGCCGTCGGCCGGGTAATCGACGGTGATGGCCGCCAGGTGGTTGGGCAATTGCGGCGATCCGAATCCGCGCAGCAGAAGGAATGAACCAGCCCCGGCAATTCCGGCGACAAGAAGGCAGGCTGTAGATAGTCGCACGGGATTCCGGGCCGCAGCTATATGGTCCAGAATTTCCATTTCAAGACCCAGTTTCAACCAGTATACCCCAACTGCCAATGCCACTAGTTTCTGCCTGGAGGGCGGGATTTATCCCGCGCGGGGCTTAAGCCCCGCCTCCGTGCGGGTTGCTATTCTGATCGATATGGGTTCGCGCCGCCCGATTGCGCCTGTCCTGATGTGTCTGCCGTTTGTCCTGCTGGCCGTCATGATCTGGCTGCCGCGCGCCGTGGGCGTGCCGGCTTCCGCGATCCGGTTCGAACTGAAGCCCATCCCTTTTCAACTCGAACATGGCGAAGTCGCTGCGCGTCACGTGCCCGCCACCATGGCCGGCGGCGTGGCCGTGTTCGACTACAACCGCGACGGGCGTCCCGACATCTTCTTCACCAACGGCGCCAATCTGGCCACGCTGAAGAAGGACGATCCCAAGTACCGCAACCGCCTGTTCCGCAACGATGGCAATGGCGTATTTACGGACGTCACCGAAACGGCGGGACTGGCCGGCAGCGGCTTCGACAGCGGCGTGGCCGTGGGCGATTACGATAACGACGGATACCCCGATCTCTTCGTGGCCGGCGTCCACCATAATACCCTCTACCACAACAACGGCAACGGCACGTTCACCGACGTTACCGGGAAGGCGGGCATCTCCAATCGCCCGGACCCCCAGTTCGGGCCGATGTGGGCCATTACAGCGGTGTGGGTGGACGTGAATAACGACGGGCTGCTCGACTTGTTCGTGGTCAACTATTTGCAATGGGACTACGCCACCGAGCCCGTCTGCGGATACAAGGGTGTCGCCGACTATTGCCTCCCGCGCGCCTACAAGGGCTTGCCGAACCAGTTGTACCTGAACAAGGGCAATGGCACGTTTGAGGATGTGTCCGAGAAGTGGGGCATCCGCGCGCACGTGGGGAAGGGCATGGGCGTGGGCATGGCCGACTACGATCTGGATGGCCGCCCCGACCTTTTCGTCACCAACGACGGCTCCTATAATTTCCTCTTCCACAATCTGGGCGGCAACTTCGAGGAAGTCGCGTTTCCCAAGGGCGTGGCGTTGCCGGAAGATGGGAATTTCATATCCGGAATGGGAACCGATTTCCGCGATTGCAACAATGACGGCTATCCGGATCTGGCAACCGCGGCCCTGGAGAGACAGACGTTTCCAATATGGTTGAACACGGCCGGCCGCAGCTTCCAGGAAGTGACCACACCGAGCGGAATGCGCGCGCTGAGCATGCGCATGGCAGGTTTTGGCGTGGGGTTCTACGACTTCGACAACGATGGATGGAAGGATCTCTTCGTGAGCCGCGGCGATGTGCTGTCGCAACCGATGCCGAATACCACGGTGGAGCAGCACAATACTGTTTTCCGCAATCTGGGCGCAAATGGACGCTGGGCAGCGCTGACCGCCGAGGCGGGCCTGGACGCCTCGCCCCCGGCGCGCCACCGCGGCCTGGCATTCGGCGATCTGGACGGCGACGGCCGCATCGATGTGGTGACCACGGCGCTCGCTCACCCCGCCGAGATTTGGATGAATCGCAGCCCCGGCGCGGGACATTGGCTCGACATCGCGCTGGAGGGAACCAGGAGCAACCGCGACGGTATCGGCGCCAGGATCCAGGTCACGACCAAAAGCGGCACGCAGTACAACCACATGACCACTAGCGTGGGCTATGCGTCGTCCAGTTATGGGCCGGTGCATTTCGGATTAGGCGCGGACGGGACGGCGGCGTCCGTAGTCATCCATTGGCCGTCGGGAATCGTGCAGTCGCTGAAGGACGTCCGCGGCGATCGGGTGCTCAACGTAAAGGAGACACGGTAGTGGGGCAGGCCCCCGGCCTGCAGCGGCCTCTCAGGCCGCTCGCCTGCACGATCTGCCTCCTCGCCTTCCTGGGCCTCCTATCCGCCGCCGAAACCTTCGACCATTTGTCGCAGCGGGCCGCCGAGGCGCGCGCCGGGAACCGCATCCAGGACGCCACCGGCTTGTATCGCCAGGCAGTCAAGATGCGTCCATCATGGGCGGAGGGCTGGTGGTTCCTGGGCGAACTGCTCTACGACCAGGACAAGTACGCCGACGCCCGGGATGCCTTGCGCCGGCTGGTATCGCTGGACCAGAAGGCGGGTCCGGGTTTCGCGCTACTGGGCCTCTGCGAGTACGAGACCAAAGAATACGCCAAGGCGCTGGAGCATATCAATGCGGGACGCCGTTTAGGGCTGGGCGAAGACCCGCAAGCGCGGCGCGTGGTGTTGTATCACGCGGTGCTGCTGCTCACCAAGTTCCAGCAATACGAATCCGCGCTGCAGGTGCTGGACAGGGTCCTGCGAGCGGGCGATGCCACCCCCGCCGTGATTGAGGCCGCGGGATTGGCCGGGCTGCACCGGCCTATCCTGCCGGAAGAGGTGCCGGCCGGCGACAAGGATCTGGTCGAACGTGCCGGGCGGGCAGTCTGTGCCGCGGCCGGGCACCGGCCCGCCGACGCGCAAAAGTACTTCGCGGAGCTGTTGGCCAACTATCCGAAGGCGCCCAACGTCCACTATCTCTACGGATCGTTCCTGTTGACTAGCGACGAGGATGCAGGTCTGCGCGAATTCCTGAAAGAACTGGAACTCAACCCCAAAAACACGGAAGCTCTGGTCACCATTGCTTTGGAATACGAGAGGCGCGGTGAACCCGACAAAGCCATTCGGTACGCGCAGCGTGGGGTCGAGTCGGACCCTCAGTTCTTCGCGGCGCACGGTGTGCTCGGCAGGCTGCTGGCCAATGCGGGTGAGGTGGAGAAGGGCATTAAGGAGCTCGAGACAGCCAGGCAGCAGGCTCCGGACAGCCAGCAAGTCCGCTTCTCCCTGGCTGCCGCCTACACCCTCGCGGGCAGAAAAGACGACGCGGCCCGCGAGCGGGCCGAGTTTGTACGGCTGAAAAAGCTGTCCGATGAAATGGCGGGCAAATGACGACGATTATTGTGGGGCAGGCCCTCGGCCTGCGCGGGGCTCTCAGCCCCGCTCCGCAACTGCTGCTAGCCCTTGCCCTAATCTTGCCCGCCCTGTATGCGCAGCAACCCGCCGCCGACCCCGATGCGCTCCTCCAACACGCCGTCGCTCTGCATCAATCGGGCGACCTCGACGGCGCCATCCGGACCTACCGCGAATACCTGACCGCCCAGCCGGATTCGCTGCAGGCTCGCTCGAACCTGGGCGCCGCGCTAGCCCGCGCCGGCCGCTACGACGAAGCCATTGCTGAATACGATCGCGCCCTCTCCAAGAGTCCTGAGAATCCGGCCCTGCTGCTGAATCTGGGGCTGGCCTATTACAAGACCGGCCGTCCCGCCGAGGCCGCCACCCGCTTTGAACGGGCCGCCTCCCTCGCGCCCCAGTTCACAGACCAGGTCACGCTGCTGCTTGCCAGTTGCTATAACAGCCTCGGAAAGTATCGGCAAGCCATCGCGCTGCTGGCCCCGCTGGAGAAGGAGAAGTCCGCCGATCAGGCCTTCAACTACCTTTATGGAACCGCTCTCATCGGCGATGGCCAGAGCGCCAGCGGCGCAGCCGCGATCGATCGCATCCTCATCCAGGGAGACTCCGCCGAGGCCCGGCTGCTGCGGGGCACTCTCGAACTGAGGGCGCACGATCACGACGGCGCGCTTGCCGACATCGAGAAGGCCATCGCCCTCAACGGCCGGCTCTCCGGAGCGCATGCCCGTCTGGGCGAACTGCATCTCGCGATGAGAGAGATCGACCCTGCGCGTACGGCCTTCGAACAGGAACTCGCCTTGGATCCGGACGAATTCGTATCGAACCTGAACCTGGGCGTGTTGGCGAAGCAGGATCAGGACTACGTCGAGGCCCGCCGCTACTTCGAGCGCGCCCTCAAGGCGCGCCCCAACGATCCGGGCGTTCGCTATCAACTGGCCATCCTCGACCTGGCCACCGGCAATGCGGACCAGGCGCGCAAGGCGTTGGAGGCCTTGATCGCGGAAACGCCCGATTTCGCGGAGGCTCACGCCACCCTCGCCGCCGTCTACTACCGGCTGGCTCGCCGCGCCGACGGCGACCGCGAGCGGGCCATCGCGCAGAAACTCATGGACCAGCGGGATGCCGCCGGCACGGGAGCCAGAGCCAGATGAGACGGTGGCTGGAGTTTGGCGCATGGCTGGTGTTGAGCGGCTGGTGGCTGGTATCTAGCGGCGAGGAGCCTGAACCCAAACGTCCGCATTTCACCGATATCGCTTCCAAGTCGAACTTCGCCTACCGCACCGACAACAACTTCACCGGCCGGAAGTATTTTCCGCAAACCATGTGCGGCGGAGTGGCCGCCTTCGACTTCGATAACGACGGCCGCATGGACCTCTTCTTCACCAACGGCGCCAAACTGCCGGAACTGGAGAAGACCGATCCGCGCTTCTATAACTGCCTGCTCCGCAACCGCGGCGACGGCACTTTCGAAGATGTCACCGCCCACGCCGGCCTACTTGGCAAAGATCTCGGGTTCAGCTTCGGGGTAGCCGCCGGCGACTACGACAACGACGGCTTTGAGGATCTGTTCGTCTGCAACGCCGGACCGAACGTCCTCTACCACAACAACGGCGACGGCACCTTCACCGACGTCACCGCGCGTTCCGGCATCACGAAGCCCAAGGATGTTCTGAGCGTCGCGGCCGCCTGGTTCGACTACGACAACGACGGCAAGCTGGACCTGATTGTTTCCAACTACACCGTCTGGACCCCGCGGACCGACAAAATCTGCGCCGCAAACGGCCACGAATACTACTGCCATCCTTCGGTCTACACCCCCGTCGCGCACCGCCTTTATCACAACCTCGGCAACGGCCGCTTCGAAGATGTCACCGAGGCGTCCGGCTTCGGCAAGGAACTCGGCAAGGGGATGGGCGTCGCCATCGCGGATTTCAACGGCGACGGGTATATGGACGTATTCGTGGCCAACGACACCATGCGCAATTTCCTGTTCATCAATCAAAAGAACGGGACCTTCAAGGAGTCCGCCTTCGAGTGGGGCGTGGCCTACGATGAGAGCGGCAAAGCGGGTTCTTCCATGGGGGCCGACGCCAAGGATTACAACAACGACGGCTGGCCCGACCTCTTCTATAACAACTTGAAAGGCGAGATCTGGGGCCTCTACCGAAACATGGGCGGCAAGTTCTTCGACTATGCCTCCGGCGTTTCGCGCGTGTCGCGCTTGAGCGCGCGCAGTTCCGGATGGAGCAACGGATTTGTCGACTACAACAACGACGGTTGGAAGGATCTGTATTCATCCAACGGCGACATCGACAACATGGGCGATACCTCGCGCCAGCACGACACCATGTTCGAAAACGTGGATGGCAAGGAGTTCCGGGATGTCTCCGGCCTGCTGGGCGCGGACTTTAGCCATGCGGGCTTCCAGCGCGGCTCGGCCTTTGTGGACCTGAATAACGACGGCTTTGAGGATCTGGTGGTGACGTCTCTCGACGAAGAGCCGCGCATCCTGCTGAACTCGGCGGACAATGGCAATCATTGGCTGTTGGTGAACACCATCGGCCGCCGCAGCAACCGCGATGGAATCGGGGCCGCGCTAAAGCTCACCACCGCCTCCGGGCGCACGCTGTACAACCACGTGACTACTTCCGACGGCTTCATGTCATCGAGCGACAAGCGGGTGCACTTCGGGCTGGGAGCGGAGAAGGCTATCGCCTCGCTGGAGATTCGCTGGCCCAGTGGCATTGTGCAGACGCTGAAGAAGGTACGCCCCGACCAAATCCTGACCGTCACCGAACCCTAAGTACCTTGTGGGGCAGGTTGCCAACCTGCAGGCCGATTGTCAATCGGCCTTTTTCCGTCCCTACGATTCCAGCCCCATCTGCGTCAGCCGGTACCGCAGCGCATTGCGCGTCAGCCCCAGCAGCCGCGCCGCCTGGCTCTTATTCCCATCCGCCCGCCGCAGCGCCTCGCGGATGAGATCCTGCTCGTATTGATCGAGCGTCAAACCGTCCGGCAAAAAGCGATCCGCCTGGTCCGCCTGCGCGCGGCTGCGCGGCGCCATCTCCAGCTTGATATCGGCGGCGTCCAGCCGCTCGCCGGAGCACATCACTAAGCTGCGCTCGATCACGTTCTCCAACTCGCGGACATTGCCCGGCCAGTGATACGACATCAGCTTGACGATCCCGGCATCGGTGACGTCGCGCACGCGATTGCCCGTGTCCGGCCCCAGCTTGGTGACGAAGTGCTGCGCCAGAAACGGGATATCCTCCTTGCGCTCGCGCAGCGGCGGAATGTTCATGGGCACTACGTTGAGGCGGTAATAAAGGTCCTCGCGAAAGGTGCCCTGCTCCAGCGCGGCGCGCAAATCCTGATTGGTCGCCGCCACCACGCGCACGTCGATATGCCGCGTGACGTTGCTGCCCAGGCGCTCGAACTCGCGCTCCTGCAGCACGCGCAGCAGCTTCACCTGAATGGAAGCGGGCACGTCGCCGATCTCGTCCAGGAACACCGTGCCCGTATCGGCCTGCTCAAATTTGCCCGGCTTGGAGTTCATGGCGCCGGTGAAAGCGCCCTTCTCGTACCCGAACAACTCGCTCTCCATCAGGTTTTCCGGGATGGCCGTGCAGTTGATCTTCACCAGCGGCCGTTCACGCCGCGGCGAATGGAAGTGGATGGCGCGCGCGATCAGATCCTTGCCCACTCCGCTCTCGCCCGCCAGCAGAACCGTGGCCCGTGTGGGCGCGACCCGCACGATGGTGGCGAAGACTTCCTGCATAGGCGCGCTGCGGCCGACGATGTTATCGAAAGCGTAGCGCCGCCCCAGTTCTTCGCGAAGTTGCAGGTTCTCGTCGCGCAGCGCCCGCATTTCGAGCGCCTTCCCTACCACGGTCATCAAGTGATCGAGCGAGAAAGGCTTCAGTAGGAAATCGGTGGCCCCGGTCTTCATCGCCGCGACCGCCGTCTCGATGGTACCGAAAGCCGTCATGACGATGACGGGCGTCTGCGAGTTCTGGCGGCGGATGGCGGCTAGCAACTCCAGCCCGTCCATTTGCGGCAGGCGCAAATCGGTTAGCACCAGGTCGGCGCGGTCTGCGACCTTCAGCGCTTCTTCGGCCGTGCGGGCCTTCTCGACTTCAAAGCCGGCGGAGGCAAGTTGAAGTTCCAGGACCCTGCGCAGCTTCTCTTCGTCCTCGACCACCAGGATGCGTCTCTTCATGGGAACGGTGTTGCGTCTTTCATCTTAACGGATCGGACCGGGTCCCAAAAACATTGCCGAAATCAACTTGTATTTCAGCGAGAACTTTGGTACCCTCTTTTGACCATTTAAAGTGCTTACGGTCTGAAATGACCCGTTCGCAAGGGAGGTGCCAGCTCATGAACAAAACGACCAGCAGCGCAGTGCGATCAGGCTCAACCGAGACGTATCGCCAGATGCTGCTCGAAAGACGGGCGGAGGTGGTCTCCGGCTTGGGGGTTAAATTCGATACGCTGGCCAAAATGGGACGGGTAGCGGAGGAAGATCAAGCGCAACTCTCGCACGACGAATTCGTCTCGTTGCGGCTGAACAGCCTGGATTACGGGCAACTTCGTTTGGTGGAGGAAGCGCTGGACCGCATGCAATCGGGGGATTTCGGCGTTTGCCTCGCGTGCGAACAGCCCATCCCATCGAAGCGGTTGCAAGCCCTGCCATGGGCGCGCTATTGCGTCCCGTGCCAGGAAGCCATCGGCATCATGCAGGAAGAGGACCACGAAGCGCGCGTGCGCCTCTAACACTCCTGCCCCGTCCTCTTTGCGCCTTTGCGGTCCCTTTGCGTCTTTGCGAGAAACCAGGCCCGTCCTACTGCGCCAGCGCGACGTGCCCTTCCACCATCCGCACAACTTCCGATTTGCCGACCGCGCCCACCCGCTGCTCGACCACGCGGCCATCTTTGAACAGCAACAGGGTCGGAATGCCGCGGATGTTGTAGCGCCCCGCCGTGTTGATGTTGGAATCCACGTCCAGCTTGCCCACTTTCAGCTTCCCGGCATATTCCTGGGCCACCAAGTCGATGGTCGGTGCCATCTGCCGGCAAGGACCGCACCACTCAGCCCAGAAATCCACTAAAACCGGCACATCCGATCGCAGAACGTCCTGGTCGAAGCTTCCGTCGGTGAACGTTAGGGTATTTTGACCCGCCATTATTCTTCTACTCTCCTATAAGAATTAGATCCATTTCGAGCGCGTGGGATTCAAACCTGCAATTGCACAGGCTTAAGCCTGTGCCACCCGCAAGCGCTCGTAAAGCCGCGCATACTCCGCGGCCGAGACGCTCCAGGAAAAGTCCTTGGCCATACCGGCCAGCATGATCGCTCGCCAACCTTCCGCGTCGGCAAACGCCTCGCGCGCCGCCCGCAAAGCGCCCACCAGCGCGCTTCCCGAGTAGTTCCAGAACTTAAAACCCGTCCCAGGTTCGATGGTATCATCAAGCCCGCCCGTCGCGCGCACCACCGGCACCGTGCCGTATTTCAGGCTGTAGATCTGGTTCAAGCCGCACGGCTCATAGCGGCTCGGCATCAGGAACAGGTCCGCGCCGGCCTCGATCTTGTGCGCCAGCGCGTTATCGTATCCGATGCGCACGGCGATGCGCGACGGATGCCGCGCCGCGGTTGCCTGGAAGAGTTCCTCGTACTGCGGCTCGCCAGTGCCCAGCGCCGCCAGATAATAACCTTCGGCTACCAGACCGTCGGCGGCTTCCGCGATCAGGCCGGCGCCCTTCTGGCTGGTGAAGCGCGAGACGATGCCGATCAAGGGTGCATCCAGGGCTTCCGCCGTCAACCCAAACGCGTTCAACAGGTCCTGCTTACAAATGCGTTTGCCGCTCAAATCGGCGGTGGAATAATTCGCCGCGATCAAGGTGTCGCTCACCGGATTCCATTCCGTGTAATCCGCGCCGTTCAAGATGCCGGAAAGCACCTGGCTGCGCGACCGCAGCACGCCATCCAGTCCGAAGCCATATTCCGGAGTCTGAATCTCGCGCGCGTATGTCGGGCTGACCGTGTTCAGCGCATCGGCATAATTAAGCCCGCCCTTCAGATAACAGACTTTGCCGAAGAACTCCAGCCCGTCCGGACGGAACTCCTCGGTTCCGGCCAGCCCGATATCGGCCATCGCGGCGGCGGGAAAAAGCCCGTGGTATCCCACGTTGTGAATGGTGAACAGCGAGCGCATGCCCAGGAACGTGGGATCGTTGCCATAGACCGTGCGCAGATAGGCCGGCGCGAGCCCCGCCTGCCAATCGTGAGCATGCAGGATATCCGGCCGCCGTACGCGCCTGCAGAACTCGAGCGCCGCTTGCGCCAGCACCGCAAAACGGATGTGATTATCCGGATAGTCCTCGCCGTCTTCGCCATAGAAGCCGGGGCGGTCGTAAAGCGGCGGGCAGTCCAGGAAATAGAAGGGCGTCTCGCGCTCCACCAGGTAAAGGGACGTGTCGTAGCGCTGAGGTGGCAGCCAGATGGGCAGCGAGTCATAGACGCGCCGCGCGTTCTTGAGGTCCACCGTGGCGTAGCGCGGCAACAACACCGCCACCTCATGGCCGAGGGCCTTCAGCGCGGCCGGCAACGACCCGACAACGTCCGCCAAGCCGCCGGTCTTGGCGAAAGGCGCCGCCTCGGAAGCCACCATCAAAATCTTCATACGGGTTAAGAATCAGTCTACCAATCCTGGAGGGCGGACTTTAGTCCGCGCGGGGCTTAAGCCCCGCTAAAGGCCGATTGACAATCGGCCCGCAGGTTGCCAACGTTGCCAACCTGCCCCACAAGCGGGCGGGTCTGGAGACCCGCCGCAGGCGTGGACGCCCGCCCCACATTGACAGATCGAAACTGATGGATAGTAGTACAGCAAATGGCCAAACTCCAGCGCGGGGCTTAAGCCCCGCTTCCGCCGATAGCGGTAAAATCGCAAATGGAGCCTCTTTGCACTCACATTCACACGCGCACTCGCACGGCGCCGCCACCGGCCGCATCCTCTGGTGGTCCCAGGTGGCGACCTTCGCCTTCGTGGGAGTGGAAGTGTTCGCCGGCATCCATGCCCACAGTCTGGCGCTGCTCTCCGACGCCGGCCACAACTTCACCGACGGCTTGGCCCTGCTGCTCGCCTGGTTCGGTGTCTACCTGCAATCCCGCCCGGCCGACGAAATCAAAACCTACGGCTATCACCGCGCCGGCGTGCTCACCGCTTTCGTCAACGCCCTGACGCTGGTGGCGCTGGCCGCCTGGATCTTCTACGAAGGCTGGCAGCGATTGCTGCATCCTCCCGCTCGCGTCGGCGAGACCGTGATGATGCTGGTCGCCGGCGCCGGCCTGGCGCTCAACGGCGGCATCATGTGGGGCCTGCGCGCGGCGCGCCAAAGCGACATCAACATCCGCAGCGCCTTCGTGCACATGCTGGGCGATCTGCTGGGATCCGTCGCCATCATCCTGGGCGCGCTGATCATTCGCTACACGGGCTGGATCCAGGTGGACCCCATCCTCTCCATCCTCATCGGCGTACTGATCGTGTGGACCGCCTGGGACATCATTAAGGAGTCGCTCAATATCCTGCTGGAAGGCCTGCCGCGCGGTCTCGAACTGCAATCCGTGACCGCGTCAATGTGCCAGGTCGAAGGCGTGCTGGATGTCCACGATCTGCACATCTGGAGCCTGGGATCGAGCATCCACGCGCTGAGTTGTCACGTGCTCATCGAGGACGTGCCCCTGTCCGCCAGCAACTGCATTTTGGCGCGTATCAACGACATGCTGGCGCACGACTTTCACATCCGCCATTCCACCGTTCAGTTCGAGCACGTGGGCTGCGCTGTAGCGGAGAGCGGCTGCGTGATCCCCGCCGAAGAGCCGCACACCCACTCCCACTGAGTGGGGCAGGCCCTCGGCCTGCGGCGGCCTCTTAGGCCGCCACTTTTCTACGCCAATGCCCGTTTTGACCGTTCAGGCTTACCTATTTCAACTGCTCGGTGATAGTCACGGGAGCGCTCAACCGAAACGACACCTTGGTTTCCGTCGGTAGCGAAACAGCCTTGTCGCGCGTGGCCACCACTCCGCCGCCGCCGGCCGCACCGCCAGCTCCCGCCCCAATGGCCGCGCCCTTGCCGCCTCCGGCAAGCGCCCCGATGATCGCGCCGACGCCCGCCGCGGCGGCCACAATTCCCACCTGGTCTTCGGTCGCCGTGCTGGTGCCTTGTTTCCGGAGGGTCTCGGTCTTGATGGCCACGTGCTGTCCATCGGAAGTATCCAGCTTGGTCAGTTCCAGCGTCAGCGTGGCCTTCTTCCCGTGACCGGATTTCTGCGCTTCCACGACGCGGCCTTCCACGCGCGCGCCCTTTTCCGCGATCACGAATCCACCCGCGGTGAGAGGGGCATCCAGCGTGGCGGTGAATGTGTCGCCGGCCTGATTGTGCTCGCTCGACAGGCTCTCGCCCAGGCGGACCGGCAACGTCATGCCCGCCTGCAAGGTAACCGAGGGAGCGGGCTGTGGGGTGGGCGGCTGCACCGGTTCCGGAGCCGGTGCCGGCGCGGGGTCCGGCGTCGGCTCGACCGAAATAGGGGGTGCGGCTGGCTGCTGGACTGAGGTGCCCTCCGGGCCGGGCGTCGGAGCAGGTGGCTCCGGTTGCGCGGGCGGCATACTCTGTGCGACCGGGGCTGGCGGGGGGGTCCGCAGCATAGGCTGTGTGTGGTGCCCCATCCGCACGACCGTGGCCGGCGTATCCGTTGGGCTTGGCGTTTCCGGAGCGGGCGCTGTGGCCGGAGCAGCAGGGGCCGGTACCGCCGCTAGCGGCGCTGGCGCCGGCGCAACGATGGCAATCGGAGCCGGAGCCGGCTTCGCGCGCTGGGTAAACCACACGATCAGGGCGCCACCCAACGCCCCAGCCAGTACCAGCAGTCCAATTTGAAGTGGTTTCATCTGGTCCGCATGTCCTTTACTGAGTCGGACGGGCCGACTCGCGCTTTCGTTTCCAGTGTAACGCCGGGTAGAATAGGGATACCAGGCGATGTTCCGCTTCCCAACCCAACTCGCAATCGGACCCGTGCGCGTGGCTCCCGCCACGGTGCTCGCGCCCATGGCCGGCGTCACCGACACAGTGTTCCGCCGCTTCATTCGCAACCTGGGCGGATGCGGCCTGCTCATGACCGAATTCACCAGTTCGCACGGTGTCCGTGCATCCTTGCGCGCACGTAAGCCCACCCGCACGCTGCTGAAGTACTTGGCCTTCGATCCCGTGGAGCGCCCCATTAGCGCGCAGTTGTTCGGCGCCGACCCGGAGGTCATGGCCGATGCGGCGCGCGTCTGCCAGGACCTGGGCTTCGACGTGGTGGATATCAACTTCGGCTGCCCTGTGAACAAGGTCGTGCGATGCAACGGTGGCTCCGGCCTGCTGCGCGACCTGCCGCTGGTCGAGCGGTTGCTGCGCGAGGTGCGCGCGGCCATCTCCATTCCGCTGACCATCAAGTTCCGCGCCGGCTGGAACGACCGGGAACTGGTAGCGGTCCGCTTGGCGCGCCTGGCTGAAGATTGCGGAGTGGTTGCCGTGGCGCTGCATCCCCGCACGCGCGAGCAGGGCTACAGCGGCCAGGCCGATTGGACCCGTATCGCCGAAGTGAAAGCGGCCGTCGGCATCCCGGTCATCGGCAATGGCGACATCAACTCGCCGGAGGACGCCGTCCGCATGGTGGCCGAGACCAATTGCGACGCGGTCATGATCGGCCGCGCGGCGTCGTCCAATCCGTGGATCTTCCGCCAGATCGCGCAGTATCTTGCCACCGGCGCTTACGACCAACCCAGCCACCAGGACCGCTACCAGATGATGCGCACTTACTACGCCATGCTGATTGAGCGCGACGAGCCGGATAAGGTGGGTAAGATGAAGCAGTTCGCCACTTACTTCACGCATGGCGTGCGGCACGGCGCTCAGTTGCGCGCCGCCATCTATCGTGAGACCGAGGCGCAGCCGATCCTGGATCTGGTCGATGAGTTCTTCAGCCGCGAGGTGGTGGCCGCTTGAGTCCGGTGAAGAGTCCGGTGAAGAAGGTAAAGATTGTCACCGACGGTTCTTGCCTGGGCAACCCCGGCCGCGGCGGTTGGGCCTGCATCCTGCGCTACAACGCACACGCGCGCGAGCTATACGGCTATGCGCCGCACACCACCAACAATCGCATGGAACTGACCGCCGCCATCGAGGGACTGAAGGCGCTGAAAGAGCCCTGCGAGGTGGAAGTAATCACGGATTCCGAGTATCTGAAGAAGGGCATCACCACCTGGGTCCCTAACTGGAAGGTGCGCAACTGGATGACCAAGGAGAAGAAGCCGGTCATCAACCGGGACCTCTGGGAGGAGTTGGACGACGTGGCGGCCAAGCACAAGATCGCCTGGTCCTGGACTAAGGGCCACGCCTCCCACGCCGACAACAACCGCTGCGACGAACTGGCCCAAATGGCCGCCCGCGACCAGCGCCGCAGCGCCGGCTAAGTTGTGGGGCAGGCTCCTCAGCCTATGGTGCAGGTGGCACAGGCTTTAGCCTATGGTGCAGGTGGCACAGGCTTTAGCCTATGGTGCAGGTGGCACAGGCTTTACCTGTGAGAGATTTCCACGCTCGAAGCCACTACCCTCACGTGGAATATCGCCGTAACCTCCCTCATTTTCAGCCCAACGGAGCGGCACTTTTTATTACCTTTCGTCTCCACGGCACTCTGCCGCTGCGCTCTGGACGCGATGGACGTGCTTTCGTTGAAGCCGACAGAGCGCTTGTAAACGCGACGCTGGGGCCCGTCTGGCTCAGACAACCCCAAATCGCCAGGTGCGTCACCGAGGTCATCCTGGATGGCGATCGGGTCCGCGCACTTTACAGTCTTATCGCCTTCGTGGTGATGCCGAATCACGTGCACCTCCTGATCGAGGCCAAGGCTTTGGCGCCGAAGATCACTCAACACGTGAAGGGAGTCTCCGCAAAACGAGCCAACGAACTGCTGCAGAGTACGGGGCAGTCGTTTCTGGCAAGATGAGTCATTTGACCGCTGGGTGAGATCGCAGCGGGAAAGGGAGAAGATCATTCGCTACGTCGAAATGAATACGGTAAGTGCGAAGCTTGCATCGGAGCCTGAGTTATTTCGGGTTTCAAGCGCATTCGCTCACAGGCTGAAGCCTGTGCTACCTACCTACACGCCCCAGCAGTAGTCTTCGACGGCTTTCTCGATGGAATCGTCCTTTTCGGTGAGGCGCATCAGCTCTAGCCGGATCGCATCCACTAACGCGTTCCAGCTTGCGACGATCACGTTGTCGGAGACGCCGACGGTGGACCAACTCTTGCGGTGATCCGACCATTCGATGAGCACGCGCACCTTGGCGGCGGTGCCCTTGCGCGGCTCCAGCACGCGCACCTTGTAGTCGGTCAGGCGCACGTCGGCCATTTGCGGATAGACCGACGAGAGGCACTTGCGCAGACATAGATGGAGCGCGTGGAAAGGGCCATTGCCGGCGGCGGTGGCGGAGTGCACGCCATCCTGAGTGCGCACGGTGATATCGGCCGTGGAGCGGGAGTCGCCGTTGGCGGTCGCTTTGGTGGAAACCTCGTAGCCTTCCACCTCGAAGAAATGCGTGCCGGGATTGAGCGCCTCGCGCACCAGCAGCTCGAAGGTGCCTTCGGCGGCTTCCAGCTCGCAGCCCTCGTATTCCAGTTGCTTGATGCGCTCCAGCAACTCGCGGCGCGCGTCTTCGTCGAGCCGGCCGGCCAGGCCGTGCTGCTTCAGCTTGTATAAGA
>Ga0187855_10001199_pt1 | contig 20958 bp, 20 predicted proteins | sample June2016WEW_8_10_2_FD_132969 | JGI IMG/M metagenome (GOLD analysis project Ga0187855, IMG submission 132969) | Peatland microbial communities from SPRUCE experiment site at the Marcell Experimental Forest, Minnesota, USA - June2016WEW_8_10 | ecosystem: Environmental > Terrestrial > Soil >...
AAGCCCGGGTGATAATCGCATCCTATAATGATCATCGTTCGGCTCCTTTCTCCCGGGCCTTGGTTGGTTGGTACTACCAAAGTCTACCCGGGCGTGGGAGCCGACATTGTTATGGAATCAATTACGCTCAAAACCCCCTCCCTTGGACTGGCCGGGGTCAAAGAGTGAAATCGCTGGTTGCAACAGCCAGCTTTGGAGGTTGCAACAGCCAGCCTTGGAGATCATCCTTTTCTGTTCTGATTCAAAAAAACCAATCTCTGCTTCGGGTTGTCGGCTGGACGAGCCCCGATTTGCCTTGCGCAAGACCATTTTTTGGCGGATAATCCCGCACGAAAAGGAGGTAACTCCGATGCGCAGAGTGCCATTGCTAATTGTCATTGCCCTGCTCGGCGTGTCCGCAGGCCACACTTCTTCGCCGACGGTAGACTGGGCGATCAACGCTACGGCCATTGAAGCTTGCAGCTGTCCACACTTCTGCATCTGCTATTTCAATGCGCACCCGGTCGCGCACACCGAGCACGGCAAGACTGAACACTACTGCAAGTTCAACAACGCCTACAAAGTCAACCAAGGCCACTACGGAGCGACTAGTCTTGCTGGAGCCAAGTTCTGGATCACCGGGGACCTGGGTGGCGATTTCTCCCAAGGCCAGATGGAACGGGCTTTGGTCACATTCGACAAAGCTACCACGCCAGAGCAACGCCAAGGTCTGGGTGAGATTCTGGGGCACGTGTTTCCGGTGAAGTGGAAATCGTTTCAGACCGCCGAGGGTGACATCGACACCTGGACTTTCGACAAGGATCAGGCCCATGCGACGCTTAATGGCGGCAAGACGGCAGAGGTCAAACTCAAGCGCTTTCAGGGCATGACCGACGAACCTGCCGTGCTCAAAAACGTCAAATACTGGGGAACGCCGCGCAATGACGGATTCGTGATGATGCCGAATGAGCTTGAAACCTATCGCGAGGGTCAGAACGCCTTCGAGTTCAAGGGTACGAACGGATTCCTGCTCACCTTCGACATGACATCGAAGGATATCCCAACCAACAAGCCGTCGATGAGCTACTGACCAACATCTTTTCTCGAAATTTAGGTCTTACGCCGGAACTCTTCCGGCGCTTTTGTGTTCGGGTCTTCATTGCCGGTCTCCTTTATCTCTTGCGCTCCAAGCGCGTCGATAACTTGGGAGCGTACAGCATCCCGTCGGGGACCGGCCTTCTCATCCCATCTGTTACCGCCACTTAGCTTCTTGAACCGAACCACCCTCGTGCGCTACTGTCTTGTTCGATGAAACCACGGGCGGCGTATGCACTCTTGCCTCTGTTGGGAGTTGCTTACGCGGTAACCATCATGCCGAAGGGATGAACATTTATGAAAAGCAGCAAGCTCGTGTACCTGCCGCTACTTTTTCTCATCGCAATACTCCCGGCTCCATTTACCGCTCAAACCACGTCGAATCCCGCGAATCTTCCCCAACGCGATGGTTCTCACGACTTTGACTTCCTAATCGGCAACTGGAAAGCTCACGTCCGCCGTCTGCCGGACCGCCTCAACAATTCCAACATCTGGATCGAGTACGATGGTATCTCGAACCACAAGAAACTCCTCGACAGCAATGCGAACTTCGAAGAGTTCCATGTCACCAGCACCGACAAGAAACTCCACATTAAGGCGCAGACGCTCCGCCTCTACAACCCAACATCGCATCAGTGGAATATCTATCTGGTTGACGTGGATAACGGGATTCTTAGCTTGCCTCCTGTGGTTGGCCAGTTTACCGACAATCGCGGGGAGTTTTTCGATCAAGAAGACTTCAAAGGCCGAGCCATTCTCGTGCGCTACGTCTGGCTCAACATCTCTCCCAACTCAGCGCGCATGGAGCAGTCGTTCTCGCCTGATGGTGGGAAGACCTGGGAAGTAAATTGGATTTGTGAGCTTTCGCGATAGCAAACGGTTTACGGAATGAGCCGAGTCTGCGAGGGGCTGTTTTCCACACCGAGCCAGATCCTAGAGGAACATCAATCTCGCAATCAAATATCCCGAAGCGCAGGCCGAAACTGACGTAAAAGCTTTCAGCCGGAATTCTCGTGAGCCGTTGCAGATCGGTGCCCCGTCTCGCGGGAAGCAAGCCCGGAGCACCGACCCGCGACAACTCATCGCTTGCGAACCATTCAGGTTGATCCCGAACCGCTATTTACCTGGCAGGTAACTCAAATCGGGACGAAACTGGATGGTCTCGCTCATCTCTTTTTCCACGGCATGGTCAATGCGATCGACAATGGAATCTGCCTCCGCCTGTCCAAAAGCTTCTTTGAGCATGTCGCGGAAGGGCTTCACGTCAGGTTTATCCTCGAAATCTGCCCAACTGTTGCGTGGCAGGGATAGCACATAGGTTCCTGTCTGTCCGCCGTTCACCAACGCGTACCATCCGAAATTGGGGGTCCACTTCGTCTTCTGTGACGCCTCGTAGATGCGGTCGATAGCCGACCGAAAATCCGATCCCTTCCCGTAGCGCACTTGGAAGATGACGATTTCCGAGAACTTGGGGGGCATCGTGGCACCGCTTGGAAGGTTACTAATCTTGGGCAAGAACTGATAGTAGCGAGCGGTCACGGAGTCCACGTAGGTGCCCACAACCTTCTGGAACTCCGCCAGATCGGCCTCGTCGGAAATGGGGGGCTTGTCGAGATCCGCCCAGTGTTGGCCGAAGCGGCCAACCAGATATGTTCCCGTATTGTCGCCGCTGAGTATCTCCCACACCAACAATGGTTGAGGGTCGTTCTGTTGCTTATGCCATGCCGCCTTCTGCTTCCGTCCGGCCTCGTACTGCGGCACCATTCCGTTCTTCGGTTTCTGAAACTCCACCGCGGCCAGCGTTCCGGGTTTTTCCTGGGCGGCCAGCGAACAGGCTACGAACAACATGACCCCAAAAGCTGACAGCAACTGATTACGTTTCATTGTCTCCTCTTTTCGTCGGCAGGTTGTTTGGTTTCCCACACTCCCAGTACAGCAGCAACGTCCACAGCCGTTGTCCGCAACGCCACGTTAGTTTCAATGCTGCCAGGGTGTAGATGAAAAGAACGGGAGCATCCTACACGATTTTGCCAGGCATAGCGAGCGGCGGATTGTTGGTGAAAAATCCTCTCCACTCAAAACCCCCGTCCCGAGGTCAGTGAGTGTTACCGGGATTTATCGCTAACCCACCTGACGCGTGACCTTTGACCCCTTCACCTTCGATCAGCCGCGGACGGCATACCGCAGAACGATCACGCCCTTATGGAAGCGTCGCTCTTCGACTAGCTCCAGATCGAGCCGCACACCATCCGGGAAGAACCGTTTTCCGCTGCCGGCGACCACTGGGCAGACAATCATTTGGAACTCGTCGACAAGACCCGCCCGTATCGCTTGCGCGGCGAGTTCAGGACCGTCAACCGTGATGTCGTGCTCAGCGTTGGCCTTGAGCCGCCGGACCGTGTCGGGATCGAATTGACGTTCGATCCTCGTCCGCGCGGTGCGCGGCTCGGTGAGCGTCCTGGAGTAGACGACCTTCTCCGCCGCCTGCCAATGTCTCGCAAAGTCGAGCACGAACCGTGGTTGATCGCGAACCGTATGCGCGGTCTCCCAGTACACCATTGTCTCGTACATCCTCCGTCCGTAGAGATAGGTGCCGAATGACGACGCAAGCTCGTTGATGTAGGAGTGCACCTCTGCGTCTTCCGGAGCGCCCCAGCCAAAGCGGCCGTGCTCGTCTTCTGTGTAACCGTCGAGTGACGTGAGCATTGAGTAGATCAACTTTGCCATGCATCTCACCTTCCATGCACATCAAGCACTTGTTCCGTGCTTTGGCCAGTCCAATCCATAGTTCGCGATCTAGTTCGTGATTGTCCGATACCTGCCAATTGTCGAGAACAGCGTTAGCACTCGTTGAGAATTGGCCGGTCCGGGTCAATGAACGCTATCGCGATTTTGCCACAACTATCCTCACCTCCCAGGGCTCTCCCACCCACGGGCGTACTCGCATGCCAGCCACCGGAGACGATTTATTCTGCTTTAGGTATTCGTTAGGAGTAGCCCAAGCCGACTGTCTACCCGATGGAATGCCAGCCCTGACCGGTGGTTATGTTCCAGTTTTTTCGCGATCCACGTGACCTGGGTCGGTTCCACTGGGGGCTTTGCTGTAGGACTCGACCTGCTTCGGCTTAGTAACATCAACCAACTCTTGTAGCCGTCTGGAAAGCTGCACTCCCTCTTCATCGCTCGGTGGCGGGGCGGGGCGAAGCCGCGCTCTTATTGACGCGAACAATTCTCGCAGGAGCATCGGGGGCGCACTCGTGGAGACCCACTCAATTCATGGGCACTCCCGGAATTTTAACCTTTCATGCGTCGTTTACAACTACCCCACATGGTTTAGCCAGGAACGACTAATGAAAGGGAGCTACTACCTATGGATAGTTACTAGTTACTAACCCAGCGTATAAGACTGCGAACCGCCCAGACCGGAGTCCAGTCTTCTCCGCTTGCCGTTGTCCTCTGGCTGATCCCGTAGCCAAGCGCCCGACCCACGGGTAAAATGTCTCCCCAGGCCAAAAGCAGCGCCCGGCAACGGGCCCAGAAGGAGAATGTATGAGCGTAGATTTCAACGCCATGATGCAAACCGCGACCACCCTGCTGACAACTGTCGGCTTGAAAGTTCTAGGTGCGATTGCCATCTGGATTGTCGGCCGCTGGCTGATCAGTCTAGCCCTTCGCCTGATCGGGAGCGCGCTGACCAAGCAGAAGGTTGATCCCACTCTCATCCGCTACATCCACTCGGCCGTGGCGGCGCTGCTGAATATCGTGCTGGTCGTCGCCATCCTGGGCTTCTTCGGAGTCGAGACCACCAGCTTCGCGGCCCTGTTGGCAGCCGCCGGCGTAGCTATCGGCATGGCCGTGGTCGGGACTGTTATCGAACTTCGCCGGCGGCGCGTTTCTGGTGATCCTGCAGCCCTTCAAGGTGGGCGACTTCATCACTGCCGCCGGAATAACCGGCACGGTCGAGGCCATCGGCTTGTTTGCCACTACCCTCAATACCCCCGACAACGTAAAGACCATCGTCGGTAACGGCAAGATTTTCGGCGACACCATTCAGAACTTTTCCGCCAACCCCTACCGGCGTGTCGAACTGACGGCGCAATTGGCGCACGGTGTCGACCCGCAGGCCGCCATTGCGCTGCTGAAACCGGCGCTCGCCCAGGTGCCGAACGTGATCGCCGAGCCCGCACCCGATGTCGAGATCCTGACCTTCAACCTTTCGGGCCCCGTGCTCGCCGTTCGCCCGTACTGCAACAACCAGCACTACTGGCAAGTCTATTTCGACACGAACCGCCTGATCCGCGATACCTTCGCGCATGCCGGCTTCCCCGTTCCCGAGCAGCATTACGCCCTGCGCGGACCGGAAGATTTCAGGCTGGCAAAAACGGCGTAGGCGCTGCTTTCATAGTGGTGCCGTTTGAGTCGGTTTTGAAAGGGCACGGCTTCAGCCGTGCCGTAAGTGTCGTATTTTCATTGCGGCTTTAGCCGCTGCGGGACGGCAATTCTCAAACTGCACCACTACCGTGGCCTTTGACCATGCGCCCGGCCGATCCCCTACTCCGCCTGTTTCGTGATATTCAGAAGCACCCCAACGCACATCAGGGTCACAAACAGCGACGACCCGCCATAGGAGACAAACGGCAGCGGAATTCCCTTGGTCGGCATCATGCCCAGCACGACGCTGATGTTGATGAAGGCCTGCAGCACGATCATGCTGGTGATTCCCACAGCCAGGAAGCGGCCGAAGTTATCCTGCGTGCGCAGCGCCGCGCGCGTGCCGCGCCAGAGGAAGATCGCAAACAGGATGATGACGGTGAGCGCTCCCACCAGGCCCAACTCCTCGGCAGTCACCGCAAAAATAAAATCCGTGTGCGGTTCCGGGAGATAAAACAATTTTTGCTTCCCTTCCATCAGCCCCATTCCAGTCACGCCTCCGGTCGAGACCGCAATCAGCGACTGGATAATATGAAAGCCAAATCCCTTCGGATCGGCATAGGGATTCAGAAAGGCCAGGATGCGATCCCTCCGGTACGACACGTGAAAGATCAGCAAATAGAGCGGCAAGAGCGCGGCCGCGAAGGCGTATCCGAAGTAGCGCAGCCGCATGTCAGCGACGAACAGGACGCAAGCGGTAATGCCCGCGCAGGCGATGGCGGTGCCGAGGTCGGGCTGAAAAACAATCAGCCCAAGAAAAAACACGGTGGGCGCCACGGCCGGAATCAGCGTATTGCGCCAGTCGTCCATGGCCTTGGTTTTATTTTCCAGAAACCAGGCAAGAAACAGGATGAGCGCGGGCTTGGCTAGTTCCGAAGGCTGCAACGAAACCGGGCCCACGTGAAACCAGCGGTGTGTGCCGTGCGCCCGGTCAAGAAAAAAAACCGAGATGAGCAGAAGCGTGGTAAAGCCCAGAAACGAAAAAACCAGCGCCGGATGTTGCAGCCGTTTGTAATCCACCTTCATGGCCACGATCATCGCGGCAAGTCCCGCAACCGCCCATACCAGTTGCTTCACCAGGAATTCGTAAGCCGACCCAAACCGCTCCTTGGCCATCACCGCCGAGGCGCTGAAGATCATGACCAGCCCGATAAAAACCAGGATCGCAGTTACCGTGAACATCCAGCGATCAACGCTGACCCGCTTAGCCATAAGTAATCTATTTCACCACGGAGACAAGCAGACAAGGAGGAGTTTCAGCCCCCCAATCTAGGAAGGGTGATAACTGACTTGGTTCGCGTGGAGAGCCGGGCGTCCACGCCCGGCCAGAACGGACGAGACGCCCGTCCCTCCAAGGTGCTAAGTTGATCGAGCCATCGCCAGCGAATGCACCGTCTCTTTGAACACCCGACCCCGATGTTCGTAATTCTCGAACTGATCAAAGCTGGCGCAAGCCGGAGCAAGAACAATAACGTCGCCGGCCACCGCCGATTCGCTGGCGCGCCTCACCGCATTTTCCAGAGTCTCAGCATGTTCGATTTGGGCAGCACCCTGAATCTGCGATTCGATCTTGGCGGCAGCGGCCCCTATGGTGTAGACGCGCTTCACACGCAGTTGCAACAAATCAGCCAGCACGGAGTAGTCGCTGCCCTTATCCTTGCCCCCGAGAATCAGGTGCAGGTGCGGAGGAATGTCCGCCGGGAACGCTTCCAGTGCCTTGATGGTTGCGTCAACGTTCGTGGCCTTGGAGTCGTTGTAGTAATCCACGCCCGCGACCCGAGCCACAAATTCCAACCGGTGCTCGACGGCCTTGAAATTCCGCACAGCCTGCCGGATCTGTTCAGGCTGGCAGCCGACAAGCATGCCGATGGAAACTCCCGCAAGCACATTTTCCAGGTTGTGCGCGCCCTTCAGCGGTACGTCCGCCAGCGGCATGATCTCGCGTTCGCTATGCCCATCCCGGAAATAGATATGCGTGCCACGGACCAAGGCCCCCTTTTCAGTCTCCTTGCTTCGGCTGAACCAGAACAACTGCCCGCGAGTACGGTCCGCCAAGCCAGCGGTGGTGGGCTCATCGGCGTTGAGCACGGAGAAGTCATCCGCAAGTTGGTTCTCAAAAACACGCGCCTTGGCGCCGACGTAATTGACAAAAGTTTTGTGACGATCGAGATGGTCGGGCGTAATGTTCAGAATCACCGCGATCCGGGGACGAAATTCAACGATCGTTTCCAGCTGAAAACTGGATACTTCCAGCACCGTCCAGGTCGCCGGCCCAGCCTGGTCCACCAGGCTGATAGCCGGCGTGCCGATATTACCGCCAACCACTGTGGAGAACTTTCCGGCGGCAATAATTTCGCCGGCCAACGAAGTGGTCGTGGTCTTGCCGTTGGCTCCGGTAATGGCAACGATCGGACCAGCCATAAATCGCGCCGCCAGTTCGATTTCGCCAATAACCGGCTCTCCCAGGTTGCGCGCCTGTACCAGTTGCGGCGTATCGACCGGCACACCCGGGCTAAGGACGATCAAGTCTTGCCCACGAAAAGTGCGTTCGCCGTGGCCCCCGGTTTCGACCGTGATCCCATGCTCCAGCAGGAGCAGGATTTCCGCGCGCAACTCGGATTCAGGCTTGGAATCCGAAACCGTAACCCGGGCCCCGCGAGACTTCAGAAACAGCGCAGAGGCCACGCCAGATTTGCCAAGACCAACCACCAGCACGCGCTTGTTGTTGAGATCCATCGATTTATTTCACCAGATTCATTTCACCATGCAGGAAAGCTGAACTCCGCCTGTTCTATCGCAATTTCAGCGTGGTCAGCGCAAACAGCGCGAACACCAACGATGCGATCCAGAAGCGCACAATCACCTTAGACTCCGACCAGCCCAGCAGTTCGAAGTGATGGTGGATCGGCGCCATCTTGAAAATGCGTTTCTTGCGCAGCTTGTACGAACCAACCTGCAAGATCACCGAAAGCGCCTCGATGACGAAAATCCCTCCGATGAACGGCAGCAGCAGTTCCTGCTTGATCATAACGGCTATGGTGCCAATCGCGCCGCCCAGAGCCAGCGAGCCAACATCGCCCATGAACACTTCCGCCGGATGCGCGTTATACCAGAGGAATCCGATGGCGGAGCCGACCATGGCTCCACAAAAAATAGTGAGCTCGCCGATCTGCGGCATCTTCTGCAATTCGAGATAGGTGGCAAACGTGGCGTGGCCGCTGAGGTAGGTGAGAACCGCGAGCGCTCCGGCCGCGATCACCGTACATCCGATGGCGAGCCCGTCCAGGCCGTCGGTAAGATTCACCGCATTGCTCGACCCGACAATCACAATCACAACGAAGGCCACAAACGGCAGGAAGGCCAGCGGCCAGAGTTGGGAATGAGCCCATCGTTCGATCACTAGGTCCGGATGGAACTGCTTGAAGAACGGTACCACCAGCCGGGTGGAATACAATCCGCGGTGCTGCAAAGCGATCATTGCGACCGCAATCACCACACTGGCCGCGGCCTGAAAGCCCAGCTTGAGGCGTGCCGTAAGGCCGAGATTGCGGTGATGAACGACTTTCAGGTAGTCGTCGGCAAAACCAATCGCAGCAAAGGCCAGCGTGGCAAACACGGCGATCCACACGAACGGATTACTCAAATCCGCCCAGAGCAATGTAGGCACCAGGATGGCGATGGCGATCAGCAACCCGCCCATGGTCGGCGTACCCGCTTTTTTCTGATGAGCCTGCGGCCCCTCTTCGCGGATGTATTGCCCGATCTGGAAATCCTGCAACCGCCGAATCACCATGGGCCCAACGATCAGGCCGGTGAAAAGCGCGGTAAGACTGGCAAAGGCAGTCCGAAAAGTCAGGTAACGAAAAATGCGGAATGGCGGAAAATAATGATAGAGCTTCAGGTAGAGCAGCCAGTAGAGCAATCCGCCTCCAACACCAGCTGTCAGCCTGTCAGCTGTCAGCTCTTAGGATTAGTTATCAGAGCGGATTCACCATTGCCGTATCCCGCTCGTGTGGGGACGGGCGCCCTCGCCCGTCCAAGCCGAGCGCAGCTCGGCACCCTGCCTGTGACCACGGCAATTCTGCACTCGCTCTAGCTCGCGCCTAAGCCGTTGGGAAGAGCGTTGGGATTGCCGCTTTTCTGTCTCCACGTCTCCAGCGCCCTTTCCAGTTTCACGCCGCGCGACGCTTTCAGCAACACGACATCGCCTTCCCGAGTCTCGCGCGCCAGCCACTCGCCAGCCTCTTCCGGAGTCTCAACGAATTCCGTTTTCATACCCGCGTCGCAAGCCGCTTCCACCATCGCCTTTGCCAAGCCCCGCACGCCCAGCAGAAAGTCAAGTTTACTTCCCGCCATATAACGACCGCACTCACGATGCAGTTCCTCGCCGGTCGGCCCGAGTTCCAGCATTTCGCCGCCGACAACCATCCGCCGCCGGGCCGGCATCGCAGCCAGGGTATCCACCGCAGCCATAAGCGCCTTCGGACTTGAATTGTAGCAATCGTACAGCACGGTAATGTTACCCACTTGAACGACCTGTCCGCGCTTGTCCGCAGGCTGCAGGGACGGCAGAGCGCCGGCGATCTCGGATGGAGTAATGCCATGCTCCAGCGCAACCGCAGCCGCGGCCAGCACGTTGTACACATTGTGCTTGCCAACCAGCGGACTCTGCACCAGTTGGCGCATCTCGCGGCTGACCAAATCGAAACGCGTGCCTTCGGCTCCAAGCACCTCGATGTTTTCCGCCCGCACGTCCGCAGGAACAATCGGCTTCAATCCAAACAGCACGACCTTGCCCTTCAAGTCCCGGCCGAACTGGCACACATATTCATCGTCGGCATTCAGCACCGCCATGCCGCCATGGGGGAGAGCCTCGATCAGTTCATATTTAGCCCGAGCGATTCCGGCAATGGAGTCGAAACTCTCCAGGTGCACGGGCGCAACATTGGTGACCACGGCCTGGTTCGGCAGGGCGATGCGAGCCAAAGCAGATATTTCGCCGGGATGGGACATTCCCATCTCGACCACGGCAATGTCGTATTCCGGTTCAAGCGTCAGCAGCCCAAGCGGCAGACCAAAATGATTGTTGAAATTTCCCTTCGTCCGATGCACGCGGTACTTGATCGCAAGCAAATGGGCCATCGTTTCTTTGGTAGTGGTCTTACCCATCGAGCCGGTAACGCCGATGGCCGTCTTGCCCCAGATTTTTCGCACCGCCGTCGCCAAAGTCTGGAGCGCAACCAGAGTGTCGTCGACCGCAAGCAGGCCGGCGGAGCCGGAAAGATTGGAATAGCGCGCCAACTGATCCTTCCGAACCACCGCGGCAATCGCGCCCCGGCTCAGTGCCTGCTCAACAAAATCGTGCCCGTCAAGCCGTTCGCCTTTGACCGCAAAAAAAAGTTCGCCGGCCTGCACCGTGCGCGAATCGATGGAATATCCCTGCGCCGTAGCGCCGTCGTATTGGCCGCTCGCAGACAGGAATTCGCCGATGCGCGAGAGAAGAAGTTTCATGCCGTCTTCCCCGCGCTCCCCGTTTTCGCGGCGCTCTCGCAGTCGTAGCCTAGGGCCGTCAGGTTTTCGCGCGCAACGTCCACATCGTCGAACGGAATCGTTCCCTCCCGTGTGATCTGCACTTTTTCGTGCCCCTTGCCCGCAAGCAGCACGATGTCGCCGGGCGCTGCCTGCCGGAAAGCAAGAGCGATGGCCTTGCGCCGATCCGGCTCCATGGAATATTTTGCGCCCGACTTCTGCAATCCGACCAGCGCATCGTTGATGATGGCCAGTGGATCTTCAGACCGCGGGTTGTCGGAAGTGAGCACGACAAAGCCGCTGCCCTTGCCTGCCGCCTCGCCCATCAAAGGACGCTTGGCGCGATCGCGATCTCCGCCGCAGCCAAAAAGTGTAATGACCTTGCCTTTGAGGCCGGCGCGAGCGACAAAATCGCGAGCCAGCGCCGTAAGGTTGCGGAGCGCGTCATCGGTGTGCGCATAATCCACGACCACCGTGAAGGGCTGGCCGCAATCCACGCGTTCGAAGCGCCCGGGAACGCTGCTAAGGTCGAAGACTCCCTTGGCGATCGCCTCGGTAGAACAATCGCGCGCAAACCCGGCAGCAGAAGCTGCAAGCACGTTATAAACATTCACATTGCCGATCAGCCGAGACCAAATGGCGATCTTCCCCGAGGGCGTCACCATCTGAAACCGCGTTCCTCGCGGCGTGATTTCGACGGACTCGGCACGAAAATCGCAGTCGCCGCCGCTGGATGTCAGGCCGTAGGAGAGCACCCGCGCGCTCTTCTTCTTGCAAAACTTCCAAAGCTGCCGGCCGTATTCATCGTCAATATTAAGAACGGCGGCGCGCGGAGGGTCGGTCCCGCAGCCTTCGAAAAGCACTTGTTTGGCGAGGAAGTAATTTTCCATCGTGCCGTGGTAATCGAGATGATCGCGAGTGAGATTCGTGAATACGGCCACATCAAAAGGAATTCCGAAAACGCGCTGTTGCTCCAGCGCGTGCGATGACACTTCCATCACCGCCTCGGTAACTCCCAGACCCAAACCCTCCGACAAAAGCCGGTTCAACTCCAGCGCCTCCGGCGTGGTGTGCGGCGCCGGAAGAATCTTCCCCGCAACGTGATACTCGATGGTCCCGATCAGAGCGGTCTTCCGCCCCGCCGCGTGCAATATGGCTTCGATCAGAAAGGCGGTCGTGCTTTTTCCGTTCGTGCCGGTAATTCCAGTATTAGCAATTCGCTCGGCAGGACGTTTGTAGAAATTCGCGCTCAGGCGGGCAAGCGCACGCCGCCCATGCACGACCTGCGCCCAGCCCACCGAGGGGCGCGGCGCTTCGGCCGCGGAATCGGTAACAATAGCAACCGCTCCGGCAGCAATGGCCTGATCGATGAACCGATTGCCGTCGCTGGTCTCACCCTTAATAGCGACAAAAACAGTTCCCGGCCGCACCCGTCGCGAATCGTATTCCACCCCGGCAACGCCCGGGTTTTCGCTCTGCGAGAGAACCTCGGCGCCCTGCAGGAGCTGTTGGAATGTCATTGGAGTGATTATAAATAGCCTCGGTATCGCCTCCCATCAGGTTGTCATCCTGAGAGGAGCGGGCCGCTGCGCCACGCGCAGCAGCCGCGGAGTCGAAGGATCCCTCTATCTGCCAAAACGCACCGTAACCCGCGATCCCGCCGCCACGTGCGCCCCAGGCGAGGGCGATTGCTCGCGTGCAACTCCGCTACCGATGGCCTGCAGGTCGAGCCCCGCATCCTGCGCCGCCTCAATCGCAATACGCAGGTTCTTCCCGATGAAGGATGGAACCGCGATCCCTCCCTCTTCCACGTCGAGCACCACCGTTCCACTGGTCGGCGATTTCTGCGCGGCTGAATTCTCGGATTGCGCGCCACCCGGCGAACTAGCGGCCGCTGTCGTCAAGCCGCTCAGCGCCTGATGATCCGCATCTCTCCTGGTCATCGCGGCGGGAACCACCTGAGCTCCAATCGCGCCGGGCTTGACCGTGGTTGGCATAACGGCCGTCTCATTGGCCTCGGCCATATCCAGGCTGGCCCCAAGGTGATCGGGAGAGCTTTCTTCCAGACTAGCGTCAGGAACATCGCGACGAGCCAGCAAAACCTGGCGGCTGGGCGGAAGCTGAACGTCATGCGGCACGTGCAGATACTCCAGCACCTGCTGCGTGATCCGCTGAAAGACCGGAGCCGAGACCTGTCCCCCCTGGTGCAGACCGACCGCAGAGTCGAGGATCACCACCACCGCGATTTGCGGATCGTTGATGGGAGCAAATCCCGCAAAAGACGCCACATACTTCGTCTTCGAGTAAGCGCCGGTGGCCGGGTCCACCTTCTGAGCCGTCCCGGTTTTGCCCGCCGAACTGTAGCCCTCCAGAATAGCTTTGCGCCCAGTGCCGTGGAGCACCACCCCCTGCAACATCTGTCGCATCTCGGCCGCGGTCAGAGATGAAATCACCCGTCTCCCCTCGGCGGGCTGGAAGGCAATCGTTTGTGGAGCATTCTGCGGCGCGATCGTCCCGGCCCCGATTGTCCCAGCAACGATGCGCGCCGGGACGCGCACCCCACCGTTCGCAATCGTCGAAATCAGCGAAGCTAGCTGCAGCGGCGAAATGCCAATCTCTTGCCCCATCGAGATCGCGCCAATCGAAACCTTCGACCACCGTTCCACCGGCTTCGTCAGCCCGGCCGTTTCGCTCGGCAGCTCGATCCCTGTCCGCTGCCCGAATCCGAAGGCGCGAATGTATTTGTAGAGCCGCTCGTCGCCCAGCCGCAGCGCGACTTTGATGGCGCCGACGTCGCTCGACTCCGCAATAATGTCGGCGACCGAGAGCAGGCCGTGCGGCCTGCTGTCGCGGATGCGCATGCCATTGATCACAATCGATCCCATCTGGCAGTCGAACATTTCGTCGGGTCGCGTGACCTTCTCTTCCAGGCCCGCCGAGATGGTCACCATCTTGAAAGTCGAGCCGGGCTCGTAGATGTCGCTCACCGCGCGGTCTTTCAGCGCCTCGTTCTTAATTTCCTTCCGAATATTCGGATTGAACGTGGGCCGGTTGGTGAGAGCCAGAATCTCCCCAGTGCGAGGATTTTCCACGATCGCCGTGCCCGCGATGGCGTGCGTCTCTTCCATCCCGCGCTCCAGTTCCCGTTCGGCAATGTACTGGATGTTCTGATCGATGGTGAGCACGACGCTGTTGCCCGCTTCGGGTTCCTTTTCCACACTGGCAAACCAGCGCTTGCGCGCGTCCACGGAAATCATCAGCTTGCCGGGTTTGCCCTCGAGTTGCTGGTTGAATTGTCTCTCCAGTCCGCTTAGCCCCTGATCGTCCGTGCCGACATAGCCCAGAACTTGCGCCGCCAGTTCCCGCTTCGGATAAAAGCGCTTGGCTTCTTTCTGGTAGTGGATGCCTTGCAAATTCAGCGCCCGGATGCGCTCAATCGCTTCGGCGTCGGCCTTGCGCGCCACCCAGCAAAAAGTCTTGTGTGCGCCGCAGTCAGCCAACAGGACGCGAGGATCGTCTTGCGTGATGCGTGAAATCAGGCTAATAACATTCGCAAGGTCGGGGGTCTCCGATGGCACCACGAAGGTCGAGTCCACCTGGATGGACATAGCCAGCTCCCGCCCAGCCCGATCGTAGATGACGCCGCGTTTCGGCGAGAGGTCAAAACTGCGTTGTTGTTGATGCTGGGCCCGCCGCTCGAAATCGCCGTAGCAGAAGATTTGCAAATAAACCAGCCGCAGGCAGATGGCCAGCAGCCAGAAGCAAAGCAATCCAGACAAGGCGTAAAGCCTGAATTTTGCGCCGTTCGAAGAGGTGCTCGCCGCCATTTCAGTTCCCAGTTCTCAGTTCTCAGTGAAAAACTCACGGCTGCTGACTGAGAACTGAGAACTGGGAACTGATCTATCTCGCAGAAACCACCGCGACCGGAGTCACTCTAGCCATCACCGGCGTAGCCGCATCGCTGGCGGCGTCCATGCGAAGCACCTGCCCAGGCTGCGGCGATTGCAGGCCCAGCTTGCGCGCCATCACATCAATTCGCTCCGGATCGCGCAGCGACGCCTCTTCCAGGCGCAGCGCCCGGTTCATTTCTGTGAGACCCTCGCGCTCCGACCGCAGCGCCTCGATTTTGTACCCGTACTCAATGGCGCGGAAATGTTGCAGCGCGTATCCCATCACCAGCAGGAACAAGCAACAAAGCGCAAGTCCAAAGAATTTCATCTCGCGCTCGCGGCGCGGATCTTCGACTTTGACCAGTCTCGAGTTATCGATGTTCTTGCGGAAGTAAATCTCCGGGGTCCCCAGCCAGCAGGACTTGCGTCGGCTGAGAGGAGCTGCGCTTTGCACGGCCAAGGCGCTCATGATTTATGCTACTCCAAGAAATTTGGAATCGTAGTCTGCGTCTTCGACGACCATGGGTTCGAGGGCCGAAGCGTCGACCGCCAGGGCTCGGTCCGCTCGCGCCCTCTTTTCCACGCGCTCGACCGTCGCCATCAGATCTTCAATAAGAGTGCCGGTAAATGTCATTTCGAATGATCCAGTTTTCTTCCCCGGACCCGGCCTTGTTTCATTTTTTCTTGGCCGCTCCGAAAAAATTCCACCACAGCGTTGCGGCCTCTTCATACGGAACGGCCGCCATTCCCAAACTCTTTACCCGGCACGCCTTACCATCACCGCACCGGGGGCCCGGCAGTTTCTCCGGGCTAACTCAAACTCTTTCGGCCGCGCGCATCTTGGCGCTGCGCGACCGCGGATTGCGATCTATCTCTTCCCCGCCGGCCGTCACCGGCTTCTTGGTCAGCAGCCGGTAGCAGCCCCGCTTCGCACCCTCGCGAAGCGCATCCTTGACGATTCTGTCTTCCAGCGAATGAAAGCTGATCACCACCAGCCTTCCGCCCGGCCTCAGCACGTCTGGTGCCGACTCCAGCAGTGCTTTCAAATCGTCCAGTTCACGGTTTACGAATATTCGGAGAGCTTGAAAGGTCCGCGTCGCCGGATGAATCCGCTCACGATTCATTGACCGGGCCGCGGCCGCTACCACCTCGACAAGTTGCGTCGTCGTGCGTATCGGCCGCGACCGGACAATGGCTCTGGCGATTCTCCGCGACCTCCTTTCCTCACCGAATTCGTAAATCACATCAGCCAGCTCGCGCTCGTCGATGTGGTTTACCACTTGTTCGGCGGTCTCGCCGGACATCCGGTTCATCCGCATGTCCAGCGGTCCTTCCGCCTGAAAACTAAATCCCCGCGCCGGATCCGAGAGCTGCAAACTGCTAACCCCCAAATCCGCCAGCAACCCATCCAGAGAGGCCGGAGCAACGCGCAAACCAACGTCCGCAAACGACCCATGAATCAGCGTGATCTGCGGCCAATTTCGCTCGTCATCATCCGCTCCTCGCTCACCAGCGACTTCCCTGACGGCTGATGGCTGAAGGCTGACGGCTGCTATCTCCAGCGCCGCGGCATCCTTATCGAAGCCAATCAAATGTCCCGGTGCGCCGAGGCGTCTTGCGATTTCGTAACTGTGCCCGCCCAGGCCCACCGTGGCATCCAGATACGTTCCGCCACGCTTTACGGCCAGAAAATCGATCGTTTCTTTTAAAAGAACCGGAACATGGCCACCCGCTCCATGCCCACCCCACTCGGGGGTGTTGATTGAATCCGAATCCGTTCGCACTAGATGCCCAAGTCGTCGAGCGTCTTGATGTCTTCATCCGTGAAGGGCTCTTTAATCTCCTTGTCGAGCGCTTCCATGTTGCGAACTTCCAGGTAGGTCAGATTGCCGAGCACTGCCACTTCGCCGCGAATCTGCGCTGACTCCCGCAGAATCTGCGGAATCAGCAGGCGCCCCTGCCCGTCCATCTCCACGACCTGCCCGTAATAATTCGTGCGATTCAGGAACTTTTTCTTCGTCGGGTTGTACGTGGAGAGCGCCGCCAGTTTCTCTTCGATCCGCTCCCACTCCTCGAAGGGATACACTTGAGCAATATTTCCATCCAGACTTGTGATGTAGAATTTCTGCGCATATTTCTCGTCGATCACGCGCTTGAATTCCGCCGGGACTTTTAACCGTCCCTTTTCGTCGACGCGCGTGGGATGATTGCCGCGAAACATGTGCCCTGCTCACCGCTCTTGATGAAAATGACGGGTTCCGTTTATTTATGCCTGCTATCACAGCCACTACCATGGGGGAGGTAGAAGCGGTCACAAAAGCAGTGGATTCGGGTTGGTTGGGCCGGGTTTTTGCGGTGTCAGTCTCGGAAACCACTGGCGCCTCGAAACTTAGGGTCTGTGCCCACAACCTCTATTAGTTAGTCCACTTTAAACCACTTTTGTCCACATCCTACGCCTAAATCGTTTGTTGTCAATAAGAAAGTTCAAGGTTGAATCCCCAATCAATCAGGCATCGTCCGGAGCACGAAATCTTGGGGTTGACGAGCCAGATGACCACTAGGGGTTGGGTTTACGCTCTAGGTGCCTTCGCTATTCATTCGCTAATATTTTTCTTGCATTCCGCGCCCGTAACCGATCTTCCTGTGGAAAAAGCGCGCCGCGCGTCCCGCATTCGAGCGGCTTGGGCATCGGATTCGAGCGTGCTTGGGAAAGCACGAGTTTTACTCGTGCCGTAAGCGCCGCAAACTCGATTGTCGGCTTTAGCCACTGAGGGACGACTGTCGCGCCCGCCAAGAGTCTCTCAGCAGCCCGCTCAGGCCGGAGCACCTCGGGACCGGGAAAAATGTCCATGAAATTGAAAATGCCTTCGCATTGACCGCAGCCGGTCGCGCCCTGGTCGCATCCAGCCCCGCAAACTCCACCGCACTTGACCCGTTGGAGTACACTTGTGCCCAATTCAAGCCAGACGAATACAGGGGGCACAATGAAGCTGAATACGACTCGTATATGGCTGGGAGGCATTGCCGGCGGAGTGCTCTGGAATGCATGGAGCTTCTTTATTCAGACGCGACTGGGCCCATTCTACGAGCCCCTGCAGAAGCAAGGCTTACTCCTCAAGGAACCACGCTACCCGTTTTTCGTCGGGCAGTGGATTCTCCTCGTCTTCGTGATGTCGATTCTCCTGGCCTATCTCTACGCCTGGAGCCGAGCCACGGCTGGCGCCGGACCGAAGACCGCTCTAAAAATCGGGATGATCGTCGGATTCTTCGCCGGCATGCCCAGCAACTTTGCGCAAGCCACCTGGTCGCCGGTTCCGCGCATGTTGCCGCTCGGATGGATGCTCGAAATGTGGATCGGCGCGATCCTGGCGACCATGGTCGCCGGTTTCCTGTACCAGGACTGAATCGGCGAACCGGCCGCTGCGGGTCGGAAATTCTATTCCGCCTTAGGATTCGAAACGCCCATCTGCGGATCAATCGCGTCCAGGTAGGCCTGCACGCGCTGCTTCGTTCCCTCGGGCATGCCGGTGAACTCGATTCCATTGCCCACGCCCGGATCCGACGTTCGCACCTCCCCCGTGATACCGATGCGCTCCGAGTCCAGCCAGAACTCTATCCGCAGCACGGTTCCGAGCGGAAATGGCATCATACTCTCGACGTAGCACCCATTGCCGCTCACGTCGCTGGCATTCATGCGAATCGGCGCTTTGGCGTGGTCGGCGCGAAGTTCCAGCGGAACCGAGATCTTATGCCGCGGCCAGCGCCGCATGTTAGAGGGAGCAATCGCCACCGTCGCCCCGTCGAGCGACAGATAGCTTTTCCACGGGCACTCCTGAGTGCTTAGCAACTTGATTCCTACTTGATGTTTCCTGACCGGACCCGTGTTCATCACTGAGATCACCGTGCAGCGGGTTTTGGCTCCGTCGAACTGCACTCCGATCACATCACCCACCTTCAGTTCGCTCTCCACTCCCGAAATCGATGCGCCCTCCGAACTGAGGTGCAGAGCGTGCGCGGCTTGGGAAAAGGGGCGTCCCTCCGCCGTCATTCCCCAGACCCGCACCGGCAGGTCCACACTCAGGCGAGGTTCGGTTTGCTGATCATCCATGCCTTATCCTAAGTCGGCCAGGCGAAGCGGCCACGGCGCCATTTCCGTGAGTCTACTTGGTAATTTCGGAGCCGGGAATGTTACGAGGGTAACGAGTCGCCAGGTGCCCCTCGACAGCGGTCATCGAAGCCTGCAAGCTCCGGCCATAATTCAACGATTGCAAGATGAGCGCTGGCGTGACCCTTTTTCCCGCCGATTCTCGCCATAGAGAGTGAGCAGGAAAATCTGACATCTACAGCGAAAAATGACAAACATCGCGAAGCCCCATGACAATATCTTCTGGTGGATCAGCCTGAAGGCATCTGTAGAGATTTGTCAAAATGAGTTGAGACGCCCGGTTGGTTGAGATCTTTCAGCGCTTTTTGTCCTTGGAACCTCGCTTTTCGTACAAAAGTCTCCCGAACACCTGCGTGAGTTGCGAATAACGAGGATTCCCTTCACGCACATCAGGGTCGTTGCCAAGGGAGTGTTCATCTCGTGCGAAAACCCGGAGGCCAGGACTCCTACCGACGCCAGGCGGTAGGACTCAGCCAGCTTCGCCTCGGCCGCTTGCCGCTCGGAGATGTCGCGCCACCGCGCGCTGCCGGACGCGGCAGTTATCGCTCTGCCGCGAGGAGCGTTGCGCGAGTTCCTGGCCGCTAATCCGGCGGAAGGGTATAAAATTACCCTGAATCTGGCTGTCGTCATTGGGCATCGCCTGCATATGTTTCAGGCGATGTGGCTGCGCGAAATGCAGCGTACCGTGGAAGTGCGTTCTGCTTGACGCGGGGAATGGGCCCATCGGACTGGCGACCGAGACTGACGATCGAAAGTGGCGATCCGGATTCGCGGAGTGGTCCCTACGGCAGGGGGGCGTGGTGAATGAACGCTGACCAACTTTCCCAACCCGAACCTACACGCCGCCGCATGGTTGGAATCTTCCTCGGTGGCGGCCTGCTTGCCTCGTTTGCTTCTTTCATCTATCCCGTGCTCCGCTATCTTGTTCCTCCGGCGGTGGTAGATCTCGGCGGGGACGAGGTCGTCGCCGGCAAGCTCGGGGACCTGAAGCCGAATTCCGGCAAGATTTTCCGATTCGGCACCCGTCCCGGCTTGTTGATCATGGAGAGCGACGGCACTTATCGCGCTCTCTCCGCCACTTGTACCCACCTCGGCTGCACGGTGCAGTATCGCAACGATCTGCGCGAGGTCTGGTGTGCCTGCCACAACGGAATCTACGATCTCAATGGCCGCAACGTTTCCGGTCCTCCGCCCAGGCCGCTCGATGTGTTTGATGTCCACTTGCGCGGCGATGAGATTGTCGTCAGCCGGAAGCGGGAGGCGTGACCTTGTTCGCCGCCGTCCGCCGCTGGTTTGATGAACGATTTGATTTGGACGACCTCACTGCCCCGCTTCGCCACAAGACCGTCCCCAGCCATCGCCTCTCCTACTGGTATTTCCTCGGAGGCATCACCCTTTTTCTCTTTGTGATCCAGGTGCTGACCGGGATCTTGCTGCTCCTCTATTACCGTCCCGGCGCCAACGAGGCCTTCGAAAGCGTGCAGTACATCATGACCCGGGTGAGGTTTGGCTGGCTGATTCGCTCCATCCACTCCTGGTCAGCCAACCTCATGATTTTTACTGCCTTCGCGCACATGTTCAGCGTGCTCTTTCTCAAGGCCTACCGCAAACCCCGGGAGCTGACTTGGGTCAGCGGGGTGCTGCTTCTATTTCTGGTCATGGGATTTGGCTTCAGCGGGTATCTGCTGCCCTGGAACACGCTGGCCTTTTTCGCCACCAAGGTCGGCACCGAGATCACGGGGCAGCTTCCGATCGTCGGCAAGCCCATGATGATCTTTCTCCGCGGTGGTGAAGACGTGACGGGAGCCACGCTGACGCGGTTCTTTGGATTCCATGTCGCCGTTCTCCCCGGAATTGCAACCGTGCTGC
>Ga0187855_10001201_pt1 | contig 20936 bp, 14 predicted proteins | sample June2016WEW_8_10_2_FD_132969 | JGI IMG/M metagenome (GOLD analysis project Ga0187855, IMG submission 132969) | Peatland microbial communities from SPRUCE experiment site at the Marcell Experimental Forest, Minnesota, USA - June2016WEW_8_10 | ecosystem: Environmental > Terrestrial > Soil >...
AAACGTTCCGAAAGAACTGGCCACGACATTGATGGGCACCGGCGCGCTGTTCTGATTGTTATAGCTAACGGTGAGCGTGCCTGCGCCGAGGGGCGTGGTGGAAGGCATAATGGCGTTTATTTGAGAAAGAGTGGAATTCACCTGGGCGGCAAATTCGAGGTACGCCGGCACGGGGGTATTCTGTCCGACGGTAATGCTCACCGAGGCGCCCTGAATTTGAGTCTGCAAGGGGTAGGGATTCCAAAAGCAGTTTTTGAAGTTTGTGCCGCATACGGAAGAATCCGGGCCAAAGCCGTTTCCATAGACGGTAAAGTAAGAGCCTTGCGCGATGGAGCCGTTTGGCAGAGTCAGCCACCCACCCAGCGTCCCAGGCCCAGGCAGCGACAGGCTTTGGCTGGCCGCATTACTGATTTGTGTGACCGTGGGCTGCGCAAATCCGACTGCTCCGAGCAACCCAAAACTGACGATAATTGCAAGAACCGCTTTCATGATGATATCTCCTCTTGTTGGTCTAACTCAATCCAAGCCTCATCCAGCTCCTAGAACGCGTATTTCAGGCCAAATTGCATCGTGCGCGGCCGGTGAGCGTCGATCGGATGCAGGAACGCGCTCCCCGTCAGACAATTGATCCCGCCGCCGCCCGCCGCGGAATAACCCACACTCGCCCCGCCATAACAACTGACCGTATTGTTGGCCTCATTGCCAAAGTTCGAATCGTAGATGCGAAACTGAGGATGATTGAACACATTGAAGCCTTCCAACCGGATTTCGAGGTCGCCGCGCTCCCGGACTTTAATGTGTTTGAGCAGCGCCATATCGAAATTGATCCGGTTGGGATTGTTCAGCGCGTTGCGCCCGGCGTCTCCGAAGGTGAGGCCCGTCGGCGCAGCGAAAGCGCCCGGGTTAAGCAGCAGCGGCCCAAAGCTCCGGCCATTGTTGCCACCGGCGGGAATGTTGACATTGGGATCGCCAACGAAATCCGGATAGGATCCCAAGCCCAGAGTATTTGCGACACCGGCATTGTCCGGCACCGAGATACCGTTAACTCCACCTGCGTTGACTACGCTGAATGGCGTACCCGACTGGAACGTCGTAATGCCAGACAGTTCCCATCCCTTCATCAGATTTTGCACGGTTTCGGAGGGAAGATGTCCGGTCTGGATGGCATACATCTGGGCCAACGGAAGCGCGACGATATAGCTTAAGTTCAAAAGGTTACGCTGGTCGAAATTGGAACTCGCTTTGTTCGACGCCAGATCGTAAGAATTGACGAACGTGGCGTCGGAGCGGTCCGAGGAGTTGTCGAGCGAGTGGCTATACGTATAGGAGACGCCCAACGTGAGCGGGCCGGCTGTCCGCCGCAGAGTGGTCTGGAAGGCGTTGTACGTCGAGTTGGCAACGTTTTGGAGCGAGATAATCTGGCCCAGTCCCATATAAGGGCGCAAGCCGTCCGGACTGGCGAAGAGACCCGCCGACGACGCATATCCGTAACAGGCCGCCTGCATGTTGATAAACCCCGGAGAACCCTGGTTGATTACGGCCCCGTTCGTCAGCGTGAAGGAGCTTCCCGTGAAAGTTGCGCAATCGCCCGTTACGGCATTCTTGCTGGTTGGATACAGGTTCACCACCGGGATGAACGGCTCGCCGGGGCTGTAGGGATTCTGCGAAGCCGGCACCGGAGGCAGTTGGTTGAGGTTGGTCTCCACCGTCAGGTGCGTTCCTTTGCTGCCCACATATGCGAAAGTCGCCACCGTGCTGCCGGGCAGCTCACGTTGCACGCTGAGGCTCCACTGCTGGACATACGGCCAGATGGCCCTGGTTGGAATGCTGGTGACATTGGGGGGGAAGGCCGAGGCCGGCGCGCAATCGTTGGTGTCCACGCCTCCAATGCAGCCGTAACCCAACGGAAAATTCTGGGTCATGTTCACGACCAGGGGCGAACTCGCTTCCAAAGACCCAGTGTTGGCCTCGTTGCCCGTGCCGTGCTCATAGAAGATGCCGTAACCGGCTCGTATGGACGTCTTGCCGTCACCGAAGGGATCGAATGCCAAGCCCACACGCGGCGCCCAGTTGAAGAGGTGGCCCTGCATGCAACTGGAAGGAAGCGTCATCGTGGAACTGGGGTTGGCCAGCGCGCCCGGGCCGCTGCCGCAATGCACCAGGCCGTTCGTGATAGCCGGGTCCAGATTGCTCAGGTTCAGCGGGACCGGGTCGTTCGTTCCGGTATTCGGATCGATCTGGCTATACTGCAAGCCGGCCGTGAAAGGGTTGATGCTTACCGAGTTCGCAATAGACTGGTTAAAGGCGCCGGGCACCCAATTATATTCGTTCTGGCCAGGCGTGTAATAGGTTCCAAACAGGCTCAGACGAACACCCGCATTTATAGTAAGGCGGCGGCTCACGCGCCAATCGTCCTGCAGATACGGTTCCGCGATCTGGTAGCGCTGTTTATAGGTCCCCTGGGCACTGTCCTGCGAGAAGCTCTTGATAGCGCCCGTGACGCTGCCACCGCTGTGATACAGGAAATCCGCAAACGCGTTGCCGGTGGTATCTATGTTCGCCACGTTGCTGAACGTCAGGATCCCCTGCTCGTCTCCGGTGGCCGCACCGATAGCGGAATTCGTCTGCACGCGCTGGTACAGGATGAGCTGCGCCCCGAACTGCAGGTTGTGGCTCCCGATCACTTTGCTTAAGTGATCTGCGAAGCTGTAAGTGGGGTTGGTGTGATACCACGGCATATACCCGGCATCCACGGCGAAGCCGGTCCCACCGTACTCCTGATTGGTCCCCCCGATCACGATGCCCGGCATCTTCCCTCCGAAACCGTTGTTAAAGAGGTAACCGATGGGGCATTGCGTGGCCGAAGTGCCCACGGAATTGGTCTCCACGTCGCACGGTGCGGAGAGCGCGGCCGGCCGTTGCCACTGGGCGCCAGGTCCGTTGGTGTCCGTAAGCGTGATGGTGGAGTTCGTGTAGCTGAAAGTAAAGTCCTGCAACAGGGTGGGGGACAACGTCTGCGTGAGGCGCGCCACCATGCTGATACCCGGCCCGACGAAGTCGTTCTGGATGGTCGGGAAGCTGTTCTGAATGTTTCCCCACTGGGGTACGGGCACGACGGTGTCCCACGAATCGTGAATCAATCGAGCCGTCAGCCGGGTCTTCTCGGTGAAGTTATGGTCGATCCGGAACAGATCTTCGCGCCAATGGGTGGGCGGGGACACGCTGCTGTCGTAGCAGGATCCAATGGTCGAGTTGCACCCCGAGGTGGAATTGGGGAGCGGCATAATACCCGAATTCAGGATGGCGACGGCGTTGCGGTCCAACACGGAGTACGGGCCGTTAATCTGATTGTTCGGAAACGCCAGCAAATACCCGAACTTACTGGTATCGCCCCCGATGGACGGGCAATCCGGATACTTGCTGCGTTGAAAAGCAGGGTATTGGCTGGAGCCAGGCGCCGGACACACATCGCTGAAGTTGCCGCTGCGCTCGGCCACGGAGGGGACCGCCTGATTGTACTGATAGGGCGATTTCTCCAAACGGTACTCTTCGGAAAAAAAGAAAAAGGTCTTGTCCTTTTTGGTGTTGTAGTGGTTGGGGATATACAGCGGACCCCCGAGAGTGACACCGAAATCGTCCCGGCGATAGAGCGGCGCGCCCTTGGTCTCATCGAAGAAATTCCGGGCATTCAGATCTTCGTTGCGCCCGAAGTAATAGATATCTCCATGAAAGTCCCGGGTCCCCCCCTTGGTAGCCACCATGACCGTGCCGGAAGCCGTCCTGCCATACATCGCGCCGTAGTTGGAGGTCAGCACTTTCACTTCCTGTATGGCGTCCAGGCTGGGATACACGATCAGCGTGCTGTTAGATCCGTTGATTCCGACGTTCAGCAGGTCGGAGCCGTCCACATCGAACGTGTTGTATTCGACGCGGCCGCCGTTGACGCTATACTTCACGCTGCCGACCACGCCGACTTTGGCTTCGTCCTGGCCGGTCTGGTTGCTGACGCCGGGCGCCAGCGCAATCAACTGCGTGAAATTGCGGCCGTTGAGCCCGATCTCCACCACTTCCTTCTGCGTGATGGTGCCCGACACCTGGGCGGTATCCGTTTCCACGCCGGCAGCCTTTTGCCCGAGCACTTCCACCGAACTGGCCGACTCGGCGGGCGCCATGGTGGCGTCCACGCGCGCCATCTCTCCGGCCACGACCGTGACGCCGCTCGCGCGGAACTCCTTGAATCCGGGCGACGTAATGGACACGGTGTAAGAGCCGGCAGCCAGACCTGCCAGCGAGTATGCTCCATGCTCGTTGGTGATCACCGTTTGGGTCTTTCCAGCGGCATCGCCGATCGTTACTAGGGCGTTGGGAAAAAGGGCCCCGCTGTTGTCCATGACGGTCCCCGCGATTCCGGTTCCGCTCACGGGCGCTTGCGCAAAAGCGAGCGGCGAGAAGCTAATTATGAGTGCCAGGGAGCAGATGGCACGTGCTGCGTTCTTCATTGTTGCTGTCCTACCCTCTAAAAATGGTTGCCTGCGGAAGTTGCAAATCGGACTGTGTTAATAAACCTATCAATGCTATCGTATAAATTGAGAAAGGGCAAGAACCGGAGCTCTTGCCCCTTCAAATTAACTATTGGCCAGGCGGATGGGTCCGGAGCCCAGGTTTCTTACCAGGAGAACGCGTGGTACTCGCCGTCCTGCGTCACGCCAATACCGACGATGGTCCCATCCGCTCCAATGGCGTTGGCCGAATACAACTCGACAAACGGTGAACCACCGGGCAGCAGCGTGTTGAGATCCACGATACCGCCGCTTTGGGTCCAGATGAAGGCGTGTACGTCGGTGTCTCCGGTGATATTGGACGAACCCACGACCACGCCGCTGTCGTTGACGCCGTTGGCTTGCGCGTAGGAGCCGCCCAGGTTCCCGATGTCCTGCAGAGCGCCGCCTGGGCTCCAGACGAGGGCGTCGGTTTGGGCATCTCCCACCAGGGTGCTGAAGCCTACCGCCAAGTTGTTGTCGTTGATGGCATTAAACTGGGCAAAGGACCCCCCCAATGTCTTCAGGTCCTTGATCGCGGCGTTCTTCAGAGTCCAGAGCGCGGCATGCGTAGTGCCGTCGGGCGAATCGGAATTTCCTACAGCCACTTCCTTCGTGTTGATGCCAAAGGCATAGCTGTTGTAGCCGTCCAGGCCAAAATCGCCGGCCAGCGTATTCAGGTTGACGATGCCCTTCGCCTTAGCCCAGTAAAACGCGGTGTAGGCCACATCGCCGGCCACGGTGGCGGCGCCCACCACTATACCGCCTTGGGTAGCGTTACCCTCCGCCAGCGTGCCGCCATTGGTCCCCAAATCCGTCATACCTGTGAGCGACGACACGAAAAAGAAGGCGTGCGAAGAGGTGTCGCCCTCTGAGTCTATAATTTGATCGGACGTGCCGGTGATGCCACCCTTGGCGCCTATGCCGTTGGCGACGCTGTTGCCGTATACGCCGATCAGGGACTCCAGGTCCTCCAGGTATCCCAAGGTGTTCGTATAGACGGCGTGCTGATAGGCGTCGGTGAAGACGTTGCCGCCGCCCACGACCACATCGCCGCCGCTGATTCCGTTGGCTGCGCTATAGCTGCCTCCCAGCGTGCCCAAGTCAACTGGAGCCGCCCCCTTTTGTGCCGACGCCAGCGGCGCCAGCGCCCACAAAGCCGTAAAGGCCAAAACGAACGTGTTGGATTTCATCGTATTTTCATTCTCCTCGTTTGGTAAGGGTGGATTGGTCGTACGCGCATCTCACCCCGTGTGGTGTCTTGATGGGACCATCGGATGGGCATCCCCCGCAGAGCGCTTGCGCCCATCTCGTGACCCGATATTAACTTTAACTCCATAGACATACTAGATTGAACACAAGCCCGTATTCTTGTCAAGGTTCATGCGCAAATATTTCGCGAAACAAACCGTTTTTGGAATGTTTTAGAGTACCTTCGGTACTTCCCTACCAGTAGTTACGGCGATAAAACTTATTTCGGCTGAGATGCTTGACACTGGTATCGCAGTTCAGATAATGTCTATAGAGTCAGTAGAGTGATGGCGCTTCGCGCTTGATTTTGGCTGACACGGAGGACCCACGCGGAAGGCCGGAAGGTCAGCGTTGTTTAGACTTCGGCCCCGAGGGGGCAGGTCCAAATTCTTGCATTTAAGGTCAAAGGAGAAATACGAATGACGAAAGCAAATTCCGTGGTTGCTGCCCTGCTGTTGGCTGCAACCGCAATACTTCCGGCTGCCAAGGCGGCCGTCACTGTCGAAATAAACGCCGTCGGAGCCTCCGCGTCATGGCAAACGGCGGCTATCGGCGTGTATAACCAACTGGCTGGCGCGGGCGCCGGACATTACACCGTCAAGGGTACTTGCACATCCGGGAACTGCGCCCAGGTCCACGATGTCCGGTCGACCAGCATTCCTCCGGATGGCGGTAACCTCTGGGTCGTCTGGAACGCAGCCCAGACCGAAGTCTGGGCATATACCTCGGTGGACGCGATAGTCGGTATTCGGGCGTTTATGGCGAATCCCATTGCCCAGTTACAGATCGATCCCGAAACGGAGACCACACCCGGTCAGAACCTGATCGCGACCACACTCTGGGGCTCCGACGCTTCCGCTTTGCCGGCGGCGATCTACACGGCCCTCAACAACGCCCCGTTTACGGCCGCGTTTAGCGGCCTGCGGCCGGAGGACGCCAAGTTCATTTCCACCCGCGTGCTCAGCGCCCTGAATACCGCGAATTACAGCGGGCTTGGCTACGGCACCGGCCCCACCACGCTGATCGGCACACAGATTCTCAGCTCCTTTTCCTCCTCCACGGCCAATCCCGAAGCTTTTAACATCAAAGGTACGGATCCCTTTACGGGCCTGGCGATCAAGGCTTGGACGACCGTGGATATTGGAGCTCAAGCCACAGTTTTCGTCACGAACCGGACGAACCCGAACGGCTTGGGCGCCGGCGCCAGCAGCGGTACCCCCATATTCACCGATATTAGCAACAGCGTGGCCCAGACGATTTTCGAGGGAACGGAATGCGACGGAAACGCCTTTCAGGCCCTCGGCGCTCCTCCGAACTTTCCCGTGACCGCTATATTGACCGAGCCTCTGGGCGCCAACGCCAACGTCCCGGAGTTCACCATCTTCCGCTGTGGAAAGTCCACCGGGGGTTGCCCGATCACCGGCAACACCGAAAACAATTCGCAGGAGGAAGGCGTGAATCCCGCGCTACCTAACAATAACCCGTTGAATCTCCCTTGCGCCACGGTTGGCGGCATCGCGGGCACGCGCAGACGCGCCATCGGCGTCAGCGAGGACGTGTCGAGCGGTGTCGCAAAAGTTCAAGACTCGATCGCCTACGTATCCTTTAGTTATGGCAACGTCTCAAAGATCGCCGGCAGCACGAGCTACGGCTACTTGACCCGCAACGGTGTGGACCCGATTCAGGCGACCTACACTAATGGCGAGCTCCCCACGTGTGCCTCGCCGTGTCCGGTGACCCCAGGCACGTCCTTCCCCAACCTGCGGAACGGAACCTACAAAGACTGGACGGTTGTCATGGCGGTTACCAACGCCTCAGGCATCAACCTGACCAGAACCAAGTTGGTGGTCACGGCGATCCAGGACAACCTCAACACCACGGTGCCGGACTTCGTGCCATTCAAGGCCGTGGGCGGCGATCCCGGATTGAAGTACTATCGCTCGCATTACCTGCAGGCAACAGTGTCGCCCAACAACGGTCTGAGCGGCCAGAAAGAAGCGGGCGGCGACGTGGGCGGTTGTATCGAGGCCGTCGGGCCTGCACCGGGAATCCTGAGCTGCCACCAGTAGGGCGCTCCGCATTCGCAGTTACGGCGGCAGGTCGGTTCTCGAAGCTGGTCTGCCGCCGCTTGTTTAGAGTCGTACCCGTCGGGTTTTTTCCCGGCGGCCATGCCATCTTCCATGAAAGCATTTCGCGCGATTTCAGTACTGTTGTTGGTCTTGTGCCCACACAGCGGGACGGCACAGAAGGCCACATCCGGGAGTGTCCTCGAGGCGGCCGGATCCGGCGCTGGGACTTTGCGCGACGAGGATTGGAGCTCGATTTCGATCCCGCACAGCCCCTTGAAAGGCGCACCGCCAATGGTGGCGGAGCGCGACGAGTACCCTACTTTCGTGCGGGAAATGATTGAGTTGGACTGGCGCCCGGCGGATCCCATCCACCTGTTTCTAATCTTGCCGAAGGGCCAACCCAAGCCGCCCGTCATCCTATATCTCTACAGCTTTCCCTCCGACACGGATCGCTTTCTGGACGACGATTTCTGCAAATTCCTGGCTCAGGGCGGATTCGCCGCGGCCGGGTTCGTGTCGGCGCTTACCGGGCAGCGCTACCACAACCGCCCAATGAAGGAGTGGTTCATCAGCGAGCTACAAGAGTCGGTGGGCAGCTCGGTGCACGACGTGCAGATGATTTTGAATTACCTGGCCGGGCGCGGCGATGTGGATACCACCCGGGCCGGGATGTTCGGGGAGGGATCCGGCGCGGCCATTGCGATCCTGGCGGCCGCCGCGGACCCGCGCATCAAGGCGCTCGATCTCGTCGACCCATGGGGGGACTGGCCCGACTGGCTGGCCAAGTCGACCCTGGTGCCCGGCGACGAGCGCGCGGATTACCTCAAGCCGGAGTTCCTCAATAGAGTCGCGCCCCTCGATCCGGTCGAGTGGTTTGGCAAAGTGAAAGTCCCAATCCGGCTCCAATACCTCAGTGAACCTTTGGTGACGCCCCAACTCGTCCGGGAGCGTATCGCGGCCGCTGCGCCGCCCCAAGCGCAAGTGATTTCTTACAAAGACGCTGCGGCCCAATACAAGGCCGCCAAGCTGAAGTTCTTCGATTGGGTCAAGGATCAGCTACGGCTGGCGGCTGGCCAGGATTTGCGCAGACGTTAACGCGACTGAAATGCCTTTGTCATTATTCTCTCACCGCGCTCGGGTTAGGCTGATGCATTATCCTCGCGGCGCGCCAGCAGGGCGGAACGGTTTGCCCACTGTCGCTGTCAATGCCGGTTTAGTTATTCTCCTAAAGGTCGTGCTCTTATGACATTACGCAAGCTAGCGCTTTCCCTCGCCTTATGCGCCGCCGTTTCGGCGACGGCCTTACAGGCGCAATTCGTAGTGACGTTCCAGGGTCCCGCCGCCGTGTCGCAAGACCCGACGGTGTCCTTCTTCGATCCCACCACCCTGGCTCTCGACGCCACCGGTAGCGTGCCGGGCGCCTTCCAATTCCTGAGCCTTCCCGACGGCAGCGAGCTATATCTGATCACCAATAACACCGGCGCAGCCATTACCGTACTGCACCCCAGGAGCAGATCCTCGGTGGCGGCCACGGCCAGTGCACAACAGATCGGCAACTTCGCCAATCCGCTGAACTGCGCCGGCCTGTCGCCGGACGGCAGCCGCCTGGTGGTGGGTGAGAACGCAGTGCACATCTTCGATACCGGCAGCAACGTCGATCTGACTCCCAACGGAATCGCCGTGGGCAACGGCGCACCTATCATCGGCGTGGCAGTCAGTTATGACAGCCAGACGGCTTATGCGCTGTCCACTTACAACGGGAGCAGTTATCTGGCGGCCATCAGCGTGCCTCAACTGGCCGTGACCAACACCCTGAACATCGCTGGGACCGCCACCGCTCTGGCTCTGGGCCCCAATGCCTTGCTCTATGTCAGCGCCCCCAACGAGATTCTGGAAATCAATCCGGCGACGCTTGCCACGACACCCAGTGGAGTCGTACCGGTGGAAGCCACGCCCGGCAAGCTGGTGTTCACTCCCGACGGCAATTACGCCGTGGCCGCCAATCAGACATTTGGCACTCAACCGGCGATCGTACTGCTGAATCTCAACGATCACCTGATTGAAGGCACGGTGCCTTTCACCGGTCTCACCGCGCTCCAAGCGTCTCCCCTCACCGGGCTTCCCGCTTATTTCGACGGCCTGTACGTGGCTTCGGCAGCATCGGCTTTTGCGTTCTCCAGCGGCGCGCAATCGCTGTTCGGTTTGCAGATTGGAACTAATGGCGGCCTTATTCTCGATATACCCGTGATTGCTAATGTCATCCTTTCGGCGCAAGCGGCGGTCACCCTCTCCAACGACCTGGGTGTCCCGGGCCGCAACTTTCCCCAGTTTATGTTTACGGTGTCCAGCGGAACGATCGACGGCACAGGGATCAATAACTTGTACAGGATCGATCCAGCTTCCTCCCTGCTGACTCAACAGGTGCCGCTGGCATCGTTGCCGGGTGCGGTGACCTACTTCGCCCCCACCTTCACCAACAATACTCCGACCACGGTTTTGCAGTATGGCAACAACCAGACATTGCTGCCCGGCGGTGTGTCCTTGCCTCTGGTGGTGCGGGTGCTCGATCAGAATGGGCTGCCGATCAGCGGGACCGGCATCAACTTTCTTCCCAGTTCCGGAACAGGAACCGTCGTCCCCGTCAACACAGTCACTGGCGAGGACGGCTATGCGCAAACCATTTTCACGGCGGGAAGCACCCCTGCCGACATCGGCGTCATCCCGATCCAGGCCACCGTTGGGCCGTTGCAGCAAAGCTTCACGATCAATGTAGGTACCGGCCAAACGGCTACACCGGCAGCGCTGAGTATCGTATCCGGCCAAGGGCAGATTGTGCCCTATAACCCTTGGACCGGAGAGTGGGGCAACGTCGCGCCGTTGACGGTGCTGGCTACCGACTCTAACGGGAACCCTTTGCCAAACGCATTGATCACATTTACCGTTACATCCGGATTCGGAGGGTTGCTGGCGCCTGACGGCTCCACCCAGAATGCGGTCGTAGTAACCACAGACTCGACCGGCCAGGCTTCCATATATTTCATACCTCCAGTAGTGGTGACGTATCACGGCTATGCGGAGACCACGGTTACCGCCAGCGCGGGGACCGCCACGGGGACCGGCACCACCGGCACGGTCAGCCAGAGTTTCGTTGTCACGACTATGCCCTTAGACGTGCAGTACTGCGGGATCGCGCCTTGCAATCCTCCGATTGGCCCGATATTGGCGCAAGTGCTGCAGCCAGCCCAGCCCACTGTGCTGACGGGGACCGCGGGAACCACCCTCCCCACCCCGGTGATAGTTTCCGTTACCTCACTGAACATGGAATTACCCATCCCCAACGTTGGAGTGCAAGTGAGTACCGGCGGCAATGTCAACTTGCCGAACGCCAGTTGCGCCGGTACGGCGGGCGGCTTGGCGCTAACGAATTCCAGCGGGTTGGCCACCTGCAATGTCGTTTTGAACGGTGTTCCGGGGACCGAACCGCTCACCATTTCTGTTCCCGGAATCTTGACATTCAGCGGCTATACGCTGACCATCTTGCCCGGCGCGCCCGTAGCTGTGAACATCCTAAGCGGGAACAATCAAACCGCGGCCAGCGGTACCACATTGCCCCAACCATTCATCGTGCAAGTGACGGATGCTTTCAACAATCCGATTCCAGGAGTGCCCCTCACCTGGACCGTCGTTTCCGGTACGATGCCGCTATCCAATCTGACTGCCGTCACCGGCCCGACCGGCAAAGGGTCCGCCACCGGATATGTCGCCAGCAACGGCGGGACCACCATAATACTGAAAGTCACGGCGGGCTCGGTCTCGGCGACTTTCACCGTCCAGGCCAGCGTCACGCCGGCCGCCATCAAGGTCGTTTCGGGCGACAATCAGAGCGCGCAGATCAATTCGTCCTTCAGTGCTCCGCTCGTGGTGCAACTTCAGGATCAATTTGGAAATCCGGCCTCCTACGCGCCGGTTTTCTTCTCGACTAGCGGCACCCAGACCGTAACCCCCGCATCGACAAACGCCGGCATAAATGGCCAAGCTTCGACGATGGTTTCGGCGGGACCCGTCGCCGGTCCGTTTACGGTCACAGCGGTCTCCGGTGCGGGAAAAAGCGCGCTGATTGCCACCTTCTCGCTGACCACATTGCCGCTGGGTCCGGTGGGACCCGCGATCCTGAACTCGGCCACCTTCGCCCCGGGCATAGCGCCGGGCAGTCTGGTGACTTTCACGGGAGCGGGCTTGACGCCTACTGTCCAGGGAGTCATAACGGATCCATCGCAAATGGCCGGCTACGCTATATCGTTTGACGGGAACACCGCGCCGATTCTGGCCTTGGTAAACCAGAACGGCATCCAGCAGATCAACGCGCAAGTGCCTTTCGAAGAGACGCCGGGCACGTCGGACAGTATCTCGATTCAAACGCCGCAGGGTTCCACGATCCTCAGCAACGTCACGGTCAGTCCGCTGGCGCCAGGCATTTTCACCAGCGGAACCTTGCAGGATAATGGACAGAGCTATCCGCTGGCAGTGGCTATGCGCCCGGACGGCAGCTATGTGAGCGCTTCCAATCCGGTAAATCCCGGCGAAACCATCACGTTCTTCGCTACGGGCTTGGGCCAGACGGTGCCCAATGCGTCCACTGGCGTGCTGGGCCTACCCGGGCAAATCGTGGGCAGCCCGGTGTACGCCGGGGTGAATAATCAAGGCGACACCGTGATCTCGGCCATTTATCAGCCGAATGCGTTGGGAGTCTATGCGGTTTCCATTCAAGTGCCCGCCATGACAGTGCCCGGGCCGGCGCAGCCGTTGAGCCTGTTGATGGTGGATTTAACGGGCACTGGCTACAACGCGCCACCGGCTTACGTGCCCATTCAGTAGCCGGGATCTAACCTTCGGCCACGCCGATTCGGTAGCCATTCCAAAACCCATGGGCTGGCCGACATCTGGTGCCAAAATCGTCTACATGTGCCGGCCTCCCTCGAACACAACCCGAAGATCCTCGATGGATTCGGCGACGTTCGTGGTTCCCGTTCTGACCGACGGCCGGATCTGGCATGTCCTCGCGGAGCCGGAGGCCGACTCTTGGGGCGGTGGGGGCCCAAATGGCGTTCCGTGAATACTGAGCCGGCAAACGGGAATTCAGCGTGTGGCTCGCAGTGTCACCATGGCTACTAGCGGTAGAGGCTCTTTCCGTGCCCGTATCTTCTCAGCTATTCGCTTTGCTACCATGTTGCCGGAGTCATCGACTTCTGCCTCCGCGATTCTGGCGCAATATTCCCGTTCTGCCTCGATACCATGCTGCACGAATCCTGCGCAGTCTGCCGATTGCCTTTGTATGGTGAAGCACAACCTATCCAGCATTTCCAAATCAGGCTCGTTGAGGGATTTATCGCTATAAGCCGTGGTCATTTCAGATACCGTTGTCCTTTCGTGAAGGCACAGTACCATCTTACCTCCAGGCAGGGCGAAACAGAACCTCTCTTTCATGGCGGCTCCTTTCTTGCGTAGCCGTGGTGACGCTGGAACATCGAGCCTTTGTTTCGCCGTTTCTTCCCTTGCAGTTGGTCTTCTGCTGTGGCCGCATAAAGCGCGACGAAACCATCACGTTCTCCGCGACGGGCCTAGGCTAGACGGTGCCGAATGCGTCCACCGGAGTGCTGGGCTTGCCCGAGCAGATGCTCGTCGCGGTTCAGACGGGCCTCCGCAATAACGAGATCACCGCACTTCGCCGGCCAGGACGAGTTCGGTACTGGTGCTCACGTCCGTTGCCTCGAAAAAGGGCGCAAGATGCGCTCGTCGCTACGCCGGACATTGCCGCGGTTCTCAAGGAATAGTCGTCGCAGCAGCGTGGCGCACCGCCGATCCCGTCTTCCCAAGTTCGAATGTAGAGCGCCTCAGCACCGACGCATTCCAGCGACTCGTCGCACGATATGTCGCGACCGCAAGTCAGAGTTGCCGTCGCTGCCTGCCGAAGTCTTTGGCTCAGTCGCGAATCAACAGAAACCACCCAGACCTATCTGCATGCAGACCTTCTTGGAGAACCTTCGATTATGCCGACAAACTGAGCCACGAAAATCAGGGATCCTTCGCAAGCGACGATGCCCCGCAACGCCGTGCCGGCTGCCGGATTATGCCGCGTCTGCATCGGAAGAACGCAGTATACAACCGCAACTTGCATGGGCCGAGCGTAGATGCTGGGTCGATCAATCGTGGAACTGGACCCGCATTTCTAGCAGACGACGTGGCGCACGCACTCTTGCGTGCCGCGCCGGTACTCCTGCCGGCGCCGTCGAGCGAGGCTCGACTGGAGCCGCCTCAAAGGCTGCCACGGGCGGTTGGGAAGCCAGGCCATCTCCCGAGTGACGCTTGGCCGGCTCCTGTTCTGGCATCGCCTACTTTTTCACACCCTCCAAAGCCTTGGACGCCTCCGGATAGCTCGGCTGTAGTTCGAGCGCCTTCTTAAATGCTGCGGTGGCCTTGGCGGTTGCCCCCTTCTTCTTAAAGGCCTCGCCGAGATAGTAATAGGCCTCCGCCGATGGCTTCCTGGCGACGGCCGCCTCGAAATCCGCGATGGCGCCATCCACGTCCTCGCCAGACCCTGCTGGGGCCATCAATCGGCCGATGCCCCGGCCGAGATGCGCATCTGGGTTATTCGGATCGAGCGCCAGAGCCTTTTCGAATTCCTCCATGGCGGCCACTCCGTATTTCATCTTGTCCACCGGATTCCCCTGGGCCAGGCTGCCCAGGATGCGCCCTTTCCACGCATGGGCATCGGCGCTTTTCGGGTCCTTGGCGATTAGAGCGTCGGCCATGGCCAGGGCGTCCGCATATTTCTTGGCGTCGAAGAGTTTCTTGAGTTCGGTGAGCGATGCGCTCCCGGCTGACGCGGCCCCAGCCGGCACGGTCATATGCCCGAGGTTCAGCCCGTTGCCCACCCACGTGGTCTGTCCCATCATCGCCGAGATCAGTGGCGCCAGGTCCTGCATGGTACCGGGAGTCGACCCGATGTTAAGACCGTTGCCCATAAACACCACCTTGCGATCCAGGATGGCCTGCATCAGCTCCTGGAGAACGGAGGGTTTTTCTTCCTGTTCCGGGAACAACTCCACGCGAACATCATCGCCCTCCACGATCAGAATTCCCAGCGGGACGGTCTTCCCGCCCATTCCGCCGCCGAAACCCGCCATCGCTCCGCCGCCGCCGAGTCCGAACTGGATCTTGGCAAAAGGAACGACCGCGGTGTCGCCGACTCGGATGGGCTCGCCGACTACGCTGCCGATTTTCAATTGCGCAACTAGTTTGTCGAAGTCGGCTAACGGCTGACCCAAAGGAGCCTGGGCTCTCGCCACAACCCCGCATAGCAGGAGGGAAACCGCCAACGAAACAGGTTTTCGTATCGTATTCATGATGGCTTCCTCACTTGGCGGCCGTCTTGGCGACGCTGATGAAGCGGGTTCCTTTTTTGCCGATCGCGACGAATCCCAAGGGCCGGGCTTCGCCCCTCATGAAGAACCCATCGACGCCCGGCGCAGGGTTTTGCGCAGCGGCGGCCCCCGGACTGCCTGGAGCAGCCATGCCTCCACCTCCGAAGCCAACATCGATCATCATGATTGGTATGAGAGTGACCGAGCCGGCCTTAATGGGCTCGCCAACAACAGTCTTGACATGCAGATCGTTGCTCAAACGCTGGGCCAGGGCATCTGCCAATTCGTGGGCAGGTTGCGAAGCCGGCGCCTGAGACTTTTTCTCCGGCGGGTTCTGACCTACTGCGAGCGACGCGAGTATCAGTCCGGCCACGACGGCTGAGACCATTTTTCGATTCAACGGACACCTCCCGAAAGAAGCCTTAATCTATATTATAAGTGCAAAAGATCCAGATAACTGAATACGGTCGGGAAGGCGCCAGTCTGTCCCCGCCTTCCCGGAATCGAACATCCGGACACGAAAAACGGACAGTCCGCGGAAACGCGCCGCCCCAAAGCTGTGATTCTTGTAGCGCGGCAGGACAATTGCTTGGATAGGAGAAATGCATCCTGTTATTGAACTGAACCAGGAAATTCGGCCCATGCCGACATCCCTCAAACACGCCCTCAGGGTGCTGAAGTTGAACATGGACGACGTTGCGCCAATCCCGATTGCCAGCGAACCGATCGCCACGGCGGTGAATACCGGGTCCTTACGCGGGTACGAAATGGGCGGGTTTTGGGCGAATGGCGCGGATACGGCCGTGTTGATCGTGACGACGCGATCCGGCGCTGCGACCGGCGGCGGACGCAGCAGCATCGCGTCGGCGTGATTGTTATGGTGACGCGCTTCAGCGCCATGGATCGCTCGCCGGTTGAGATCGCGTCACGGGACCAAAGCCGGCTCTCGGTAGTAACGCTTGTGCGATGGTAGAATCGGCCAAGGGAATGCCGACGATCAGTGCGTTCTATGGCACTTTGATCCGGATGTTCTTCAATGATCACCCACCGCCACACTTTCACGCTCGGTAAAGTGAGTTCGAAGCAACGGTCGATTTGGGCACGCTGGAGGTGGTCCAGGGCGAACTCCCCCGCCGGGCCTTGAACCTAGTCCAGGAATGAACGATACATATAGAGGAATTGTCGGAGGATCGGGGCTTGGCCGGGAAAATAGAGCGCCCGCGAAGATTGGGCCGCTGCTATGAACCGAGCGTTTGTTCAATGTACTGGGACATAGTTGAAGTAAAACCAGAGCCGAACTACTGCCTCTTTGTCCGCTTCAAAGACGGCGCGACCGGGCGTGTGCGTTTGCGGCCAGAGGAGCTGACCGGCGTTCTCGTGCCACTGCGGGATGTGCACTTCTTCGAGCAGGTGTTTATCGATTATGGTGCAGTCGCCTGGCCCGGTGAGATCGATCTCGCCCCGGATGCCATGTATGCCCAGGTTGCCGGCCAGCGCGATGAGCTGCACCCGGCGGACCCCGCAAGAAATCGCCGCTGACCACAGGCCGACGCGAACTGGGCTGTTAACGCTGTTCCTTCAGCTTCCGGCGGAGTTCCGCATCGATCCTGACCTCGGCTTCGCCGCGCTTGACCGTCACCACTGCCGAATCGCCCCAGTTCTTGGTGGCCATCAGGCGGTTCCACGTTTCGCGGTCCGGCGCCGCGATGCCGTCCAGCGAAAGTACCTGGTCTTTCACCTGAAACCCGCTCCGGGCGGCAATCGAATCTTTCTCAATCGCGATGATCTCTCGCGCCCCGGTTTCGGTTGTCGAGAACCCAAGCGACGGAAAAAGCGAGTCGCGCTCATACGGAATGCCCCAGATGAAATTCGCGTACGATGCCTTGACGCTCTCGACCGGCTTCTCCTCGGAGTCCTCGACGGCCACCGGAATCAGCGTGGTTATCTTGCCGTCGAACCACTGCCTGGCCTGATGCTCGATCCCCACGCCATAAGCCACGTGCCCGCTGCCCACCAGCACCACCAGAATCGATTCGGGAGGAGCGCCTTTCAGAACCCTCACGCTGTTGTAGCCCATGCTGGCGTCCCAAGTGGCTTGTGCAGCCTGCATGCTCTTCAACATGGATTCCGGCATGTGCCCGTGCATCGAGTCGTCATCGTCAAACGAGGCCCGGAAAAACACCAGGTGATCCGCGTTGTCGACATCGATCTGCGGCGGCACGTGCTGCCTTTCGGCGTCCGAGAGGTGCTCGATTCCCTTCTGACGAACAGCCGTCACCACGTTGCGCGGCGTATTCACGCCGTACATGGGAATTCGATTGTCGCGAGCGTAGAGAAAAATGTCGCGATAGTAGTCCCAGTGGTAACCCCAGAATTCGTACCAGCGCGCCAGCGTGACAAAGCCCGTTTCGGTCAGCAACCCGTCCCGCCAGTGATCGAGCGACCTCTGCTCTGTGTACGGAAACATTTCGAGACCAATCGTCACCTTCCGCCCAGCTTCATGAAGGGCCCGGATCACGCGTAGCTGCACTCGATGAAAGTCGGCCGTCGTGTGCTCTTCGCCGATCAGCAGCAACCGCGTGTCGTGCAGGCGGGCGGCAAGCTGGTTGACGGAGAATACTTCGCCCTTCTCCGTGTCCGTGATCCCGTCCAGCACCACGCGGGCGTCGCGCGTGCGCCGTTCCGGATCTCCGATCGCCAGGTGCAAGATCTTCTGTTTGGATTGGGCGAACGAGCAAAGCGAAACCATCAGTGCTACCGCCACCACCGGGAAGCATCGCTTCATAAGGTAACGACTCCGAACGTGCAGGCTATCACGGGGCGCAGGACTGCGGCGGGCAGCGGCTGCGTGGGCCCAGCTCATTCCCTGCCCCAAGGCCGACTTCCCGTTCCTAATCTGCCAACTTCCTCGATTTGCCGTCTGGGGCCAGTTTCCGAGTGGGCGATGCGCCCGGAATCCAGCGACCCATCCGCCCGTTGCAGCGTTTTCAATAAGCTCCCGAGGTGAAGGCGTTTGCAAAACCGTTGGCGAATACTCGATGCGGTCTAAACAATGCGCCACAGGCAAGGCGGGCTGCCCAGCAAACCGGCGCGCCAAGTTACTGATTCCACATGTTCCGGCGTGCGCATGGTTCGCTGTCTATGGTCGGGCCGAACTTCCCGCCCACCCCGTGCGAACAAATAGCACTCGCGCCGCGAATCAGCGCCTTTATACTTAGAGGGGGCATTTCCTGCTGACCCTCGGGAGGATGCGATGCAAGCTGCTGCTCAAGTGATGTCCGAATCGTTGTTTCAACGGTGCGCGGAGCGCGCTCCGGTTTATGATCGGGAGAATCGATTCTTTACCGAAGATTTCGAGGAGCTCCGGGTCGCAGGCTATCTGCTAATGCCTGTGCCCTCGGAGCTAGGCGGGTGGGGGATGACGCTGCCGGAAGTCTGTCGCGAGCAGCGGCGCTTGGCATATTATGCGCCGGCCACCGCGCTGGGGTTGAACATGCACTTGTACTGGATGGGCTTGGCCGCCGATCTACGCCGCGGGGGCGATCGCACGCTGGAGTGGATGCTCCGGCAAGGCGCAGCCGGAGAAGTGTTCGCCGCCGGCCACGCCGAGACCGGCAACGACATTCCGGTGCTACTCTCCACAGCCAAGGCGGAACGGGTGGATGGCGGCTATCGTTTTTACGGGCGCAAACATTTCGGAAGCCTGTCACCGGTTTGGACCCGGCTTGGTTTCCATGGCATGGATACCAGCGATCCGGCCGCGCCGAAGGTGGTGCATGCGTTTCTGCCGCGCGACACGCCGGGATACAGGATCGAGGAAACGTGGGATGTAATGGGCATGCGCGCGACGCGAAGCGACGATACGATTCTCGAAGGATGCGTCGTGCCCGACCGCTACATCGCACGGGTGGTGCCCGCCGGGGCGGCGGGGCTGGACGCCTTTGTGGCTTCGATTTTTGTTTGGGCCCTGATGGGGTTCGGCAATGTCTACTATGGCTTGGCGCGATACGCCATGGATCGCACCGTCGAGACGGTGAAGAAGAAGCGCTCGATCGCAATGTCGCGCCCGATGTCGTACCATGCCGCGGTGCAGCACGCTGTCGCGGAAATGGTGATCGAGTTAGAAACGACCGAAGCAGTGCTGGATAGGGCAGCCCGCGATTGGGCCGATAACACCGACCCCGAAAAGGTGGGCGGATTGTTAATGCGCGTGCTGGCCGCGAAATATCGCGCCGTCGAGAGCTCCTGGCGCGTGGTCGACATGGCCATGGAACTGGCGGGCGGTTTCGGGATCTTTCGCGCCGCTGGGTTGGAGCGCGTCTTCCGGGACGCTCGTCTGGGCCGCATTCATCCCGCAAATAGTTTTCTGACGCATGAATTGCTGGCGAAATTGACCCTGGGCATCAACCCGGACGAGCAGCCGAGGTGGGGATGATGGTATTCTCTGTCGAGGGAGGATTGCATGCCCGAGTACGTGATCGAACGGGAGGTGCCCGGCGCGGGAAATCTGAGCGAGGATGAGATTAGGGAAGTCTCGCTTCGGTCACTGGCGGTGCTGAAGGAATTAGGCTCCAGCATTCAGTGGTTGCACAGCTACGTCACCGACGAGAAGATTTATTGCGTGTACTTCGCGAATGATGAAGAGAAGGTTCGCGAGCATGCGCGGCGCGCCGGCCTGCCGGTCAACCGGGTCTCGGCGGTGCGGCGGCTTCTGAACCCCGAAAAAATGTAGGCGAGCCGGGACTTCAGCCGCGCTGCACAAACTCCAGCACCTGATCGGCGGTCATCGCGCGGCCCTCGGCCCAAGCCTTCGTCCGCTCGGCCTCGGGCAGTCTTTCACGGGCGCCACTGATGGTCTGATCGAGTTCTTCTTGCTCTGCCGGTGAGAGCGAGATTCCCAGGTTTTCCCGCATGACCGCCGCCGCGCCCGCCAATTTGAGCGCGCAACCCGGACGATTGTCATAGCTGGCGCAGGCGGCGAGGTGCTCCAGCACGACGGCCATGCCGCGCCGGTGCCCCAGTTTATGAAAAACGGCCAAAGCGTCTTTGTACAAGGCGGCGGCATGGAGTTGGTTGTGGCCGCGGCAGGCCAGATCTCCGAGATCGCGGAGCACGCCGGCTACTCCCCAAAGATCTCCAATCTGCTGAAATTCCTTCAGGCTCCGCTCATAGAGACGGCGCGCCTCCGTCAGGTCGCCCTCCGCCGCGGCGACGTCGCCCAAGCCGGTCAGCGCGACAGCCATACCGCGGAAGTCACGCGCGGAACGGAACGCCTCCAAGGTCGCTTCGTAGGCCGTTCGGGCGACCGCATAATCGCCTTGTTTCTTGGCGATGTTGGCGAGGTTACTGAGGCCCAGAACAAACCTGCCCGATCCCAGCTCTTTCCAGAGCGCCAGCGCCCGCTCAATGTGCGATCGCGCGCGGTCATATTGTCCGGCTTTATTCCAGCCGACTGCCAGAGCGCTTTCCACCGAGGCAATCCCCTGTTTATCGCCAAGCTGGAGTTGTATTTCCAGGCAGAGATTCATCCGCTCAGTGAATAAGTCGAAATCGAGTTGGCCATCCGCCAGGACTCCCGCCGCATACAGAGCCCGGGCGCGATGGGCACTCACGGGATTCGCCCCGGGTATATCAAGCAGCGCCGCCAGCGCGCGGCG
>Ga0187855_10001203_pt1 | contig 20923 bp, 15 predicted proteins | sample June2016WEW_8_10_2_FD_132969 | JGI IMG/M metagenome (GOLD analysis project Ga0187855, IMG submission 132969) | Peatland microbial communities from SPRUCE experiment site at the Marcell Experimental Forest, Minnesota, USA - June2016WEW_8_10 | ecosystem: Environmental > Terrestrial > Soil >...
CATGGCCGGAAACGTGACGCTGAATTCCGGCCATCATGCGACTCCGGTGGGCGGCACGTTCGTAACCGAGGTGATCGACTACCAGTCCGGGGCCACCCCGGCTCAATTGGGCCAGCCTTTACAGATTTTCATAAAGAGCACGGGGAATGGAACGACCGCTATCTCGAATGTAGCGCTGACCTCCACACCGACCGCTCCATAGCCGATACGCGCCGGCGGGTGAATGACGTTTATTGGGAGTTCGAAGGACGCCGGGCAGGTCGATGGCAAGCTACCTGCACATTGAGGCCACCGGCGAGCGAACGGAGTTGTTTGCGTGCGCTGCCGTTCGGCGATGGACCATCCGCACCGGCCCGCTCAAGTTGATCCTGATTTCACGGGTTACGTCGGGTGTGCCAGCCGAAGCGCTCGCCGGATTTCCGCCGTCGTGGATGCACGAAGCCTCGGCAAGACAGCCAGAACAGCCCAGCCCAGCACGCGCTCGGCTTGGCGCGCGCCCACGGTACCGCGAAAGCGCCACGGCCTCGGAGGTTCAATACCACGCCTACCGGGCCGTCCACCCGCCGTCAATGAGCATGGTGTGGCCGGTGATCAGCGACGCAGCCGGGGAGGCCAGGAACACGACCGCGCCGGCGACCTCCATCGGCTCGCCGATGCGATGCAGCGCGGCGATGCGCTCCACAACGTCAGCGCGGAAAGCCGGGTCGGCCAGCGCCTCCTCGGTGCCCGGCGTGAAGATGAACGTAGGCGCCACGGCGTTCACATTGATGTTGTATTTGCCCCATTCGATGGCCAGGCATTTGGTCAGGTGCGCAATGGCGGCCTTGGTCATGCAGTACACCGACTCGGTCGGCAGCGCGGCAAAGCCCGCCTGCGATCCCATGTTGATGATTCGCCCGCCGTTTTGCCTGATCATGACGCGCGCCGCGGCCTGACTGGCAAAGAACGTCCCCTTCAGATTCACGCGCACCGTCAGATCGAAGTCATCCTCGCTCACGTCTTCGGCTGGATTTCCGGGCGCGATTCCGGCATTGTTCACCAGAATATCGAGCCGGCCGAAATGCGCGGCGGCGCCTTCCACCCCGCGCCGGATCTGGTCGAGGCTGGTGACGTCCATCTGTATCGGTAAAACGTGCCGCCCCAGGGCTTCGATCTCCTGCGGCAGACCGTCGTGGGCATGCACGTCGCGCAGACCCACCGCCACATCCGCGCCGGCGTGGCCGAGGGCCAGCGAAATGGCGCGACCCAGACCGCGCGCGGCGCCCGTCACGAGCGCTACTTGCCCACGCAAATCGAACTGAGGGAATTGGTGCATGCAGTATACTCTACTGCATGGCCGAAGGCGCTAGCGGAGTTTCCGCCGGCGTGGATCGTGAGCGTGCGTGCCGGCCGTCTTGGCTGGCCTGGCAGCCCGTGGTAGAAGTCCGCCAAAACTGCGTTTTTCAGCGCCCCTCCGGGTGTTACATTTGGCTCCATTCCGCCATGTGAGTCCTCACCTTGACGCCGTCTGCGGCAGCGTGCCCAGATAATTCCCGTATCCCACAATCACCGTCGAAGCCACCAGCACGGCTAGGCTGAGCGCCAGCCATCCTTTGGTCCGCGTGCTGGACCCGCGCCATTCGTTCAGCGCGATCCCCCACAAGCTGCTGAATATGATGATGCTCGCCATATGCAGCGTCCAACTCGAGAACTTGTACGCGCCCATCTGCGTTTCGCCCATGGTGTAGAAGAAAAACTGGAAGTACCATGTGGTTCCGGCCAGCGCGCTGAAGAAATAATTGCTCAGCATCGGCGCCCGCTCCGGTTCTTCCTTCAACGCCGGCATGGCCGCAACCACTTCCTCGCTGGGCGCGTCGGTCGCCGTTTCGATGATAAGCTCCTCTTCGCGGCTGGGATGGTGATTGCGGATCTCGGAAGAGATGTATTGATACGCCGTCCGGTTCCTGATGTTCAGAATCAGGCACCAGATGAAATTCGTAGTGAAGCCGCCCAGAAGCAGAACCACCAGGATAGGCAGCCCTTGCCATAAAGTGGAGGTCCCACGCTTCAGCGTCAGCTCCCGGATAGGAGCGCCGGCATCCAGGCCGAAGGAAAAGCACGCGCTCATCACGCCCGAAAACGTGGCTACCAGCACACCCTTTTTCAGGCTGAACTCTTTGATGACCGCCTTCTTCTGCTCCTCCGACATCTCGCGCTCCTTGGACATGCCCGCCTTGCCGGCAAACGCGATCCCCGCCATGCAGATCGCGATTCCCGCGACGATCACCTCTCCCGAGCGCGAGGGCAGGACGCTCGAGAAAAACGCGCCGTGGTAAATGGGCGGAATCAACGTGCCGAATGCCGCGCAATAGCCCAACACCATCGCCATCCCCAGCGACATGCCCAGGTAGCGCATGGTCAGGCCGAACGTCAGCCCGCCGAATCCCCAAAGCACGCCGAAGAAGTACACCCACCAAAGGGTCCTCCACGGGGTTTCCTGCAGGGTGCCGATGAGGTCGCTGGTCATCTGCGATCCCAGCAGCCAGGGCACGATGATCCAACTGAAGCAGCCTCCCACCAGCCAGTAGGTCTCCCACGACCACCGCTTGACCGCGCGAAACGGCACGTAGAAGCTGCCCGATGCCAGGCCGCCCAGCCAATGAAAAACCACGCCGAGTGCAGGATTGGATGTCATAGATAGCTGATACCCGGCTTATGCACGGAATCCGATCGCCTCTCACAGGCATGAGCAGCCAGGCCATTTAGATCCTGCGTCAAAGCATTTGAGCCGCGAGGCTGCCACTGGCGAGTCCAATTCTCCGGAGGACACTCAGATAGTGACGCACAAAAATGAGCATATGCCGAAAAGGCCCGCACGGAATCGAAGATCGTGATTGGCATGCATCATGATTTTCGCACTCCGGCGCCCGACGAAGGTGGGATGGGCACATCTCGGATACTTCGTGACCTTGCCGGACGGCGTGCGTGCGAAGGACGGCGACCGCAGGAAAGCCATATTCAAGCAGCCCGCCGCCTCGCGGGCGTGCCGGCCGAAGCGCTCGCAGGATTTCCGCCGGCGTAGATCGGGCGCGTGCGGGCCGGGCTGTTTCTGGGTGCCGTAACTCGCCCTTGCTCGATCCATCGCCGAAACGACCGTCGGCACGGAGCGCACCGGCAGCTTGCCCGAACCACAGCGGAACGCGCTCTCGTTGGCTGCGTCACGAACGCCTACGCAAGCCGCACGCCGAGCGCGTCCCTGGCGGCAGTTTTGGCTGCCGTAGCGCAAAATCGCGTTTTTCAGGCCCCCCACATGCGATTGGCCAGTTATACCGAGCTCGGGCTACAAACGCCACTGTCGGATAGACTGTTGAGTATAGGAGACCAAATGTCCATACGACCCGTTAAGCGGCTCATCAAGTCCAAGCCAACGCTCGAAGGCGCTGGCGTGCACCTTCGCCGCGCTTTCGGATTCGGCAATACATCCGACTTTGACCCGTTCCTTCTTCTCGACGATTTCCGCAACGACGTCCCGGAGGATTATCTGGCTGGGTTCCCATGGCACCCTCATCGCGGGATCGAAACCATCACGTATGTCCTGGCGGGAACTGTGGAGCATGGCGATAGCATGGGCAACCGCGGTGCTATCACGGCTGGCGACGTTCAATGGATGACGGCGGGCAGCGGCATCATACATCAAGAGATGCCGAAAGGAGACCTATCGGGCCGGATGCACGGCTTCCAGCTATGGGGGAACCTTCCGTCTTCGCTGAAAATGACGCCGCCGCGTTACCAGGAGGTGAAAGCGGTGGATATTCCTGAGGTCACGGACGACGACGCTACACGCGTTCGCATCGTCGCCGGAAACTTTTGGGGCAAGACTGGCCCGGTGGATGGAGTCGCCGCGGAACCCGTTTATCTTGACGTGTCCGTAGCGCCCGGACGCCGGAAAACTCTGCCGGTGGAGACGACTCGCCACGCATTTGCGTATGTGTTCGCGGGTGGGGGAAAGTTCTGCAACGCATCCGGCCCACTCGCTGTTCCCACGGAAGGCGTCGGATGGCTGGATACGGCGCCACCGTCGGAGGCTGACAATCGCTCGCTCGTTCTCTTCGACCGAGGTAGTGAGGTAGAGGTAGAAGCAGGCGAGGAAGGAATCCGGTTCCTCCTGGTCTCGGGGAAGCCACTGGAGGAACCCGTAGCTTGGTACGGTCCGATCGTGATGAACACGCAGCGGGAGCTCCAGCAGGCATTCGAAGAATTGAAGAAGGGGACCTTCCTGAAGGCGGCGAGCTGAAGAATGGAGGAGATTTGAAATGAAGGAGTCAGGTCCGATTTAGGCCGCTTTACCTTCACGTGCGGGCGCGGGCGGCGCCGTTTACCCGATCACGTCCATGTCGCGCCGGTCACCGCGCGCCAACAGATACGCGGCGATCCCCATTGGCGCCCCCGATCCTCGCCCTGCGCGGCCCGTTTCCGAGGGCCTCGGCCACGCTTTCGTCGATGAAGCGATCCAGGGCCCGTGATCGGCGGTGAACACGATGATGGTGTTGGCGGCCTGAGAGCCGAGGTTACTCAAGATCCGTCCGACTTGCTGGTCCACTGTCTCTTGCGAATTCCAAAAAAGCGGTCTAAAACGCCAATGGCCTCTGCTTCTGGCGCCGTGGGCCGAGTGACTTCATATCTGGCACGCGTTTACGCCAAACACATAGTTGAAGTAGGACTGTTGTGCGGCCTCCTGCGCTGGGCTCAGCCCGTTGCCGATCAGTGGCGCATTCAGCTCGCTCCCAATCAACCCCATCGCCGGCTCCCAACTTCCTAAGGCGTTCAGATATTGGTTGATCGTGGTCTGGGTAATCTGGACCTGCGTGGGGGTCTGCGTCGTCGACGGGTAGTAGTCGTTGCCCATCTCGGCCGTGTTGTTGGTGGTCGCCGGATTGTAGTCGTAGAATTCGTAATCCGGCGGCGTACCGTCCGGTATCGTGCTGCAACTGGCCCATTCCGAATAGATCGCCAGCTTAGCGCCCGGCTGCGCGGTGTTACTCGCATTCGCCTTGGTACGTAGACAAACGATATGTGTCTTCGTGACGCCACCGGCCTGCTGGGTCACATCGGAAGTGTGCAAGATGTACGGAATTCCCAAGGTGGGCGCGATGCGCGTCTCGGTTGCATTTTTCTCATAAAGAAAGTTCCAGATCGATTGCCGGTTGGCCAGGTCGGGGTAGGCCTTCGGCCCGTATTTCCAGTAACCGCCGCCGCTGGTTGCCAGATCGCAGATCAGTCCGAAGAAGTCCACGCTTGAACACATCTGGTGCATGGGGATGCAACTCGTCTGGCCGGGGAGGCCGGGGAATTTCACGAACAGCGGAACATGTAAGCTTTCGTCATAGGCGGCGTAGCCTTTATCGTGCAGCCCATGAGAACCGCCATACTCGCCGTGATCGGCGGTGAACACGATGATGGTCTTGGCGGCCTGAGAGCCGAGGTTATCCAAGATCCGCCCGACTTGCTGATCCACGGCCTGTTGCAGCCAATAGTACTGATTCAGGAAGAGCGTCCAATCGGAGACCGGCCCAAGGGAGTTGTTCATGCTGTTCTGAAAGGCGTATTGCAGGCTGGGCTTGTTGGGCGTCTCGGCAAGATCTTCGTAGTTCCAGGGCGAGGGTGGCGCAGTGAGTAGCGTTGGACCACCAGCAGGCGGAATGTTGGCGGGTGGCGGAAAATTGATTGCCCCTGGCATAGGAGGATTCGGGTCAGTCTCCAGCGCGCAGGGAGCATAGCCCACATCGTGTGGATTGATCAGGCTTACGGTGGCGCACCAGGGAGCGGCTGGTGAGAAGCTCAGCCACGCGAGGAAATCCGAGGTAATCTCGGCATCGCTGGCGTATACGGTTCCGTCAGCCTCGCCGCCATCGGTACCCTCGTTTGGGAAGCCATCGGGAGAGGGAAAGTGGTTGGGCCCCCCGGGATAGGTTCTGGTATTGAAGCCGTAGGGCTGCAAAGGCGTGCTGTTCCGAGAGTTGGAAAGATGCCACTTACCAAACCACCAGCAATTGTTCCCGGTAGCGGTCGCGTCGTTCTCGTAAGCGGAATTCAGCTCGGCTACCGCGCTGCCCCAAGTCGGAAACGCGGTATTCAGAGCCGGTACCGTCGCGGTGATCTGCTCACTGATGTAGGTGGCCGTCTGCGGAGCGTATAAGCCGGTTAGCAACGTCCCACGCGAGGCCGTACATATCGTCGCCGCTGTATAGTACTGCTGAAAGTCATAGGAGGAGTTTCGAATCCGCCCAAAAATATTCGGCAGGAACTGCTCGGCGAGAGTGTTCATCTGGCTCGTATTCAACCAACACGGCCAGCGCAACTGGTCCACCATGATGACGAGAATGTTGGGATTGGTAATCACGGGTGGCGGTGTCCAGGCGCCTGTTGTGGCTGGTGTCTCGGACGGACCAGGGTTTCCCCGCTGAGACCGGCCGCTTTGCGCGCCGGCACGGCCGTTCAACAGTTGCGAAACGGCCGCTGCACTAAGGGCGCCGCCGCACAGCCGCTCCATGAACACACGACGACTAAGTTGTTGTCTCATGACAAATCTCCTTTCTCCGCTTGAGTCCAGACTGGTCAAAAGGCGGCGGATACCGTAGCTTTTTGCCCCGGCTCCGGCGGCACCGCTGGCGCCTCCGCCTTAGCAGAAGTAAGGGCCGGCGCGGCGATGGCCTGCTGGCTCAGTGCGGCAACAACATTCCGCGCAGTGCAGACGCAGGGCAGGACATCACCGGGGAAATAACCCTGGCATGGAGCTGGCTCTCCGGCGAAGCAGAACCACTTGTGCTTAACCTCGCTGGTCATTTGCATCCTCTCTCCGGCACTCAGTAAATAGATCGACGGCGACGGAGAATTTTCTCCTTCAAGAAGGGGTATTCCACGAAAAAGGGTATTCCACGAAATAACAACGAAAAGCGTCAGATGGGGTTGCAGCGCAGTATTTCGCAACAGCGCTTTTTCCTTTTTTTTCTTTTCTTCTTGCGTATGGCGCTTTGCTGTGATATTATCCCGTCCACATCCTTGGCTGATTACTCACAAGTAACGGCGGACGAGTTACTGGGCATCTGCGCGGATTTGGGCAACGCGGACGCCTGGGAAGAGTTCGTGCGCCGGTTTCATTCGGTCGTTATAGCCGTCCTGGTACGCAAAGCGCGACACCACACTAATAACTACACGCAGGAGATTGATGACCTGGAGGAAGAGTTCTATCTCAGGATATGCGCGAACGGGGCAAAGGCCCTGCGCGCTTTCGTGCCCAGGCATCCGGACTCCGCCTACGGATACATAAAAGTAATCGCGACGTGCGTGGTTCACGACCATTTCAAGCGCACGAAGGGGGAAATGCTGGAAGACGCCCTGTTAGACAATCTTAGCGAGCCGGACGTGATGGAATGGCGATTACGTCTGGAGGATGTCGACCGGATTTTGCGGCGAACGGCCACCACTGCGGAACGGCGACTCTTTTGGCTTTATTTTCTGCATGGGCTGACCGCCAAGGAAATCGCCGGTCTGCCCTTTATCAATCTGGAAGTCAAGGGCGTCGCGAGCGCGTGCCGGCGATTGGGTCTTAAGGTGCGCAAGGAATTAGCAGTACGACCCGCGAGTGGAGGCAAAAGCAAAAATCCAGGAAGTTTCGTTCCTAAGGGTATCAAATGAGTGGCCATGAACAGGCGGACGGAGAAGAGTTGAGCGAAAACGAAGTACAACAAGTAAAGGACCTTCTGCGGCCTTCGCAGCCGGTCGGCAAAGGGCGGGAGTGCCCCGACGAGGAGCGGCTCTGGCTGCTGGTGGCCGGCTTGCTCGACGAACCTGAGACGAAAAAACTGCTGGCACATGCCGAGATGTGTGTGTGGTGCGGGCAGATCCTGCGCGATGCGGTGAAAGAGACGGCGGCAAAGGAAGACCTCGAACCGCCTCCCACCGAAGAAGAACTCGCCATTGCGGCCACAACCAGGCTGGCGAATGCGGAGAACCGGCGGGCCTTCGCGGAGCGGTTGGCCACCCTTGCGCATCCCGCGCCCATGCCGACCCCGATACGGAAACGCTCGCCGCGCTGGCGCGTGTGGGGAGAGGTAGCCGCGCTGGCGGCCGCGATCGGCGCGGTGGGCATCTACCTGTGGCCCACCAGCGCGGTGTTGCAGACAGAGCGCCTGCTAGTCCGCGCTTACACCGAATATCGTCCGATGGAGATGCGCCTGCCGGGCGCCGGCTACGGTCCGGTCCGCACCGAGCGCGGTGCAGGCTCGCTCCCCATCAGCCGATCGCCGGACTTGCACGAAGCCGAAGCACGCATTTTGCGGGAAATCGAAGCGCATCCGGACGATCCCCAGTGGCTGCGTCTGCAGGGGCGGGAGCACCTGCTGGAAGGAAAAGAGGAGGATGCCATCACGGAATTGGAGCGGGCTCACGCGCTACGGCCAAACGATGCGGACATTCTGTCCGACTTGGGAGCCGCCTGGTTTCAGAAGGCCGAGAAGGCATCCGATAAAGGCGCGGCCCTGAAATCGTTTAGCTCGGCATTTGACTTCCTGTCGCAGGGCGCTCGCCTGAGGCCCGGCGATCCCGCGCTGGCCTTCAACCGGGCGCTGGCCGCGGAACACATCTTCGCTTACAATGAGGCCCGCGATGCCTGGGAAGCATACCTGCGTCTTGATTCAAGGAGCCCTTGGGCAAACGAAGCCCGCGCCCACTTGGACGAGGTAAAAAAAAACTCGACCGGCAGCGGGCCTACGCCGCCGGCACAACTCCGGAGGCACTGATTGCTGAGTTGCGCAGCAGCGTTGCCGGGGACTTGAGGGCGCCGGATGAGGAGTATCTCAAGGTAGCGATTACCCGGCTGCTGCCGCAGTACTATTCGAACGAAGCGCGGATAGATGCCATGACCGGCGATATCTTGCATCGAATGGCGGATAGGTTCGTGGCCCGCCACAGGGATACCTGGTTGCGGGATGTACTGCGCCGTCCGCGTTCGGGGGGTGCGGCGGAGGGCTTCGCGTCATTGGGCCGCGCGGTGGAAGCGGACGAGTCCGGCGACATTTCGCGCGGGAGTGTTCAAGCAGAAGCCGCGGTACGCCTGTTCCAGGCCGCGGGTAACCAACCTGCCAAATTGCGTGGCGACTTTGAATGTCTATACTCGAGTCTGTTGAATAACGCATTTGACACATGTGCTGCCGCGACCGGGAAATTCCTGCGATCGCTGCGCGGACGGTCCTATCCTTGGCTCACCTCCCAGGCGCTCATCGAGTGCGGAATTTGCCAGGAACGCTCGGGGGACTTCGGAACCTCGGCCGCGGGATATCGTGATGCGCTGGCGGTTGCGGAAAGGTCCAGCTATACCGTACTGGCACTCCGCGCGCTCGGGGCGAGTGCTGACCGCCAGAGGCAAATCGGGAACCTTGCTCAGTCCTGGCGTGAGCAGGCCCGCGCCCTGGCGCTGTATTGGAGCGGCAACTATCCGCCCATCCGGGTCCAACAGTATTATTCAGACGAGGCTTTCCTGGCCGATGATGCGAGCCTCTTTAACACATCCGCAGCCATTTCCCGCGAAAATGAAGAGATCACGGCGGCCTTGGGGCGAACCGAATTTCACGCCGCCGCCCTATTGCGTCGCGGCATGTCCGAGATCGCCGCTGGTTTGCCGGGTCTTGCCATGATCCACCTGCGTGAGGCGGCCCGCACCGCCGCCACTTTGTCCACTGAGGAGCGACGGCGGGCATATCAACTCTCAGCGGAATTGGAAATGGCAGCGCTGGAGGCCGGCAGAGGCGAAGTACAGCGGCCCTTCGAACGCCTGATCCGCATTGAGCCGCTAGCTGAACACGACGATACGCTCGTAAAGCTCAGGTTTCAGACCGAGCTCGGGCGCTTGCGACTTCGACTCGGGCAGTACGAGGAGGCTCGCGCGCTGCTCCAAAACGCCTTCCGAATCGGTGACACGAGCCGGGCACTCGCGTCCGAAGCAGAGCGTCCTCTCTGGATGCGCAGCATGGCGAATATCGCCCGCGCCCTCGTCGAGTGCGAAATCCGCAGCGGAGCCGATCCACAGCACGCCTGGCTCGTATGGGCGAGATATCGGGGTGCGTTATTCGACCCAAACACGTCTTCGCCCATAAGACAGCCCGTCGTGCCAGCGGGAATGGTCCTATTGTCCTTCGTGGAACTGCCGTCCCGTCTGGCCGTCTGGCTGCGAACGAACCGGAACCTCTCCTTCCGCGAGCTGGATGTGCCGGTACCACGCATCCGCGAAGCTGCCGGACGGCTGGTTCGCGCCTGCTCTAACGAGCGCTCGCCGGAAGCCGTGCTGCGAGCGGATGCCCGGCAGTTATCGCAATGGCTGTTGGGTCCCTGGGACAGCCGGTTGGATGGCGCGCGGTCGGTGGTTATCGAGACCGATGAGCCGGTTTCGTCTCTTCCGTGGCCTGCTTTAGTGCGGGCCAACGGCCACTACTGGGCCGAAGATTTTTCTATTGCGCTACGCGTGGCAGCCAGCCGGCCTTTGCAGCCCAACCTGGATTTCACTTCGGCGCAAGCCCTAGCCGTTGGTGCGCCGGCGATTGCCGCCGATGAGAATTTAGCCCCGTTGCCCGAGGCCCGGTCAGAAGCCGAGAAGATTTCTTCCCTCTTTCCTCGTTCTATAACGTTGGTGGGAGCAGAGGCGACCTTACCTCATGTGCTGGCAGACTTGCGATCCGTGCAAGTGTTCCATTTCGCGGGGCATGGCTATGGCGGCGAAGGAGGGGGTCTCGTCTTGCGAGGCGCAACTGATAAAACAGCGCTGCTTCGGGCCGCCGACATCCAGCACCTGGGTCTCACACAGTGTCGTCTGGTAGTGCTCTCCGGTTGCGCGACGGGGTCTGGAGAGCTCCACGGGCCTGGCGATCCGCAGAGCCTGGTGCGAGCGTTCCTCTGTGCGGGTACCCGCCAGGTGGTCGCCAGCTATTGGGATCTAAACTCGGCCGGGGCTGGGGCGTTGATGCAAGAGTTCTATCGAGCGCTGTTGAACCGGGCGCCAGTTGCCGAGTCCCTCCGGCTGGCGACTGCGGCGCTGCGCACCGGGAGGAGCTACGCGCACCCGTATTATTGGGCGGGGCTGGAAACGTTTCAGTGATGACAGACTATCTGCAAATCAAAAGAGGAGGCAGTTATGGCAAACACAGCAACTAGCAATCCGCGCAGCGGAAAGCTCAACATTGTGGTTCACGGCACCGTCGGGTTCTTTTTAGATGGAAAGAGCGTGAGGGTCGTCATTCCCACCGTCGAAAACTTCAACATTGTTGCAGGCACCTTTTTGAAAGAGCAGCCTCTCGCGAAGGGCAAGACATATAGTCTTGTTGGGGTGAAGGGGGCAGCCGCAGGAGAAACGCCCAGCATCTCCACGGGAGTTAATATCTTCCTTGTAGGGGTGGAGGTGAATGAAGCCGCGCGGTTCTGCGAGTTCGACCTGCTGGTCCCGGCCGGGTTCCGTTCTGTACGAACCATGAAGGTTCGGTCAAAGTGGTATAAACCTCCCCTTCCCCCAAAATTCATCAAACCGAAACAGCTCGCATTGGTCCACGTCCTGACTTATGATTTCGAGGATTACGAATCTCTCAAGATCCTTCCTGAGGACGGCGAAATTAAGTGGAAGCCGGAATTCAATGACCAAACCAAGACCGTAAATCTACAAATCTACTGCGATCCCAAAAGTGACACCGCACCGGCACCGGATCCACCATTTAAAAATCTAATGAACTTGTTCGGCATGACGACTGTGGAATTAGATACAACAGCCATTGGTAGGTTCAAGGCTCCTCGGAACCCGTACCCGGAGATTAAGGGACTCGAGAACCCGCTTGAGCTTGAGGACTATATCGCTGGCCATACGGCGGCTGCGGCAATACAGCCACCCAATGACTGTGCACCAGTTCACGGGCTCGCTGAAAAGCACCCGGCAACTCACGGGTGGCGCACTGCTCGTACGGCGACGCCGGCCGGAACGACCACGCCATTTCCCTTTTGCATCAACATCCGGGACACAGCCGACGTTGAGACCGCACCGTCTGGGGGGCCGAACCCGTCTAGCGCTGGCCCGGTCTCCGAAGCCGCCAAGCCCGGCTAGGTGTAAAACTTCCGCTCCCAACGCCGCCCGAACCCAGCGTGCGGGCGGCGGGGGTCTAAATCAAGGAGTCCCCTACGCCAAGATTTGATCCCAACAAGAACAAACCAGCGCCTGCCAACGGCACCAAACGGACGGGCCCGGCCAACGCCAGCGAGCCTGCTTCGGTGACTATCTCCGTGTGCCGGAGGGATGGCGCCACCCTACCCGCTCCGAAGCCAGATGGGACATTCTTGAGCAGGGAAGAGTTCGCTGCGAAGTATGGCGCGTCGCCGGACGATCTTGCTAAAGTCGTCACTTTCGGTTCGAGATACGGCCTGGTGGAAGTCGAGAAAAGGAGAAGTATTGGCGGACGCATCGTCGTCTTATCCGGCACAGTCCAGCAGGTGAGCGAGGCCTTCGGTGTCCCACTGTACGAGTACGAAAGGGATGGAGAGCGCTACCGCGGGCACGAGCAGGCCGTTAATCTACCGCCGGACCTCACGGATATCGTCGAGGGTTTATATGGCCTGGATAACCGAAAGATCGCTCGCACCCACGCGGCGCCCCCGATTGTACCGTGGCCTCTACCCAGCCCCGCCCAGATCGCCAAGTTCTATAACTTTCCTGAAGCGGACGGGACGGGTCAGGCTATTGGGCTGATCGAATTCGACAACCCTTACACCGGCAGTGACATTGAGGAATTTTTCAAGGGCCAACCGCCGCAGATCGTCTCAGTGAATGTTGGGGGAGCCGGTGCCCCGTACAGTACGGGGAACCTCGAGGTGACCCTAGACATATTGGTCGCCGGCTCAGTGGCTCCCCGCGCTAAGATCGTGGTCTACTACGCGCCATGGACGGAGGCGGGCTGGGTACAGGCAGTCACCCAGGCGATCCACGATACTGCGAACGCGCCCTCGGTGATCTCTATTAGCTGGGGCTATCCGGAGTTGCAGGCTAGGGGGGACCTGGCCTGGACGGAAGCCGCCATGGACAAACTCTCTGAATTGTTCCGGGAGGCCGCGCCCCTTGGAGTAACAATCTTCGCTTCTACTGGCGACCAGGGGTCGAGCTGCGCGGTGTCAGGTGGCAAGGCGCACGTCTTCTATCCGGCTTCCGATCCGTCGGTGACTGCATGCGGCGGCACGATGTTTCAGGACGGAATCGGATCTACCGAAGTCGTCTGGAATGACTGCCACGGGGGCGCCACCGGCGGAGGCGTGAGCAAGCACTTTGGACTGGCGCCATGGCAGGAGGGGATGCGCGTCCCGGCCCCCGCCGGTGCCAAAGGCGGCCGCGGCATTCCGGATGTTGCGGGTTACGCCGCGGGCTACTCGATTGTCTGCCAGGGCAGGCCATTGCGTGCTCCGGGCACTAGCGGAGTGGCCCCGCTTTGGGCCGGGTTAGTCGCTCTGCTGAACCAGAAATTGGGCCACAACGTGGGCTTTTTGAATCCGCATCTGTACACCGAAATAAACAAGGCGGGCGCCTTAAATGATATCGAGACCGGTGATAACGACGACGGTCACCAGGCACCGTTCTACAGCGCCGGGAAGGGGTGGGACGCTTGTACCGGCCTAGGCACGCCAGATGGCACTAAGATTTTGGCTGCTTTAACGTCTTTGCCTGGCTCGGCCGCAAGCTGAGGATCAGGTGCGCCTATACCGAGGATAATGTACGTCCCCAGCGTAGGCCATTCGTTTGCGGATTATTACCTATTCGCAACCATGCGGGACCTCCAAGTCGAGCTTGAAAGGCTCTGCTTCGGCAATTCCTCGGCGCCACACGGCCGGCTGGCAGCTTGCCCGAACCGTGGAACGCGGCCACGTCTGGCTGCACACCTACGCCTGATGCAACAAGTGCGCCGCCTCGCGGGAGCGCCGCCCGAACCGCTCGCAGAATTTCCGAAGGCGCGGATCGAGCGCGTGCGGGCGGCTTTTGGCTGCGACAGGCAAAATACGCGTCTTTTCACACCACCCGCGTGGTACGGCATTTTGCGACATTCGCGCTCATCCGGATCTACACCGCCAGTTTATGACTCGCCAGTGCCACCGTCACCACGTCCGAAGGAGACTTCGAATTCAGCCCTGTTGTCGCGTCGTGGTACTCGATTCGAAGCTGCTGTTGCGTCACGACCACCCGCAGGTAGCCATAATTTGGCGAATAGTTGTCGCATCGGAATTGGCCGATCGTGAATGGCGGCCGCGGCGGCGAAACCATCTTCCCGAAGGGCGCCTGCGAGCTGTGTCCTCCCATCCCCGCCACTACGTACGGAGTCTCCCGCCCACTCTCCAGCCGCGTGAATCTCTGGTAGTTGTGCGCATGCCCGGAAAGGATCGCATGGGGATGCACTCCCGTACTGTTGAAACACGTATCCATCTGCTTTAGCATTGCCGGACTGGATCCGTGGCGGCCCAGCACTTGCGGCGGATGGTGCACCGCCACGATTACCGCTCCCTGAAAATTGTCCGTCTTGATCTGGTTCAACTGGTTCGTCAGATAAGTGATCTGCTCGTCGCTCACCCGCGGGTATTTCCCGTTCTCGCTCGAGATCACTCCCGGATCTTCCAGCACGTTGCTGTAGAGCCCGATGATGCGCACGAACGGAGCATCGAAGGCGAAGTACACGCCCGGTTGAGTCATCGAAGTCCGGCTCAATCCTCCGGCCTCGGGCAGCCGCTGAAATCCACTTGAGCAAAATACCTTCTGGAATGCCTGCAGGCTACCGCTGGGATCGCTCGGGTAAACCTCGCCGTCGTGATTGCCGGGGATCGCAACGATCGGTGCGTTGTAATCGCGAAAGGGATCGAAAAACTGGTCGTAGTAATATTCATCTTCCCCGAAGTTGTACACCACGTCTCCCAGGTGGTAGAAGAACGACGGAATGTCCACCGCATTCGCCTCCTGCATGTCTCCGCACATCTTGTCCGCAACCTCCTGCACGGTTTTCGGTCCGCCGGTCGGGCCTGTATCGCCCACGGCGTGGAAGACGATCTGCTTCGCATTCGTGATCGCTACAACTTTGGCCTTTCCTTTCGACCCATAGACGTCGGCCAGCGACAGGAGCAGATTCTTCGGGACGCGCGGCGGCGGCACGCTCTGAATCAGTTGGTTCACGGTTTCCTTGTCCACTTCCTTGTAGTACTGCTCATCGGTTACCGCCTTCAGGAACTGCGTCGGATCCGGCGTGTACTTGGTTTCCCCAAAAAGCGGCTCGCTAACCCTGACCCCTGCTCGTCCCAGCCGCGCAGGGGGAGCGCCAAGCGCAGCCTTTCGTTTCGATACTGGCTGACTACCCTTCCGGGGAGGCTTCGTTTTCGGCATGTTTTTTTAGTCCTCTCTTCTTGATCTTTGAACTCTGAAACATCAGGAAAGTATATCGGAGATTCGGCGCATCGGTGCCCACCCAGAGGACCTCAATTGCTGAACGAAATCTTTGGGAGCCACCTTTGGCGCTGCGTTAGCCGGCTGTATCAGACAAGCCGGCGTCAACGGGATCATCCCAACGGCGATTAAGGGCAGTTTGGGGCCAAACATGCTCCGATATGTACATTTGATAGTGATTCCCGTGGCGGAATCGTTTCTGATCATCCAGAGAAACGTTCCGACTCCGAAAGCCTGATTGCCGCCACTCGCATCGCGCCCACCTGGTCTCGGGCTTCGTCGGCGCGCTCGCCGCACAATCCGCACGCAAGGATGTGTTCCTGCAAGCGCGGCGCATGCACGCCTTACGCACGGAGCATTACGCGTTGCAGGTGTTCCGTGCGAAGCCCTCGAGGTTGCCATGCATCAATGGACTGGAAGACATGATCCGCACGGCGAACGGCGATCCGGCGGGCCGCGACTCCGTCTTCGAAGCGCTTACGGAGACCGATGAACTTTGGAAGATGCCTTTGAGTGCGTAGGTTCACTTGGGTTTGGCGGCAGGCGCGCCGATCTCCTGTTCGATCGCCGCTAGCCGATACCGCTCCGCAAGAACATCGGCATCCGCCGACGCCTCGAACTCCTTGCCGCGGAAATCCGCGGCCAGCCGCCGCAACTGTCGGACGTACTCGGCGGCTTTTCTACGGGCAGCATCGTCCAGTCCAGCGCCGGCATCGTCCACTTCCGCGATCCGGTATTTCTCGAATTGATCCACCGTCGCCACCAGCTTGTTGCGCGCCTCCACGGCGGCCGGGCCGCGGGCCGCGAAGAACGCCCGATTGTCCGCCAGCAGCAGCGCGAGATCGTCACGAACCTTGGCGGTGGCCGCTCGCCAGCTCTCCAGTGGCGCATTCAGCGGCTCCGTTGGGCGCTGAAACGCGGTTGGCTTGGCCATGCTCGGCGAATCGTAGATCGCGTTGAACACCAGCTTGTAAGTGCCGTGCGATTGGCCCCGCCATTGCGGGCGGAAACCGAAAAGGTACACGCGCCCGTCGCCCTCGAAAACCTCGACCGCCGCGGCCTTCCCCTGGATACGTTCCGGGTGCAATAGATATCCGCTCGCCAGCGGGTTTCGTTCCTTGGAGTAAGCCGCCAGAATCACACCGCGAAAACCGCTCTTGGTGTCGAAGGCAGGCCCGCGTTCAAACATCACGATCGGCTCGCGCGGCATTCCCCACACCGCGGGATGATTCATGTCGCGCAGCTCCACGCGCAAAAGCGATCCAGAACAATAGAATTGATCGTTGTTCAGACCTTCCAGGACATTCGTTACAGGCAGCCCCAGGCTGGCGATCGCCATGAGGGACGCATTATTGAAGGCGATCAATGTTCCGCCGGCACGAACGAAGGCACGTAACGCATCCACGCCCGTTTCGCCGATGCCCCCGGCGTACTCCCCCGAGATGGTGCCGGGCGCAAAACCATCCATGATCTGCTTGGGGCCGGCATCCGGGATGATGATGGCGTCCAGGCGGTCGCGCAGGTGGCCGGCCTGTATGTCCCCGTTGCGGAGCGTCGCGGGCGCGAACCCGTAGTTTTCGAGAATCCAGCGCGTCCATCCCTCGTCAATGTTCCCGGTCCAGGAGCGGTACAGACCCACCCGCGGTTTCTTGGTGGCGACGGCATCTTGTGGCGCCTTCGCAATTGCCAGCGCTTGGACCGAATGTTTATGCGTGATTGCCGCCAGCCGCTCGCGATCCATGCCGGAGACGACGATTGCGCCCGGCTCAGACCCGCCAGGTGTCGCAATCTCAGATTTGGAAAAACTGACTTGGCCCCCACTCGAGAGAATCTCGTTGAGGGCCGCGAAAGTGGCATTCGGCTGGTGGCTCAACACGTATGTCGAACCCGTTCCCTGCACGCCGCCTGGCGGGGGCGTTACCTGCTCGATGGGCTTGAGACTGGCACGCTGGCTATCCGTCAATGGCTCAGATACAACAGCGACCTCCACGCCCATCTGCATCGGCAGCGTCCAACCGGCCACGTCGTAGGGGCGGATCGCCGGCCCGTTTGGAGACTGGCGCAGATCGGGATATTGCTGCGGTTCGAACAACTCCTTCACGAGCGGCGAGAACGGCTGATCCATAAGGATCACCCAAGCACCCTTGTATTCGCGGCCATTGGCGACGAAAGGCTGCTCGGCGCGATGCACCTCGATGCCATCGATCAGCAGCTTTTCCACCAGTGTTGCGGCGGTGGGAAGATCGCGCTGCTCCTGCGGGATCACGTAGGCGAAGGGTGGCTCCTTGCGAAACCGCTCGATGTTGTCGCGCGCCGCCTGATAGCGGTTGTAGAGCAGCGTTTCGCGATACTTCGCCGCCGTGTCGAGAACCGCCATGGACGCCCCTTCCATGTAGCGTACGGCGTCCGCCAGGCGCCACCAGCCACCTTTCCACGGACTGCTGTAGAACACGTCCGCTGTCAATTGCTGGCGGTCCTTCGGAAACTCGTCCACGGTATAGAAGTGTGGCGTCGCGTATCGGTACAGCGCGGTTTCAGTGAAAAACGAAATGCTATTGCGGAAAATATGGGTGAAATCCAGGAATCCGGGGTACCAGTTGTCGAAGCCCACGCGATGCACCGCGCCCGGCATCTGGTGTTCGTCCAAGTAAGCGGCCATGTTAATGCCCAGCACGTTCAGCCAGCGCGCCATCAACGGATTGATGTTCGAAGAGATCGGCTCGGTGAACGGCGGAATGAAGATGCGCGTGGGGAACGGCGCCGTCTGGTGGTGGCAATAGAAGATCACCGGATTCCAATCGAGCTCGGCGCGCGTGACGTCGCGCGACTCGATCATATTATTCATATAGCCGTCGCGATTGTTGTCATGACCGACGTATTCCTGGTAGAGATCCGGCAGCGGGCTGACCTCATAGGGCGTGCCGACATTCTTCCGATACCAGGCGACCACTTCATTTTGGCCGTCCGGATTGAGCGTGGGCCACAGCATCAGGATGACGTTGTCGAGAATCGCGTCCACTTCCGGGTCGCCCTGGGTCGCAACCAGCTTGTAACCAAGCAAGATGGACTGCTGCGCACCGGCCACCTCGGTGGAGTGCAGCCCGCCGTCGATGTGGACGATAGCCTTGCCTTCGCGCGCCAACGCGTTGGCTTGTTGGTCGTTGAGCCCCCGGCCTTGGGCCAGGCGGCGCGAGATGTCCTTATACTTGTCAAGCTGGGCCAGATTCTGCGGCGAGGAGATGAGGGCAATCTCCCAATCCAGGCCGCGCGTGGTCTTGCCGACCGGGATCATTTTGATGCGATTGGAAACCGCCGCCAGTTTGTGGAAGTAGTCCCGCGATTCGTCGTAGTTGGCAAGGTAGAAGTCGTCGCCGGGCTTGTGGCCCAGCACGGATTCGGGGGTCGGAACGGTTTGCGCCGTGGCGGCGGCCAGTGACAGCACTAAAGCGGGAAGAGTCGACTTCGCGGGCATCCTCATTATGGTAGCTGGGAATTGGGCCCGCCGGATGGCTTTTGTCTTGCAGTACCTGCGCAGGCAATAGCATCGGAGGTAGTCTGAATCCAGGAGCGCATCTGTGTGGGATCTCTTCGATAGCGGTGGCACCAATGGCCAAAAAGGCTCGGAGAATGGCACAATCGTGCGTGATGAGGAACACGCCCTGGGTGCCCGGATCACCCTGGAGCGCGACGCCACAACGGCGCCCTTCGCGATCACCTGTGGCGTGTATGGCTGGATGGTTCATACGCGGTTCTTCTCTGTCGAAGCAGAGGCGCTTGCGCAGTTCGAGGAAATGAAAGACGCGCTGACTGCGATTCTCGCAACGATTCCACTGGCTAACGATCCGCAGGTCGATGTGAAGATGCAGCGGGTTTCCGAAGCGATGAGCCTCTTCGTTCAGCAGTATCCATAACGCGACGCAGAAATGCTCATCTCGTCGTGCCTGCTTGCCGAAATTCGGCCGAGTGGATAAATTGAATACACCGGAGCATCACCCGCCGGACTGAATTCTCTGACGAACGTACTTGCCGGCCGTAATGAAGTGCGATTTGCACTGGGCGCCTATGACCGGCGCCGCAGATTAGTCGTCGATCCATCTCTGGTTTACTCGACGTACCTTGGCGCTTCCTCCTTCAATTATGGACAGGCCGTGGCTGTGGATTCGCAGGGTAATGCTTTCGTGACGAGCTTTACAGTGAGTCCATGGATTTTCCCACCGTAAACCCCGAGCAATCCTTCTACCCCGGTTTTTTTGCAATTTTCGTAAGAACCAAACCGCTATCCCTTGGATATCGACATCCTCATGCCCTCCAGGCCAATCCATCGCCTCTACCGTGGGCTTGAGCGGCTCCAGTTCCGTCCGCTCGAAGCCATCGGTAATGCGTCGGGCGGCAGATATTGGCGGCAACCGCAGCGTGGGACACGTTGCCGGCACTGGCCAACAGCGCGACTAGAAAGCGCCGCTTCTTACGGTCCGGCGGCCACGGATGCTTGGGATCCAACGCAGATCCGCCAGGCCTTGCCAGATTGGGGGACCCGCCGTTTTGTTCTGCTGCTCCTGCAGTGCCTGAAGTGCAGCCTCCGTCCGCACGCCCGAGGAGATCTACGTGCACCTGACCCCCGGCGCGGAAAAGCGAGCGGCGGATGAAATGGACGAGGTTTTCAAGCCAGTAGCGGTCACGGCAGCGGTCAAAACCGCCAAGGGCAGCGTGAGCTAGCGGGCAAGTGTGTGATTTTTATGGTGCGCCCGAGGTGATTCGAACACCTGACCTTCTGGTTCGTAGCCAGACGCTCTATCCAACTGAGCTACGGGCGCGCGGGAGGCTTCCTCTTCAATCTACCGTGTCCCCGCACGCCGCGCAACTCAAGCCTGCGCCGCCGCCCGCCGCAACCGCAAACCCTCCCACAGCCCCCGCCACTTCCGCAGCACCAGCTCCGCCAGATTCAGCACCAGTGCCAGCGCCAGCAGCCCCGGCCACAGTTCCAGCGTCGCCCGAATGCTGCGTCCCCCCGCATCGAACAGCGCGCTTAACGGCGGATTATAGCGCCCGCCCGTAGCTTCGGCCACCTGGTGCAGCAACTGATCGTTCGACCCGTATTCCAACATCTCGTCCTCCTGCCGGTAAAAGCCCACTTCCGGAAACGCGCGCGATTCCGCCAGCGGCCGCACGCGGAACAGTCCTTGCCGTTCGCCGATCCCCACGCGCGCGCGATAATGTCCGGCCGCCATCTTGGTCACCTTCAGCGGCGATTGGAAACCGTTCGGTCCGAAGGCGTAGATGCCGGGAACCACAGCCGGCTCCGTCACATTGCGGCCCAGGCGATAGTCCACCACCAACTCATTCGCCGCCCGGTCGAATTCGGCGGTGGCTTCGCTCGATTGCGCGTGCGGCAACAGGTCGCGGAAGATGTTGGCCCACAGCTTGTCGAATCCGGGCCACGTGACCCAG
>Ga0187855_10001205_pt1 | contig 20900 bp, 17 predicted proteins | sample June2016WEW_8_10_2_FD_132969 | JGI IMG/M metagenome (GOLD analysis project Ga0187855, IMG submission 132969) | Peatland microbial communities from SPRUCE experiment site at the Marcell Experimental Forest, Minnesota, USA - June2016WEW_8_10 | ecosystem: Environmental > Terrestrial > Soil >...
CCGCCGTTGAGAAAGAGGAAGATGACGTGTTTGGCGGTCGCTTTGAAGTGCGGGGCTTTGGGCGCCATGGGCGGGCCCGCCCCGGGCAGCGTCTTAGTCCCGGCCGTTTGCGATGCGTTGAGAACACCGGCGAGTCCGGCCAAGCCGAAGCCGGTCCCCATGGTGCGGAGTATTTGGCGTCGAGATGGCTGAAAGATCATCTTGCCTTTCCTTAGTTGAGATAGATGAACTCATTAGAGCTCAGTAGGACCTGGGCGTATGCGGGCCACGCGCCGGCGTTTCTGCTAACGAAATCATGAGCCAGCCTTCGCTCTTCAGGCGTGGGATCGCGCTGGAGCACGAACTGGTAAGTGGCCGTAATACGCTCGTCGTCACTCGATGCATGGGCGGCGACGCGAGCGGTGAGTGCGGCGGACTGGGCGATGACGAACGGACTGTTCATGAAGAAGAGCTTCTGCAGCGGAACGGTAGTTTGCAGACGCTGCTCACTGGTGCTGTTCGGATTCGGAAAATCGAACAGCGCCAGCATCGGATCAAGTTGGCGGCGGGAAATGTAGCCGTAAACCGTGCGGCGGTTATTGTCCTGGTCAAGGCGGTCGAGCCGGACGGCGGGGCCGCCTGCATGCAAATCGAGCTTACCGGAGACATATAGGAGGGAATCGCGGAGAGATTCGGCGTCGAGACGGCGGCGGTTGTATCGCCAAAGCAGGCGGTTGTCGGGATCAACTGTATAGTTGCGGCCGGAGAAGTCATCGCTTAACCGATAGGCGGCGGTCAGCATGATTTCGCGATGCAGTTTCTTGAGCGACCAGCCTTCGCGCACAAACCAGCCGGCGAGATAGTCGAGCAGTTCGGGGTGTGAGGGGCGGTCGCCCTGCGAGCCGAAGTTGCTGGGTGTGCGCACCAGGCCGTAGCCGAAGTGCTGCTGCCAGACGCGATTGACCATAACCCGGGCGGTCAGCGGATTGGCGGGATTGGCGATCGCTTCGGCTAGTTCCAGGCGCTCTTTGCCACGCGCGAAGGGCTGCGGTTCGGCCGGGGACAGGATGGCCAGAAAGTGCGGCGGCGCAGGGTCGCCGGGATTGTTCTGATCGCCGCGAATCCAGACATGTTGTACCTCGGGCTTCTGCTTGTCGGCAATGGTTTGCAGCAGGGGATACGAAGGCGGTAGATCCTTCTTCAGCGCGGCCAATTGCGCGCGGAGCTGGGTGAGGTGGCCGAGCCAGACGCCCGAGAGGAAACGGTCGATTTTGGCCTCCTCTTTTTTGGAGTCTCCGTAGTGCAGGACGCCGCGATCTCCCAACATATCTTCCCAGAGGCCGAACTTGGCGCGGTCGAGCGAGACGAGATTCGCTTTGGAGAGATCGTCGCGCGTGGGATTGAGACCCAGGCGGACGTGGTTTTCATCGTCGACGTGAGTCTTTTCGGCGACGACGGCGAGGACCTGGGCCTGGAATTCGGTGGCCGCCTTCGCACGCTGGTCCGGCGTGGCAGCGTACCAATCCTTCAGAAAGGGATGTTGCTTTTCGGGCTCGGCCAAATATTTTGTCCAGCGGGCGAGCGTTTCCGGATCGAGGGCGGGGCTGGCGGTGGTGTCCGCAAGTTTGCTTGAGGGCTGGCCAGAGGCGAGCAGGTAGCGCGCGGTTTCCGAAGCGAGGATGAGACCCAGTTGAGCGGATTGAGCGTCGACATACTCCTTGAGTTCTTTCTCTTTTTTCTCAACGAGGGACTGCTGGCGTTTATACGCATCAACGGTTTCTTTGGGAGCCAGCGGTACCTCATTCAGATCTGTGTTGCGGAAGATGCCCATCAGAGAGTAGAAATCGCGAGTGGGGATGGGATCGTACTTGTGATCGTGGCACTGTGCGCAGGCTACCGTGAGGCCGAGGAAGGCGCGGGCGGTGGCATCCACGCGATCGTCCTGCATCTCGGGACTCAGAGCATAGAAGCCGAGGCCGGCTTCGTATTTTTCGTGATTGGGAAGCTGATCGCCGGCAATTTGGGCTTTTACGAAAACGTCGTAGGGCATGTCGTTATGAATGGCCTGAATCACCCAATCGCGATAGCGGAAGGAGGCCGGGTAGGGATTGTCGCGTTCAGAGTCGAGCCGATCATCGGAGTAGCGGGCTACATCCAGCCAGAGACGTCCCCAGCGCTCGCCATAGCGTGGCGAGCGAAGCAGACGATCGACGACCTGGGCGAACGCATCGGGCGAGCGGTCGTGTTCAAATGCATCGACCTCTTCGGCGGTGGGCGGGAGGCCGGTGAGATCGTAGGCGGCGCGCCGCATGAGCGTGCGCCGATCGGCGCGGCGGACCGGGTGCAGTCCGTGTGCCGCGAGCTTTGAGGCGACGAAGCGGTCGATGTCCGTTCGGGCCCAATCGGCATTTTTCGCGTCTGGCAGGTTGGGCGGAGTCACGGGCTTCACGGGTTGAAAGGACCAGAACGCGCGCTGCTCCTCAGTGATCTGATAAGGGGGCGATTTCACAGCGGCTGGCGCATTCCGCGGCCACACAGCGCCGGCTTTGATCCAGGCTTCGACAGCGGCGATCTGGCCGGCGGCCAGTTTGCCGGTGGGTGGCATCTTGGGGTTTGCATCGTAACGCAGAGCCTTCACCAGCAGGCTCGCGTCGGGATCTCCGGGCACGGCCACGGGTCCGGACTGCCCACCTTTGAGGAAGCTCTCACGGGAGTCGAGTTGCAAGCCGCCCATGCGCGCTTCGGTGTGACAGGCGTAGCACTTCTCCGCGAACAGCGGACGGATCCTGGTCTCGAAGAAATCGGCGTCAACCGCACCCGGCGATTGAGCAAGTAAGACCGGTGCAGTGGCAGCCAGGAGGGCAAGGCCGCCGGCCACTGATCGCATACCCGATTTTACAGCATAGTTCGGAATATACGGACAACTAACTTGCTCTCGGCACCATCCGGTTTCACGTCCCACCATGCCGAACCAACTCCGCTTCGGGTTACACTACGAAACTCGATGCACTACTTGCTGGCCGCGGTACTGTTCTTCGGTGTTTTGACCCTTTGGGTACCCGGATATTGGGCGGTTGCTGTTTTTGAGGTCGGCATGTTCGTGCTGGCCGCCGTTGCGATGTTCCGCTCGATTCGTACTCCGCCGCGCTTCGCGTATCCGCTGGCGCCGTTATTGTTTGCCGTGCTGTGGGGCCTGTTTCAGTGGGGGACTGGAAGGACAGTCTCTCCCTTCGAAACCAGAATCGGCCTGGCGCGCTGGACCACGGTGCTCGCGGTTTTCATTACCGGCTGGGTGCTTTTTCAGGACGAGCGTATGCATCGCTGGTTCCGCACAGCGATGCTCTGGTTTGGCTTCCTGGTGGCGGTACTGGCCACGCTGCAGAGTTTCACGGCTGGAGGAAGAGTCTTTTGGATCTTCCAAACCGAGGGCATCGAGAGGGTGATGGGGCCGATCCTTTATTACAACCACTACGCGGCATTCATCGAGCTAGCGCTGCCCCTGGCGATCTATGGATCCATGACCCGCAAGCGGGAGTCGCTGGTCTACGCCTGCATGGCGGCGGCGATGTATGCGTCCGTGATCGCTTGTGCTTCGCGTGCCGGATTAATTCTGACCTCGATTGAAATCGTGGCCGTAGGCGCGCTCCTCTGGCTTCGGGGACGCACGTCCGGGCGCGCCGTCGGGAGGTCGTTGGCACGTGTGGTGCTACTGCTGGCGGTGTTCACAGTGGTGGTGGGGTGGGGCAGAATCTGGGAACGCATTCAAACACCCGATCCATTCGCCACTCGTCGCGAATTTGATATCTCTTCAGTGCACATGATTGCGGCTCGCCCGTGGTTTGGATTCGGCTTGGGAACTTGGCCCACGGTATATCCGGCGTACGCGATCATCGATACTGGGAAGTTCGCAAACCGTGCTCACTCGGACTGGCTGGAGTGGACTGCCGATGGCGGGCTGCCGTTCGGAATTGCGATGGTGACCCTGTTTTTGTGGTGTGTGCGCTCTGCGTCTGGTTCTGTTTGGGGCATTGGGGTCATCGCGGTCTTCTTGCATGCCACCGAAGATTACCCGTTCTCGCGTCCAGCCCTGGCTGCCTGGACCGTGGTGATGATCGCGCTGCTTGCCACACGTAAGCGTCATTGGGGAGCCGCACTGGGGGACCAGTAGCCAACGCGCCAATTGGGCACACGTTATTGTCCGGGTGGAATACAGTATTGCGCGGATCGCGTTCTAATCAATTCACTGAACAGACCAAATCAACGTCGAGACATGAGTGTTGACGGGCAGCAGGCGCGTTTTTAGTCGGCAGTGTCCGGCGGGCAAGGTTCACTCAACGTGCAAGACTCGACCCAGTCACGAGTGCTGCACCCGGTTGAAAGGGAGTCAAGCTCCGGCTCCGTCGATGGACTGGTACTGTCAAGTATTCTCAATAAATTGAGAGCGATAGCGAAGTGTTCGCGTCTCAAAAGGAGGGCTCTTTGCGGCTGCTGGCGATAGGCTACGTTGGTGAGCTGACGGACCCCGATCGAGCCAGTGTGCGAAAGCGAACACGGGGTAAGTCAGGTGACGACAAAATCGTGCGACAAGTACCGGTTTTTGTCCCGATGCTATTGACATGCAGTATACATTCCGCGTACACTGGCAGCTAATCTGGCAGCGGTACTGATAGTACCGCATAAGTCTTGGGTGGTAGTCATCATGCGCTTTGGGTTGCTCGCTGTTGTGTATCTCCACATAGGCGACCTCCCCAAGACGGCAAGAATGGCGGCAGCCTGCGTGTCACACGATGCTTTCCATTGGCGAAGAATCGAGAGTCTCCGTTCGCGTTCCGATGCCTGGTGGCGGGCATCCGTGGCTGGCTTTGGTTGTCCGGTCGCGCCATGAAAAAAGCGTGAAGGCGATCCTGGACTCTAAGGGTTACCGCACGTCGGTTCCGCTAGTGCGGTGCATTCATCGGAGGCGTTCCGGATCTGCTTGGGACAGCCAAAAGCCGCTGATTGCAGGCTATGTCTTTGCAGCGTATGACCGCGATAATCCCTTTCGCATCGTAACCACGCCGGGCGTGGTACAGATCGTTGGTTTCGGGGGCGCGCCAGGTACGATTCCCGACGCGGAGATTGAAGCACTGGAGCGGATTGCGGGGTCCGGGCTCCCCGTAGCCGGTTGCGGATACACCAGGATTGGCGAGGCCGTGGAACTGATTGACGGGCCACTAAAGGGCATTCAGGGAATGGTGCTCCGTCAGGCCAAGGTCACGCGCCTGGTAGTTGGCATTGAGTTGCTCCAGCGCTCGGTAGCCGTCGAGATCGATGGCGCCTGGGCTGCCCCGCTACGGTACATCTCGCGTGCCAGCAGTGGATGACCGAGTTACCTTCCCATCAACAGCGAAACAGTGTTACTAGTTACTCTGTCGACGCCGGCCTGTTGGCCGGGTTTACAGCGTCAGTGGCCGTCTGCTTGGCTCGCTGAAGAGGTGTTCTCAGCCCCAACAAGCACAATGCACACTTGGAGGACGTGATCCGTATGAACGGGGAACCTCGAAACCGCGTGGTCGTTTTCCGTCTCGCTCAAGACGAATACCTTAGACTCAAAGAAGTCTCATCCCGTAACGGGGCCCGGAATCTCTCGGACTTCATGCGCTCCGAACTGCTGGCCTACATTCATTCCGGCACGCTTCATGAGCACCTTCATCGCCGTTTCGAAGCCCTTGAGGAGAGCATCCAGGAGTTACGGACGACTACGGTCTCGCTCTTGCAAGGCAATTCCAATGGCGGTTCTCAACACCAGCCCTAGTCGGCAAGCCACCATGCTTCGCCTCCGATCTGTTCTGGAAGGAGTAAACAATGCAAAAAGTACCATCCGATCGTAGACCTGTGTTGCGGGTCTCGATCTTCATCTGCGTCTCTTGCTTTCAGCCCGTCGCCTCCGGTCAGTCAACCCAAACACGGCCAACCGTCGCCGCGCCGGAGGTCCCAGGGGCAAACCTCCCGGCCCAGCCGATCGGCGCCAACGACCTGATCGATATTTCGGTATACGACGCGCCGGAACTGACTCGGCCCGTGCGCGTGAGCGCCGACGGATTCATCCGTCTCCCGATGCTCAAGCAGCGGGTGAAGGCGCTGGGGCTGATGCCAGGGGAACTCGAAAACGCGGTTGCCAAAGCGTTGCAGGACGAGCAGATCATCGTGGACCCCTTCGTCACGGTAACTGTTGCCGAATACAATAGCCATCCGATCTCCGTGGCCGGCGCCGTCAAGCAGCCACTCACTTTTCAGGCGACTGGTCCAGTCACTTTGCTGGAAGCCATCACGCGGGCAGGCGGCCTGGCGCCTGAGTCTGGCCCTGAAATTCTGGTAACCCGCACCCAGCCCGGCCCGGACGGCGCCATGTCCGCCCTGGTCCAGCGCGTCCTGGTCAAGGGTCTCATCGATGCCGCCGATCCCGCCCTGAACATTGTCTTGACCGGCGGGGAGGAGATCCGCGTACCGGAAAGCGGCAAGGTTTATGTGATCGGCAACGTCAAAATGCCGGGCGCTTATCCCATGGGAGATGGCACCGAGTCCACCGTTCTCCAGATGCTGGCCCTTTCCCAAGGGCTCATGCCCTTTGCCGCCAAAGAAGCCTACATATATCGCCGCGAAGGCAACGGGAGCAAGAACGAGATCCCCATCCCGCTCACTAAAATCATGGAGCGCAAAGCTCCCGACACGCCCCTTCTGGCTAACGACATTCTGTATGTCCCCGACAATAAGGGCCGCCGTATGACCATGGGCGCGTTGGAAAAACTTCTGATCTTAGGAGGTGGTATTGGCGCAGCAGCCATAATTGTCACTCGTTAGGCTGAATTGCCTGTACCTACGGACAAAAAATATGCCAGAACCAAGATCTCTTCCGTCTCCCAACCAAGCCGTCCAACCCGCGTGGTACGGTTACGACACCGAGCCACCCGATCGGTCCCCCATCCCCCTCGCCCACTACCTCTGGATACTGCGCCGCCATCGCTGGAAGATCCTCGGCTTCGTCCTCGGCTGCGTGGCTGCCACCATCATCGTTTGCGCGCGCCTCACGCCTGTCTACGAATCTACCGCTACGGTGGATATCGACCGCCAGATGCCATCCGTCGCCATCGGCCAGGACAGCACGCGCACCCCCGCGAACGATGCCGACCAGTTCCTGGCCACGCAGGTCAAGCTCATCGAGTCGGACTCCGTCCTCCGTCCTATCGCCGACCAGTACCATCTCCTCGACGCTGAAAAGCAGTTTAATCAGAAGGTCCCTCGTCAGGCCCAAGAGGATGCTCCCATCCTCCTGAAGAAGCTCAAGGTCAAACGCCCGCCGGAGACCTACCTCCTGCTCATCAGCTATCGCTCCACCGACCCGCATTTGGCCGCCGACGTGGCCAACGGTATCGCCCGCTCCTATGTCGAGCACACTTACGACATCCAGTTCCACTCTTCGGCCTCCCTGGCCACCTTCATGGAGAAGCAGCTTGAGGAATTGAAGGCCAAGATGGAGCGTTCCTCCAATGCTCTGGCCCAATTTGAGCGTGAACTGAACGTGATCAATCCCGAGGAAAAGACCAGTATCCTCTCTTCCCGGCTGCTGCAGCTCAACACCGAATACACCAACGCCCAAACCGACCGGGTCCGCAAGGAATCCGCCTGGAAATCCGTACAGAGCGGATCGCTCGAGGCCGCCCAAGTATCCACGCAGGGCGATAACCTGAAAACGCTCGCTCAGAAGCTGGACGATGCCCGCCAGAAATTCGCCGACGTCAAAACTCATTACGGCGCCAACCATCCCGAATACCGGAAGGCCGCGGTTCAAGTTGAGGAGATCGAACAACAATTGCGCGATGCGCGTCAGAACACCGCCCTGCGCGTGGAAGTCGAATATCGCGAGTCAGCCAATCGCGAGGCCATGTTGCAGAAGGCCGTGGCAGAAACCAAGGGCGAGTTCGACCACCTTAACGCCAATAGTTTCGAGTACCAGTCACTCAAGCGCGAAGCGGAAGCCGATAAGACGCTCTATGAGGAGTTGGTCCGCAAAATCAAGGAAGCCGGGATCAACGCCGGATTCCAGAACAGCGCCATCCGCATTGCCGATCCCGCGCGCGCCGAGGTCAAGCCGGTATTCCCCAACATGATGCTGAACGTCGCGCTGGCTTTCCTCTTCTCGTCGCTGTTAGCGGTAGGCGCCGCTGTCATGAGCGACGTGCTCGACAAGTCCATCCGCGATCCCGAACAGATCGCCAGCCTCTTCAAGACCGAGGTGATGGGCAGCCTGCCCCAGGTGAGGTCCTGGCGTCGCCGCTTGGCCGCAGCCCGCACGAACGAACCAGGCACGGCGGCGCTGGTACGCGCGGATGGCGCTGAATCGGCGGGCCGGAGACAGGCTGTCACCGGGTTTGAGGAAGCCATCCGGACCCTCCGCAACTCGATCCTGCTAGGCACCTTCGATCGCCAGCTAAGGACGCTCATGATCACTAGCGCCACCCCGTCCGAGGGCAAGACTACCACCGCCGTCCATCTGGCCATCGCCCACGCCCAGCAAAAGCATAAGACCTTGTTGATCGACTGCGACATGCGCCGCCCCGGGGTCCACGGCAAGCTGGGAATCAATCCGGAATCGGGCCTGGCAACTGTCCTCCAGAACGGCTTGAAATGGCGTGAGAAACTGGTCAAACTCGTGGAACTCCCCGACCTGGACATCCTGCCCACCGGCGCCTCCACCCGCCGCGCCGCCGACCTCATCGGCGCCGCTCTCCCCCGGATCCTGGAAGAAGCCGCTCCAGACTACGACTTGATTGTCATCGATTCCCCGCCCGTCCTGGGCTTCCCGGAACCCCTGCAGATGGCCGTCGCCGCAGATGGCGTGGTCGTTGTCGCCTTGGCCGGCCAAACCAACCGCAACGCCGTGGGTTCCGCGCTCACCACCCTGCAGCGTGTGCGCGCTAACGTTGTCGGGCTGGTGCTAAATGAAGTGACCAGAAACATGAGCGATAGTTATCACTACTACTACGGGTATTATGGAAAGTATTATCGGTATTACAGGAAAGAGGACGCCTGACGTCGCGCTCCTGCGGCAAGGATGTTGTGCTGGCGCAGGACCGACGCATACGCAATTCCTGCTCTTATGAATTCTGGCTTTCGCCTCCTGGGAATCTTCCGTGCGCACGATGTCTCCAATCCGCGAGGCCGGGCCAAAGAGCGGTTCCGCCGCGCCGCGCTTACGTCCGGTGCGACGTTGGCAGCCAAGGGCGCCCAGATTGCCGCTGGTCTTATCTCAGTGCCTCTCACCCTGCACTATCTGGGTGCTGAACGGTACGGCCTGTGGATGATGATCAGCTCGGCCTCGATGATGTTGCGGTACGCCGATTTCGGTATGGGTAACGGCTTGATCAATGCGGTCTCACACGCGCACGGGGCGGGCGACGAGCGGTTAGCACGTGCGAGTACGTCGAGCGCTTTTTTCATGCTGGCGGGTGTTGCCGTCGCCATCTTGTTCCTGATGGCTACAATCTATCCTTTCGTGAACTGGCCGGCCGTGTTCAACGTGAAATCGGCGGTCGCGCGCGCCGAAGCTGGGCCGGCGCTGGCCATTTTTGCGCTGTGTACGCTGGCCAGCATGCCGCTCGGGCTCGTGCAACGCGTTCAGTTTGGATACCAGGAGGGTTATGCGAGTAACTTGTGGCTGGTCGCGGGCAGCATCCTGGGCCTCGCCGGGGTAATCGCGGTGATCCGATTTCGAGGCGGCCTGATATGGCTGGTTCTGGCGTTGGCTGGCGGTCCATTGCTATCCACGGCCTTGAACTACTGGGTGCAATTTGGCTGGATGCGCCCGTGGCTGAGACCGGCCTTCGGTTACTTCAAGCGTTCCTTGGCGAGCAGCCTAGCCAGGGCCGGGGGGACGTTCTTCGGAATTCAGATGTTTACTACCTTGTTGGCGCCTTTCGACAACATCCTCATCGGCCATGTCCTCGGGCCTGCAACGGTTGCCCAATACTCCGTCGTCCAGAAACTGGCCACCCTGGCGTACATGATCCCGGTTGTGATCGCGCAACCGCTTTGGCCGGCCTACGGTGAGGCGCTATCTAAGGGCGATGTCGATTGGGTGCGATCGACATTTCGAAAAGCGGTGGTTTTTTCGGCCTTGGCCTCGAGCGGAATTGCGGCAGGCCTGATCGTGTTCGGGAGGCAATTGGTTCTGCTATGGGTAGGCCGAGCCATCATGGTTCCTTTGTCGACTCTGGTTCCGCTGGTTATCCTCATGGTGATGACCGCGATAGCAGACGCTGGGGCATGTCTGCTGTACAGTGCCAATGCCGCGCGTTATGCACTGGGGTCGATTGCTGCCTACAGCATCGTGGGGCTCGCAGCGAAGGTTTGGCTGCTCGGGCGCTTTGGAGTGCCAGGACTAGCCTGGGCGGCTGCGCTGACATGCCTCCTCTTCTATGCGGTGCCCAACGTGCTGTTGGCGAGGCGCGTGGTGTCGCTTGTGTGCCGGCGTGTTTCGGCGACAGCGCCAATTCCCGAGCCGGTGTGAGGAACGCTGCGAGTGCGGATCCTGTAGAAGGCAAGAATATGCCTTCCGAACCGGTGCGGCAAGCCGCTCGGCGCTGGCCCAGCCAAACCGGACCGAGACGGCACGAGATCCTCTGCGCCTCGCATGTGCCAAATGCTGCACGCATATCAAGCGGTAATGCGGTAGTGTTCACTTGAAATTCGCGAAACCATGACAACGACACTGAAGATAGCCCTCCAGGGAACGTTCAGGAAGTTCGGTTTTCAGCTCGTACGTTTGCAGCCGGATGCGACGAAAGCGAACACCTCGGAATACGAGCCTATACACCCTATAGCAACCTATGCGCCCTGGAATTCAAATTCCGAGTTTCTATCGACATATCGATTGATCAAGCGTAATACGCTTGTCGATATCTACCGCTGCTGGGAGCTCTGGACGCTTGTCGGGCAGACATTGGCAATGGACGGTGGGATCTTGGAAGTGGGCGTATGGCGCGGTGGAACTGGTGCGCTGATGGCGAAAAGGGCTCTGTCCGCCGGAAGCAACGATCCCGTCTATTTGTGCGACACCTTTGAAGGAGTCGTAAAGGCGGGGTCGTACGATGCGGACTATCAGGGCGGTGAACACTCCGATACCTCCAAGCGTATCGTCGAAAAGCTGCTCCGAACCCTCGACATCACAAATGTACGCATACTAAAGGGAATTTTTCCCGACGAGACAGCACACCTGATCGAACCGGGCAAACGGTTCAAACTTTGCCATCTCGACGTAGACGTGTACCAGTCAGCTAAAGACGTGATGAGTTGGATCTGGGATCGGATGGTTCCAGGCGGGGTAGTCGTCTATGACGACTATGGATTCATACACACCGATGGCATCACCAAATACGTCAATGAGCAGGTAAGCGAAAGTGACCGCCTAGTGCTGCATAACCTGAACGGACATGCGATTGTGGTTAAGACCCCCCTGTGTTGAGGCCGGCCGATCTTTCCCCCAATAGGTTTGCAATGGCTGACAATTTCCGAGGTGCTTGAACCACGAACTTGTTCCGGCACGAACTTCACAAAATGGTGGGAATCGCATTTCAGCCGCGCTTGAGATGTCCGTTTGACGCTACTTAGCTCAGTCGAGAGCTAAGGCGCCAGAGTTGGTTACACAGCCCGATCTGCGGGCCGCGAGCTGCATTCTAAGTCAATAAACCGTAATCATGAACGATGCTGAGCGATAATCCAAGCGCCAGGGTCCCTTAAATGAGGCTTCCACCACCAGATTTCGTCGTCGTCGGCGCGCCTAAATGCGGCACCACGGCCATCCACGAGACTTTGCAGCAACACCCCCGACTCTTCTTGTCCGGAATTAAGGAACCGCACTACTTCGCATATGATTATCCCAGACGTCGCGAAGTCGAGGCGATTGAAGACTACGACCACCTGTTTGCGGGCGCCCAAGGAGCGCAGTTGCGGGGTGAAGCGTCGGCGCATTATCTTAGTTCCAAAGAAGCCACGGCCGCTATCCTACAGCGCCGCCCCGATGCGAAGTTCATTGCGCTAGTGAGGAATCCTGTAAACATGTTTGTTTCTTGGCACAACGAATGCGTCAAGAACCTTGACGAAGACGAACAGGATCCCGAGCGGGCTTGGAATCTCCAGCAGGACCGTGCGCACGGGCTTCGAATTCCAAAGCTTTGCAAAGAGCCGGCATTCTTACAATACAAGAGCGTCTGCAGCCTGGGTGCTCAGATCCAGGCGTTGTTCCGGCTAGTTCGCGAGCATCAGAGGCTGGTGATAGTTTTTAACGACGTTGAACAGCGCCCCCGGCAAGCCTACAAGCAGATCGTTGAGTTTCTCGATATTGATGACGACGGCGGGGACAATTTTGTCCGCCAGAATGTTTTTGCACGGCCTAGGAGCGCATTAGTCGCGAGACTAGTTCGCTTCGCCCACCTGAACCCGAGGATCAAGAAGCTTCGCATTTGGTTGAAGCCGATATTGAATGAACACGGCATCCGGCCGATCGCTTGGCTGATTGAGGGCAACCTCAGGAACACGGCGAAGCCGGACGTATCGACAGGGTTTCGCCTCGAACTGGAAGCGGCTTTTGCTCCGGATGTGCAACTGCTATCGCGCTTGCTCGCCCGGAATCTCTGTGCCCTGTGGTCCATCGGCGACGGTGCCGCGTACGCTGAAACCGGTACCCAGACCTCGTCCCTGCGCGCGCCCGCACCCTGTGACTAGCAACGTTGATTGGGTGCCGCCGGCAGCGTTCGGGATCAATCGGGAGATGTTGTCAGCAAAGGTATGATGTTCGTTGGAGACAAGACGCTACGAATAATCGTGACACATCCAGCCAGGCAGGGTATTGTCTACCAGAGGCCGTGGGCGGCTGAGAAAGCTGGGATGGATGTCCGTTTCCTCACAGGGCTTTACTATCGCCCTGAGCGCTTTCCGTACTCCCTGGTGCGTTGCCTTCCCAGCCAAAGGCGGCAAAAGATAGAAAGATTGCTCGAGAAAAGACGCATTGAAGGCTTGAGCCCCAATAACGTAACCAGCTTGCTGGGCCCCTCACTAGAAGTAATCCTGCGCCCGATGGGCTTGATTCGCCAATGGGACCAAGCGCATGACTACCTCGCAAGCCGGTGGGTCTCTCGTCAGCCGAACCACCGAATCACCATACTCCATGCGTTTCAGGGGTCCTGCCTGCGCACGTTGCGCGCCGCGCGTGCCAAGCGCATGTTCCGGTTGCTGGAAATAACGCTGCCTCCCCTGTTAGCCAATAAGGCTCAGCTAGACCACTGGCAGGTTAGCGCACACGATTTTCCGGACGCGACGAGGACCAAAGCGGAAATCGAAGAGGCCGATTTTGTGCTTGCACAGTCGCAGTTTTCTGTCGAGATGATACTGCAACTAGGCGTAAGACGCGAACGAATCCTCCGCATTCACACGCCCGTCGATGCCAACTACTTCCGGCCACGACAAGGGGCCCGCCGCCCTGGCCCAACGCGCGCCATTTTTGTGGGAAGCATTTGCAGGCGAAAGGGCGTTCATCATCTTTTGCAAGCCTGGAACGATCTTGGCCTCGAAAATGCCGAGCTCGTTTTGGTAGGAAATACAAAATCGCCACAGGCCGGTGACATTCTGAAGTTGTGCGGGAAGACGGCCCGCAGCGTAGGGCACCTTTCTGGGCCGGCCTTGCTCGCCACTCTCCAAAACGCCGACTTCTTGATTCACCCTTCACTCGCCGAGGGCGGATGCGTTTCAATTTATGAGGCGTCGGCATGCGGAATCCCATGCATTGTATCGAGTCATGCTGACGCAGCCATAACGCACGGCGAGGAAGGGTTGGTTATATCCCCGGGTGACATTGAGGGCCTGAAAAGGGCCATCCTACTGATCTCGGCCAGCCCTGAACTTCGCCGTGACATGGGGTTGGCTGCAAGAAGGCGGGCCGAGTCCCTGAACCTGGACGGATTCGCGACGGAAATGGCCGATATTTATCGAAATATTGGCGAAGCAGCGCGCAATAACGATGTGCTGGCCTAGTCGACAAACCACCTTGCAGGCCAGGCCCAGGAGTTCGGTTCGATTAGATTCACGCACCACTTAGGAGTCGCATTAGCATGAGCGTCGCCATCCCTAGCAGCGCGTCAGCGAACCCTGCGTCACCCTGTCCCTTAAGCACAACAAGGAACGACCAGCATATGGCGGCCTTGATCTTTGCCAATTTCGGCTTTTATCATCTCGCGAGACTGCGAGCGTTGGCCGAAGTGTACCCGGTAACGGCGATCGAGTTGGCCGCGGAACAGCAGCTTTACGGATGGAGTGCGGACAAGGCCGGATACGACATAGTCACTCTCCATGACGGCGCCTTCGAGGACCGCCGATCCCCTCGGGTTCGCCTGCGCTTGGTCCTATCGCTCTGGCGCGCTTTGAATACCATTCGTCCGCGAACGTTGTTAATACCTGGGTATGCGGACGCGTGCTGTTTGGCGGCTGCAGTTTGGGCGAGAATGCGAAGCGCCCGTACGGTCATGATGTTCGAATCGACCGAGATCGACCGGCCGCGTGCCCGGGCCAAAGAACTCGTGAAGAAAACTCTCGTGAAGCTACTGTTCGATTTTGGCTTCGTCGGCGGTCAGCGGACGTCGGACTACCTGCAAAAGCTGGGGATGGATTCGCGGCGAATCGTCCGGACTTATGACGTGGTAGATAATGCCTTCTTCACAGGAGGCGCCGATCACGTACGAAATACGTCTGCTCCCACGGATTGGGGCCTGCCGAGCCATTACTTTCTTTATGTCGGCCGCTTGGCGCCGGAGAAGAATCTGGGGTGCCTCCTCGGGGCCTTCCGTCAATACGTTGACAGTGGTGGAACCTGGTCTTTGGTTCTGGTCGGTGGGGGCCCGCAGGAACAGCACCTGAAAAGTACGGTAGACCGGCTGGGCCTTGCTGGTTCTGTGTGCTTCGCTGGTTTCAAGAATGGGCAAGATCTGTTTCCGTACTATGGCTTTGCCAATTGTTTTATTCTACCGAGTATTCGCGAGCCCTGGGGGCTGGTGGTAAACGAAGCCATGGCGTCCGGCCTGCCAGTGTTGGTTTCAAATATATGCGGCTGCAGTCCGGAGCTTGTATCTCCCGGAGTAAATGGTTATCCGTTCGCCCCTCGTGACGAAGGGGATATCGCAGACAAACTTTCGCGGCTGGCATCATTGTCGAAGGATTCGAGGACTGCCATGGGCCAGGCGTCACGGCACATCATCTCAGCTTTCTCGCCTGTCCGTTGGGCGGAATCCGCAGTCGAAGCTTTGACCAGGGGTGATCATGATGGGTGACCTGACACTTTTCACCGCTTTAACCATTGACGCATTCACAATCGCAATCTGTTTTGCCATCGCCTTAAAGGAAGCACGCTCAACGCTGCACCCGGCCTGGATGTTCTTGGGAATACACTTGTACATCGTGACTTTCAGGTTGCTCCAACTGTATACCGGCTCATTCCCCATGAAAGCGACGTTTGCCTGGCCCGTCGCCATGCATGAAGTGATTCGGGCGGGAGTCACCTCGGATCTGGGCTTGTTGGCGATGGCAGTGGGATGGATCGCGGCGCGAGCGGTGTCGAAGCGTAGGCAACGGGCCAAGCCCGAAGTGATCGTGGTCTCTAAACTTCGCATCTGGGTTGCCGCCGGCGCGGCCATGGGGATCGGAATCGCTGGCGCTCTGATCGTTGGCCGCCTTTCACACGCGCTGAAGAATACGAGTTGGGACACCACGGGATACCTGGCCGCAACCACAACCTGGTCGGCTTGGTCCGTCTGCCTGCTGCACTTTCTCTACGGCTTCCCGGTTCTCTTGCTCATCGTCACCTCGGCCGTGCTTGTTTTTGTTGCCATCACGAATGCTGCCAGGTTTGGAGTCATCATCCCGGTGGTATTCTTGACGCTCATATGGTTGTCCAGGCGACGCAGCCAGAGGTTTCCACTCACCCTGGCATTCGGAATCGTTGGGGCGTGGTTGATTTGGCTGCCCATGAAGCCGTTCGCAAAAATGCTGAAGCAGGGCGCCAGCGTGACGTATGCGATGGATGAGGCCATCCGGTGGGTTTACACCGGATTCGGCAAGCAGGAGGGCAGCATTGACGAGCAGTTTCTGGATATGTCGGCTGCTACGATGACGCTGTCTGACGCTCGCGGAACCTGGTACTGGGGCAGCACCATCTTGCCACTCTTCGTCAGTCCGGTTCCGCGGGTGTTATGGCCGGCGAAGCCCAAGCTCAACCAGTACCAGTGGGACCTCCAGGTGCCATCCCGGAATATGGCGACCATTGGCATGACGGCTGGGCTCGTGGCCGAAGGATACGTGAATTTCGGCTATGCCGGTGTCGTGCTGTACTTCTTTGGCGTCGGTTTTGCCTTCGCGTGGGCACACTTCAGAGTCGCACACAGCCATTATCTGTCCGCTTCGCGGCTTCTCTATCTCTTCTGTCTGGCCTCGGCCGCGCAGTTGTATAGGGATGGTTTAATCTCTGGAGTCTGGTTCCCATTTGTATATGCGGCGCCGATCGGCTGGACGGCGGTGTCATATTGGATCTGGAAGCCAGGCCGGCCCCGCGTCGCACCATTGGTGAGACAAACGATCGAGGAAAGTGTCGAGTATGTCAGATAACGGCACAGGACCGACAGCACCACAGGTATTGGACGTCTGGAGCCATGTCGCCCCACAATACGGAGGCGTGGGCCCCGCCGCGGCCGGACTTGCCATCGCGGTGCAGCGAAGCTCCGGCTGGCGCAGCCGGATGGTTGCCATATGCGAGGACGACGAGAGCGAATTGAGCGATGGCATCCCCGCCTCAGTGGAGAGAGTACCCGCCTCCGGTGTGCGGCCCGCTGCCGACATCCGGCTGCGGATAGCCCTCAATTCCGTAATTGAGGCTGCCGACGTGGTTCATGTGCACGGCCTGTGGCTCCCCCATTCGCTGGCCACGCGCATGGCTGCCGCGAAATTCAAGAAACCGCTGGTGTCGTCGGTACATGGGATGTTGGAAACTTGGGAACTTAAGAATAAGCGGCTGAAGAAGAGCATCTATTCGCTTTTCGTAGAAAGGCCGTCTCTGGCCCACTCTCACTGTTTCCGCGCTTTGAGTGGGCAGGAGGCCGCCGACTATCGCCGGTTCGGTCTCAGAAGTCCGATTGCAGTGGTGCCGAACGGCATCGGCCACCTGGATCGCATCGATCCTGGCGCGTTTTTTCGGCGCTTTCCGCAGTTATCCGGTAAGACCATCGTTTTGTATTTAAGCCGGGCACACTACAAGAAAGGCATTCTGAACCTGCTGAACGCTTGGCCTTCCGTGCTACGTAACCATTCCGAGGCTCACCTGGTTGTGGCGGGCCCGGATTGCCAGGGCACCGTGAAGAGGGCGGAAGAGATCGTCACACGATACAGCCTGGGGCACGCCGTTACGTTCTGCGGAACCCTGAGTGGCGAGACCAAGCTCGCGGCCCTGTCGGCTGCGCGGCTGTTCTGCTTGCCCTCATATTCGGAAGGACAAAGCGTTGCGGTGTTGGAGGCTCTGTCTATCGGACTGCCGGTAGTGATCACGCCGGCTTGCAATGTGGATGGCGTGGCCGAAGGCGGCGCAGGCATCGTCACTTCCAATGAACCATCCAAACTCGCAGGCGCGCTTTCAGAGGCTTTATCCGCGCGGCCACCGGATTGGCAGACCATGAGTGAATCGGCCCGGCGGCTGGCGCGGACCCGCTTTAGCTGGTCTGCGATCGGCGAAACGATGCACACGGTCTACTCATGGATGCTGGGTGGAACACGCCCCGCGTGTCTAGTGAATTAGCTTTATGGCGAAAACGGCGGTTACGATGGCGTCTAGCAATCAATATCTCTCGCGAACGGAGTTGTATTCATCCCCGGTCGACCTCTCCGTGCCCGACAATAGCGAGTACGACAAAGGACGGCCATTGCTCGTAATCGCACTATGGCATTTCATCGGAGCACCGCTGGTTCGGTCCAACTGGCTGCCGGTCTCTTCCTTTAAGGCTGCGTTACTCCGGGCGTTTGGAGCGCGCATCGGGACCGGCGCGTACATAAAACCCGGGGTCAAGGTGAAATTCCCGTGGTATTTGAGTGTCGGCGACCACTGTTGGCTCGGCGAGGATGTCTGGATCGACAATTTGGCCCCTGTCACGATCGGCTCGCACGTTTGTGTCTCCCAGGGGGCGTACTTGTGTACCGGTAATCACGATTGGTCGAGCCCGAATATGAAACTCTTTCGTAAGCCGATTAAGCTGCAGGATGGAAGCTGGGTTGGCGCGCGGGCAATCGTCGGGCCGGGGACGGTGGTCGGCGTCGGCGCAATCGTGACCGCCGGCAGCGTGGTTACGAAAAATGTTCCCGCCGGACAAATCTGGGCCGGTAACCCGGCGCACTATATCCGCGACAGAATCGTAGGGGCGAGACCAGCCAAGGCCGCTAGCCAAGCGCGGAAGCGCTAGTTATGCCGAAAATCGACTGTACATCGCTCTTTACATCCACGCTCGCTGCCGCGTCCGCGGCAGCGGCGTGCACCTATAACGACGCTCAGGATCGATCCAGAATTCGCTCCAGGATGTCTGTCGATCCAAAGCGCTTGCCGAAGGATACGTGAAGTTCGGTTATGCCGGCGTCGTACTGTACTGATCCTAGCGCCAATTCCGCGACGGCTTTTTGATATGCATTCGACTCTAACGGCGATCGCCCAGCGCGTCATAGCCGGAGATCCTTATCATACAACCCGGCTCCACGATGAAAAGGGGAATCTTCTCCCGGCAGCGGCCCTCGTGGATTTGCCGATAGCTGTGTACCACAGCGTCCTTGCGGCTCTCGGAAAAAGACCGGCGCTGCCATGGTTCACTTATCCGGCGGTTCGTAAAATCGAGCGACTCCTTCGTCCGAATTGGTTAGCTGTAGAATTCGGTTCCGGCATGTCTACATCCTGGCTCGCGCGGCGTGTGGCAAGGCTGCACAGCATCGAAAGCAACGCTGAATGGTATCTAAAGGTGAAGCCGACGTTGTCCTCAAATGTTTTGTACGAGCTCCGTTCGGGCTCCAACTATTCAGACTTATCGACATACGAGGATGGGTACTTTGACTTCGCAGTCGTAGATGGGTTACAACGGGGCGATTGCATGCGGTCTGTTCTGCCAAAGCTGAGGCGCGGCGGGTATGTGTACTACGACAATAGCGATAAAGACATGACCTTGGGAAGCGAAGCGCAGGGCAGGATGGCAGAGCGCTTGTTGGTTGAGCGAGCAGAATCATTAGAGTATATTCGTGGCTTGACTGTGTGTAAAATGTCGACGCAGGAGGGAATCCTAGCTCACCTTTGAGTTGACCGATGCCGTTCGGTTACCCCTGCAATCGGACTTCTTGGGTCGAAATCCGCGGGACAAATCTGGGCCTGTAACTCGACGCGCTATACGCTTGACGGAATCGTAGGCGCGAGACCCGCAAAGGCTGTTGGCCAAGTTACGGAATCTTAGTTGTGCCAAAGATCGACCGCAGGTCGCTCCTTACATCCGCCCTCGGCGCTGGGTCTGCGGCGGTGGTGTGCAGACGCCCTGCTTTTGGCGATACTCAGGCAGGATCGATCCAGCAGTCGGTCTTGGATGCCTATCGAGGCAAGCGCGGGAGTATCGTGATCCCCCGGGGAACATATCAGATCGCACCGCCTCCGCGGGCAGGCTCGCACCTGAATTTCCATGACATGGCCGATTTCGAAATTGACGCTCGCGGAGTTAATTTTGTATTTACTGACGTAACGCTTGGTGGCATTGAGTTCGTGAATTGCCGGGCCGTGCATCTTCACGGCGCAACCATACGCCACGAGGTCCCGCCCTTCACACAGGGGACGGTGGAGTCTATAGCGCCCGATCGGACCTGGTACACGCTACGGATTGATGCAGGCTATCCGAAGAATTTCGACGATCCGAAGTACTTCCCGGCCGCGCCGCTGGGTTGCTTGTTCGATGCCAAAACACGGCGGCTAAAATCCGGAATTAGCGACATAGGCGCCCGCAAAGTGGAGCGGCTCAGCGGGTCTGTATTCCGATTGTACGGCGGGGGGGCTGAATCTGTCGGGGATTTGGCGGCATTCCGCGGTAGCGGGCGGCCCGGCATCACGCTCATGAACTGCAGCCAGATGGATATTCGCGATGTGACGATTCACAATTCCGGCATGTTTGGAGTCTTGGAAAGCCGTGGCGAAGGCAGGAACCACTACAGCGTCACCATCCAGCGTGGTGCGCCGCAGTCCGGCGCAAGAACCGATCCACTATACTCTACCTGCGCAGACGGGCTCCATAGCACCAGCATGCGCAAGGGGCCCGTCCTGGAGAACTGCTCTTTCGAAGGGATGCCCGACGACGGAATTGCCATCCACGGCATCTACTCGCTGGTGCTAAAAGGTGCCGGTGACCGGCTAGTGATCAACAAAAGCAGCTTTCAGGCGGGAGATCCCCTGTTCCTGTTTGACGTTGCGGGAAGCCCCGCCGGAGAGGCGGTTGTGAGGTCAGTGACTCCTGCGCCCGATTTCAATAATACAAGGCAGAGCCAGCGGACTACCGTCGCGAATAACACAGCCGGGCCCTACTTCGAAATCGCACTTGACCGACGTCTCTCCGCCGATTTCGATTATCTGTGCAGTAACCCAGCGGCGCTGGGTAGCGGATATATTCTCCGAAACAATACGATTCAGAACCACCGTGCCCGGGGGATGTTGCTGAAGGCGCACAATGGCTTGGTCGAAGGAAATACTATCGACGGCAGCAGCACTTCGGGGATTGTAGTGTCACCGGAACTCTGGTGGAACGAGGCTTGCTACAGCCGCAACGTCATCATCCGAAACAACACCGTGC
>Ga0187855_10001208_pt1 | contig 20874 bp, 16 predicted proteins | sample June2016WEW_8_10_2_FD_132969 | JGI IMG/M metagenome (GOLD analysis project Ga0187855, IMG submission 132969) | Peatland microbial communities from SPRUCE experiment site at the Marcell Experimental Forest, Minnesota, USA - June2016WEW_8_10 | ecosystem: Environmental > Terrestrial > Soil >...
CCTTCCAGATGCAGCACCGCCGCGGCTTCCGACAGGATTTCCGTCGCCAGCGGGCCGATGATGTGGATGCCCAAAACCTCGCCGTACTTTTCGTCGGACACCACCTTGATAAACCCACCGTGGTTGCCCAGAATCGTCGCCTTGCTGTTCCCCACGAAAGGAAACTTACCGGTCTTCACCGCGTAGCCGGCTTCTTTGGCTTGCTTTTCCGTCAATCCGATCGAGCCAATCTGTGGCTCGCAATAGGTCGCGTTCGGAATGCGCGTCTTCACGATGGGGGGCGGCTGTTTCCCGGCGATGTGCGTCACCGCCGCGATTCCCTCCATCATCGCGGCGTGCGCCAGTTGCGGCAGTCCTGCAACGATATCGCCGATGGCGAACAAACCCGGTTCGTCGGTCTCCATATAAGGACCGGCGTGGACGAACCCGCGATCGAGTTTGGCCTTCGATTTCTCGAGGCCGCAGTTGTCGGTCATCGGCTTGCGCCCGACGGCCAGCAAAAGCTTTTCGGCCTGCAACGTCTGCGCTTTCCCGTCTTTATCCTTGAAAGAAACGGTCACGCCCTTGGCGTCTTTCTTCACCGATTCGACCATGCTCTGCGTAAAGATCTGAATATTCTTTTTGCGATAAGTCTTATCGAGCTCCGCGGAAATTTCTTCGTCTTCCACGGGCACGACGCGCGGCAGCGCTTCCAGAATGGTCACCTGCGTCCCAAACGAATTGTAAATCGACGCAAATTCCACGCCCACTGCGCCTGCGCCAACAATGATCAACGTCTTCGGGATCGCCGGCAATTCCAGGATCGACCGGTTGGTCAGAATCGTCTTGTGATCGGGCTCGATGCCGGGCAGCGATCGCGCCTCCGACCCGCTGACCATCAAAACGTTCGACGTCTCGATCTGTGTCTTCTTGCCGTCCTTTTCGACGCTGACTTTGCCGGGTCCTTCGTAGCGTCCCCAGCCCTGTACCCACTCCACTTTGTTCTTCTTGAACAGAAACTCGATGCCCTTGGCGTGTTTCTTTACGATTTTTTCCTTGCGCGCGATGATGTTGGCCCAGTTGATTTTCAGTCCGCTGACCTCAAATCCCAGCTCCTCGCCATTCTTGAAATGCTCGTAGACATCCGCGTGGTGCAGCAGAACTTTGGTGGGGATGCAGCCGACGTGCAGGCAGGTGCCGCCCAGAAAAGGATCCTTCTCCACTACGATGGTCTTCAACCCGAGTTCCCCGGCGCGAATGGCCGACACGTAGCCGCCCGGACCGCTCCCGATAATCGCCACATCGTACTTAGCCACGCGCACTCTCCTCTAAGGAATCCGGACTGTATTGGCTGATGTCGCCGGCACCGATGCAAACCTGGTGCCTGCACGGAGAAAAAGTCGCCTGCGCCCGCCGCCATCGGTGGACAGACCCGCCTGCCAATCCGTCGGGCAGGCCACCCAGCGCAGACAGCAGCGTCTCGCCAAACCTCCAAATTTTAGCAGCCGCCCGACACCGCCGCAACTTTAGCACTTAGTCGGAATTGGCAGGGACATCGTTATCCCGAGGAGGGCCTCAAGCGCGGTTCCGGGCAGTTCGAAATCGGGAGCTGCCCGAGCGAAAATGGAATGAATTCTTAGTGAGGGTGGGCCACGGACACCGGTGGGCTCGCCAGGCTTCGCGAACCTCGCCACGCTCCGAAACCTTCCTTGACCAGCCTGAAGATCGTGCGGCGATTCTCCGTGATCGTCTTTAGCCATGCAAAGCGGCCCATCGATGGGAAATAGATTCCCCGGAAGCACAGCCTCGCAATAAGAATATTGATGCGATGGCCCAGCGGCTTGTGGCTCAGCGAATCCACAGCCTTGCCAATCGCTTCGGGACTATAGGACTTCGCCCAGCCGATGCGGACCTCGTCATGGGCTTCATCCACGGTCATCTTTAACGGTGTATGCGCCATGGCGAAGGGGATGAACTCCTGCCAGTGCTTTGGACGCGTAAGCCTTCCCGCCGCTTCCAGCCTTTTGTAGAGCGGCGTGGCCGGCAATGGGGTAAGCAAACCGAAGATGGGCAGCCCTGGGGGCCACGAACGGATGGCCTGCAACGTGCGATCCGCGACCCCTGGGGCGTCATTGTCCATCCCGAAAATGAACGATGTAATCGCATAAACATTGCGCTGAGCGAGCCTGTCCAGCACCACCGCGTACTCGCCCGGTTTGTTGAAGCCCTTGTTCACGCTCGCGAGGTTTGCCGGGTCGATGGATTCCATGCCGATGAAGATCCATTTCCCTCCTGCTTGCGCAATCAGGTCCACCAACTCCTCGTCGCGCAGCAAATTGGCGCTGATCTGCGCCACCCAATGCACCTGCGCGTTTGCGGCAATGATGTCTCGCAGCAGCGACTTCGTGCGCTTGGGATTGATCGCGAAATTATCGTCGATGAAAAACACTGCAATCTGGCCGCGCTCACTCTTCGCCCGGGCTTTCAACAGCAGTAGTTCGTCCACCACGCTCTTGTTCGAGCGAAAGCGAATCGAGTCCCCGAAAAACCCCGTCACCGTGCAGAACTCGCACCCATACGGACAACCTCGCCCAGACTCGACGGGAATAATCCGGAACGTTCCCCAGCCTTCCCCGACCTTTTTTAGCATCCGCGTGAACGTGCTGGGCACGAGATTGAATTGATCCAGGTTGATTAAATTCCACGGGATCGCCGGATACGGTTGCAAGGAGGGTTTTTGTTCCTGGCCGAACGCATCCACAGGTGCGTACACTTCTTTCAGTTGTCCACGTGCCGCGTCCTCCACAATCTTCGGCCAGGTTTGGTCGGCTTCCCCGAGCGCGACCGCATCCGCGTGCCGCTCCCCGCCGTCTCGGCCCAGCGCTTCGTCCGCCATTTCCGTCACGTGCGGGCCGCCCATCACCACTTTCACTCCCGTGGCCCGCACCGCATCCGCCATGCGATAGGCCTTGGCGACCATTCGAGTCATCGCTCCGATGCCAACCAGTCCGATCCCCTCTTCGCGCACATACCTCGCGATGCTTTCTTCGTCCATTGGCCGCGCGTTCCCATCGATCAGCACGACTTCATGGCCGGGCGGAGTGAGCGCCTGCAGCAGAAACATCCAAAGATGCGGCATGAAATTGCGCGTGACCCCGTTATCCGGGTTGTAAAGTAAGATTTTCATCGCTTCCTTCGCGCGTGCTGTGTCGGCGATGTCGCCTGGGACGCGACGTCGAACGAACGGAACTCGCCCCAAGACGAGCTGCGGGGCCGCCGAAACACTTCGTTTGCTTACTGTTTGACCGAACCGACTTCAGGAATGCTGCTGAGTGGGCAGGAGTGGATGGGTAGGATCCGCGCCGGACCTGTTCTCCTGGGGAGAGTTAACCACACTGTACGCTACGGTACAATAGACAAAACCATCTTCTAGCGCACACATCAATGAATGCTCTCTGGTAAACACGTTGAGCAGACGTTTACCCCACGCTTGTAGGACAAATCACTGAGGATTGGAAGAAGACGAATTTCTGTGGACAGATAGCGCCGACATCAGGTCGATGAACATTTTCGTGAATTTGGGAAGGTCGAGATCGGTTTGCGCGTGCACGAGCTGCACGTCCTCGGTTGGTTTGAGCTTTTCGTTCCAGGTCAAAGTGTTGCCGTAGCTGGGGCCATGGCTGATGTCGATGTCCATGTATAGCTGCCGCTCTTTCGTGATGATGCTGGGGTCCAGCCACGCGCAGGCGGTGAGTTCGTCCCAGAGGTAGTAACGGTCCTGCGAGTATTTGGCGATGTATTGCGCGGAGGGGCTCGGCGACTTGGCGATGGCGTCGAGCATCTGCTGCGTGAACATCGCTTTAATCGAGATGTCCACGGTAGTCACGTCGATGCGCGGCCAATGGGCGCGCAGGGTGATGTGCGTGGCTTCGGGATCGAACCAGAAATTAAATTCGTGCCGCGGGCTCGTCGAAAACTCGGGGTCGTCGGTTTGCGGATTCAGGCTGCCGCCCATGATCGCGATTCCCTGCGTCAATTCCGCGAAATGCGGATCGATCGCCAGGGCTAGCGCGATATTCGTGAGCGGCCCGGCAGCGTAGATCGTTACTTGATGTGGGTGCGCGTGAACCTGGCGGATCAAAAAGTGCGCGGCGTCTTCGTCAGCCGGTTTCGTGTGCGGCGCGCCTTCCGGCATCGGCGGAATCTCCCATGGACCATGCACCTTCGGATTCGCCGGCGTCCCGATCACTCCCTTTGTGTTTTGATCGAGTGTCATCGGCCCCAACCCCCACGCGCCCAGCCACACGACTTTACCGGCGAGCTGCGACTCAATGCGCGTCTCTTCCTGATCGCGCACCAAAGGAAACACCGCCCCTGGCACCACGGGAACGTCACCGCGGCCAATCAGCTCCAGCATTCGCAACGTGTGCGCCACCTCTTCGTCGCGCCACGCGTTGCCCGTAACGATGGTGATCCCCAGCACCTCCGCTTGCGGCGCCTGCAGCAGCGCCATCATCGCCATCTGATTCGACCCGCCGGGGCCAGAGCCATCCTGATCGATCAGCACGAGCCGTTTTTGCGCAAACGTCGGCAGATGCAAAGTCAGCAGCAGAATTATCCCGATCAGTGTTCGTTTCATGGGTCGCTATTCTTACATAGAAGGGTGCCGGCAGCCCTCGCCCGCCGCTGCCTCTAGGCCAAACCGTGAAAATCTCCGGATTCCAAAAAAAGGTGTGCTATACTATTTCCATTAAGAACTGCGCCCGCCGGAATTCCCCGGTGGGCTTTTTAATTTCCCGAGACTGCACGACGAGAAAACTGTAGGGGCGGGACCCCTTCGCCCCCAATAGCAACCCATCGTCCGCAAGTACCGAATCCGACCCAAACGCCACACAAACACCGAAAATCGCGAAGGAAGGACGGACGCGTCCGTCCTTCCTTCACCCCAGTCCGAGGACCATATGCCTTATCGCACCACCCCCAAGATGCTTCATCAAAAGCAGTTACGCCGCCGATCCCTGCTCCAGACGGCCGTCAATCTCTTCGCCCAGCACGGCTACCAGGCCACCACTGTCCCTATGATCATCAAAGCCGCGCGCACCGGTACTGGCACCTTCTATCGGTATTTCACCGGTAAGGACGACATCTTCGCCGCGGCTCTCCAATGCCTGTCCCAGCTTATGGCCAGCGCCCTCCGCGAAGCGCTCTCGAAATCTTCCGACCCCCTCAGTCAACTCCGCCTGCTCGTCGAGCAACTCGTGCTCCTCCTCACCACCAACAGCACTGGCGCTCGCATTCTCCTGGCCCAATCCTCTGGCGCCGGAATTCGCCTCGACCGCGTCCGTCACGAAATCATCGATGATCAGGCGAGCCTGCTCGCACAGATTCTCGCGCGTGCAAATCCGTCCATCGACACAATTCACGCCGCTCTGATATCCCAGTGCTGCCTCGGCGGCGCCTACCAATCCGTCCGTCACTGGCTCGAACTCCCTCCCGGCCAGCGCCCCTCCGCACAAGCGCTCGCCACCATCGTCAGCAACGTCAGCGACTTCGCCCTGCGCGGGAGCGCCGCGCTGGTCCCCGTGGTAAGCCTCCACAGCTAAGCGCCGTGTCTTTCAAACACGTTTTTCGTCAGGGCACGGCTTCAGCCGTGCCGTAAAGGTGTTCTTTTCGTTCCCGGCTTTAGCCGCTGAGAATCGTTCTTCGCGTTGCGGCAAACACCCAGACAGCCGCTAGCGTGCTTCTTCATTCGGTGCGGAGCGCGTGGATGGGGTCGATCGAGGCGCGGCGGGCCGGGAGATAACCGGAATTCCTACGACGAGACAAAACGAGCGGGGTCGATGACGACTGGGTCCGAGAGCCGCTCTGGCTGGAAGCTGGAGACTAATCCCCTGCATCTACGGACGGTGGGCTGCTACTTCACTTCCGAAGGCGGGCCACTGGCCCACGATCCGGATTGTGACTGCCGCTTTCAGGATCGTCACAAAAGTATCTTTGACCGCGAAGCAACGTGGAAACCGCTGTCACTAGGTCCTCACTGGCGCGAGCCTTTACCAGGAGTCCTTGCGCGCCACACGCGACCGCGGCCAGCGCAAAATGGGACGACCCATCTATGGTCAGAATCAGGATGAGCATGGTGGGAAACCGCACAAGTATCTCCCGCGCTGCTTCCAACCCATTCTGGACAGGCATGTGGATATCGAGGAGGATTAAATTCGGCTTGAGCAACACACATTGATCGATGGCTTCCTGCCCATTGGCAGCTTCGCCGCAGACCTGCCAGCCCTCCTCGGCTTCCAGCAGGGCACGAATCATGCCCCGGATGTGCTCGTAGTCGTCAACAATCAGAATGCGAATCATGGAAGGGCCCCAGGGGGAGACCCTCACTTCTAGGGTAGGGGTTCAGTGAAGCAGGTATCTACGTAACATGCAATGAATGTTTATGCGTATTTGGCTGGGTGAGGAAATTCTTACGACGCGGCAGAGTAAGCATTTGCAGACAGCAGCAAGCTCACGTGGATAGACGAGCCTTTCTCGCTGGAGCGAACTTCGAAGATCCCGCCCATATCTCTTATGCGCTCGCGCATGCCCGCCATGCCCACCCCGAGGAGTCGCGTGCCGGAGTGGAATCCGGTTAGAACCTCGGGCGATATTCCATGTCCCTCGTCGCGGATTTCCACGCGCACGGCATCGGCATCAATGCTGATGCGGATCAGGGCCACCGGACTCCCCGAGTGCCGGTGAATATTCGCCAGGCTCTGCTGCACGACTCGAAACAATGCCGTTTCAATCTCGCTGGGCAGCCTCGCAAAGGTTTCCGGGATTTCCAGGTCCACGCGTATTCCGCTGCGTTCCGCAAAGCCTTCTGCATACCAGGATATTGCCGAGCGGAGTCCCATTTCATCCAGCAGCGGAGGGTGAAGGAGGTACGACATCGTTCTGATCTCGGAGGTGCAAAGTTTCGCCATGTCCATCGAATCGGAAACACGAGCGCGGGCGGAATCGGCGAGTCCGGAATCTGGCCGGAGCAAAGCGCTCAGGTTCATTTGAATCCCGGCGAGATATTGCCCAGCGCTGTCATGCAATTCGCGCGCGAGGTGCCGCCGTTCAATGTCCTGCAGGTGGATGAGTCTTGCGGAGAGCTGTTCGAGTTGAGCGGCGCGCGCGGCGATATCCACCTCCATACTGGCCTGCGTTTGCCGGAGGGCCGTTTCCGTGCGTTTATGCGCCGCGATCTCTTTGTCGCCCTTCAAACGCTCTGTTTGCCGCACCTCGGACAGACGGGTCATACGCAGAGCGCAGCCGGTGAATTCCGCGAGCCCGATCATGATGCGGGCATCCTCGGCGTCAAATTTCATTTCGTCGTCGTGCGAAGCAACCCAGAGTGTGCCGGGTATTTCGCCTCCCAGGTCCACGGGGATGACCAACGCTTCGACGATGGGGAAGTCCAAGCCGCTCAAGTATTGAAAATGCCGGCCGGGACAGGTAAAGAGCTGCGGCGAATTCGCATCCAGGGTCACGCCGCAAGGGCTGAAATGCCGGGGCGTGGTTTCTCCAAGATGCTTGCTCAGGGCTCCCGCGAGATTGGTCCAGCGCAAGATCGGCTCGCCCTCCGGCGGGCTCTCCACAAGGCTCAGACCCGCGGTGCCGGCGCTGCACAATTCCAGGGCCGTTCGTAGCAACGTATCGACCAATTCGTCCGGAGCGGTCGCCATGACCCGTGCCAGGCCTTGCAGGGCCGCGTTTTCGGCGTGGGCGTTTGGCTTACGGCGGCGGCGCGACTTCAGCTTCTGCGTGATGAGGATGTCTGCAAGTCGTACCGGCTCGGTCGTCTCTGGCGCCACCTGTCGTTTGGACGCACGTGAGAATCGTGCGGAATGGTGCCGCGAGCTTCGGCGAGAGGGTCCGGGGTTGTCCATCACTTGTTCCTACTCTGGGGAGCAACTTCCCGTGGAAACGGTTTAGACCGTGAGCCACGAGTCCAAGCTGACCTGTGCAGGCGGGGTAACCAGACACACTGTACGCTATCGTACGTCAAACCGATATAGCGAGCTTTGCGCTATTCGGACCATAAGACGAGGCGCGCCTTATACTTGCCCGAGACCCTGAGCATCAACAATCGGCCCGATGACAGCGTTGGATTTGATTCTGTGGCAAAATAGTTAGGGTAAATAGCGATGGCTGACCGAACTACGTTGGAAGTTGTGCGTCCTACCAAGGCTGCGAAATCCCCCAGGAAGGGCTCGGGAAATGGTGAAGAGCGGGAGCGCGTTTTCGAGGCGTTCCGGCGGTGGGGTTATCTGGAAGCAGACCTCGATCCTTTGAAGCTGCTCAAACCGCTGAAATATCCCGATCTGGAGCTGGCAGGGCCTGCAGCGGACGAGGCGCGGCGCATTTATTGCGGCTCCGTCGGCGCCGAGTTTATGCATTTGCGCGAGCCGGAGCGGCGGCAATGGATTGCGGAGCAGTTGGAGAAGCCCGCCGAAGAAGTGGATCAACATAAGATTCTGGAACGCTTGGTTCGGGCGGACCTTTTTGAGCAGGTTTTGCAGGCGCGGTATTTGGGGAGCAAGCGCTTTTCGCTGGAAGGCGTTACCGCTTTGATTCCTTTGCTGGACGCGATTTTGAATACCGCGGGGGATGCCGGCGCGATGGATTCGATTATTGCGATGAGCCATCGCGGGCGGTTGAACGTGATGGTGCATGCCGCTTGCAAGCCGCCGCATGAGGTTGTGTCGGGATTTGAGGATGTCGACCCGCGCAGCGTGCTTGGCGCGGGCGACGTGAAGTATCACGTTGGGGCTACCGGGACGTACGTCACTTTGGGCGGCCAGTCCATCAACATTCATATTGTGTCGAATCCGAGTCACCTCGAGGCTGTCGATCCCGTGGCTATGGGTCGAGCTCGCGCGAAGCAAACTCGGCGTGGAGCGGACGGCCCGGTTGTAGATCGGTCGCAGGAAATGCTGAATACGGTTTGGCCTATCGTGATGCATGGCGACGCGGCGTTTGCGGGACAGGGGATTTGGGCCGAGACGTTGAATCTGGCGGATTTGAAGGGTTACACCGTCGGCGGCACCGTGCATATCGTGGTCAACAATTTGATCGGGTTCACGACCCCGCCGGTGCAGGAGCATTCTTCCCGTTTTGCTTCCGATATTGCCAAACGGCAAAGCGTGCCGGTGTTTCACGTAAATGCGGAAGATCCGGATGCCGTGGTGCGCATGGGACGCCTGGCCGCGGAGTATCGCGCGAAATTCGGCAGCGATGTTGTGGTGGACATTATCGGCTATCGGCGGCATGGACACAGCGAGGTGGATGATCCCACGATCACGCAGCCCCTGACCTACGAGCGCATCAAGAATCATCCGCCGCTTTGGAAGATTTACGCGGAGCGCACGGGCATCGATGCGACTGCCATCGGCGATGCGGTGCGCAAGGAATATGAGGAAGAACAGACCAAGGCGAAGGCGCTGAAGAAGATGCCGCACCTGCGGACCTTGCCGAGTTATTGGGATCCTTACATTCACGGCAAGTACGATCCGGCGTACGAAGTGGACACCGGGTTGTCGCGCGAAAAGCTTGCCGAGCTGACCGACGGGCTTGTGCGCGTGCCTCCAGGCTTTCATTTGCATCCGAAGCTCGCGAAATTGCTGGAACAGCGGGCGGAGATGGGGCACGGCAAGCGGGCGATTGATTACGGGTTTGCGGAGTCGCTGGCGTTTGCGTCTTTGGTGCTGGAGGGGACCCCGATCCGCTTGACCGGACAGGATTCGCAGCGGGGAACGTTCAATCAGCGGCACGCGGTTTTGATTGATACGGAGACCGAACACAACTATTTGACGCTTTCGCATCTTTCGCGCCAGCAGGCATTTTGCGAGATTCATAATTCGCCGTTGTCCGAGGCCGCTTGCGTGGGATTCGAGTACGGGTTCAGCCGCGATTATCCCGAGGCGCTGGTGCTTTGGGAGGCGCAGTTCGGGGATTTTGTGAACGGCGCGCAGGTAATCATCGACCAGTTCTTGAGCGCGAGCGAAGACAAGTGGAATCTACCTACCGGATTGGTTCTGTTGCTCCCGCATGGATATGAGGGCCAGGGCCCAGAGCATTCCAGTGCACGCATCGAGAGGTTTCTGCAACTGGCGGCTGAGGATAACCTGCAAATTTGCCAGCCTTCGAACGCGGCGCAGTATTTCCATATGTTGCGGCGGCAAGCGCGGCGGATGTGGCGGAAACCCTTGATCGTGTTTACGCCGAAGAGCATGTTGCGGCATCCGGACGCTGCGTCGGACATTGAGGATTTCACCGCGCCGCGATTTTTGCCGGTGGTGCCGGACCGCGAGATTCAAGACGCGAAGCGGATTTTATTCGCCAGCGGAAAAGTAGGTCACGAATTGCAGGCGGAACGCAAACGGCGCGGGGATACGAGCACGGCAATCTGTTTTCTGGATCAACTCTATCCTTTGCCGCGGCCCGAGATTTCAGCAGTTTTGGACGCCCATCCGAACGCGCACGAGATTGTTTGGGTCCAGGAAGAGCCTGGGAATATGGGCGCTCATTTTTACGTCACGCCGCGCTTGCAACGGTTGGCTCAGGATAAGGGGCGAAAGGTGCGCGCGGTAAAACGGTCGGCAAGTGCGAGTCCCGCTACGGGATCGGCCAAGGCACATGAGATGGAGCAGAAGACGCTGCTCAGTTTGGCATTCACTACCACCGTCGGGGAATAATCCAAAGATCGTCAGTTCAAATCAAGCCCCCGCAACCAAAACCTTTTATTTCAATGACGTCCACTAACCCTGCAACCATCCGAATTTGTACCTCGCCGTGGGCATCTAAAGGCATTGCCTCCTAGCCTCTGCAGATCTCACGACGAACACGTGATTAATGTTCCCGCTGGTTCGTAACTCGAGAGTGTCCGTACTTTCTGCAAATCTACTTCGGGCCAGAATGTCTTCGGGTGCGAATGGTCGCTGACAGATTCGATTTCGCCTTCGAGGTGGATCGTGAGGTTCCCGATGACGGACAGCCACAAGAAATCCCAGTTCCCTTGACTTAGGAAGTGAATGCTTCCAATATAGAATAATGGAAGCGACGCTCACGCGTGTTCGTTCTCAGGCAAACTCCCGCGGGCGTCCGCGAGAGTTCGACATCGACCGCGCTCTGGATAGAGCGATCCCCGTGTTCTGCGAGCGTGGCTTTCATGGCGCATCTCTCAATGATCTTGCCGATGGCATGCGGTTGACTCAAGGCAGCATTTATAAGGCTTTTAAGGACAAGCGAAGCGTGTTCCTAGCCGCACTGGACCGCCAAGAGACCTTATATGGTGCGAAGCTTCGGAAAATTGTTGACCGAGCCAAGTCCGGACACGACAAACTCCGCGCCGCACTGTTGTTCTATGTAGAGCTGTCACTCGGCGCGGAGGGTATGCAAGGGTGTCTGGTGGTCACCACCGCAGTCGAGTTGGCGTCCACCGATCCAGACATTGCGGAACGTGTCCGCGCTTCGTTCCATCGCCGCCAGCGATTCCTAACAACTCTGACCCTGCAAGGGCAAGAAGACGGGTCGATTGGCCGACATGTTGATCCCTCGGCCACGGCCTGGCTGATGCTATTTCTGTTTCAAGGGCTTCGCGTTGTCGGAAAGACTGGCGTTACTCGCAAAGAGTTGTTCGATGTAGTAAATAGCGCCATGAAGACGCTGAGTTGATACGGCTTTTGTTGGGAAGTCTTCTTAATATTCAAAAGCTGAGGTTCGAAGTCAATGAAAGCCATTCAGTATCGTTCACCAGGAGGCCTCTCAAAGCTGGGCATCGTCGAAACCGCTAACCCAGGGCTCCCTGCCCCTCACGAGATCCGTGTCAGGATGCACGCCTCTTCTCTGAACCGTCACGATTACAACGTTGCTCTAGGTATCCTGCCGGTCGAAGACGGGAGGATCTTAATGTCGGACGGCGCTGGTACCGTCGAAGCAGTGGGTATCGGAATCACCGACTTTGCCGTAGGCGACCAAGTCGTTTCCACATTCTTTCCCGATTGGCGGCAAGGCGATGCACCGCTAGCGACATTCGCCCGGACGCCAGGAGATGGTCTCGACGGTTATGGGACTGAGATGGTGGTGCGACCGAGCCACTGGTTCACGCACATGCCCCGCGATTGGAGTTTTACCCAAGCGGCGACGCTACCCACGGCCGGTTTAACCGCATGGCGTGCCCTCGCAGTCGAGGGCCAGCTAAAGACTGGCCAGGACGTATTGGTGCTTGGCACTGGCGGCGTGTCGGTTTTCGCACTTCAATTGGCCAAGCAAATGGGTGCGAGGGTCATCGTGACCTCTTCATCCGATGAAAAGCTGGAACGCGCGCGCGGCCTTGGAGCCGACTTCGGAGTGAATTACAGTCGAAACGAGAACTGGTGTGAAGCGGTTCTGGAATTCACGAAAGGTCGGGGAGTCGATCTTGCCGTTGAAACCAGCGGTCCCGGCACATTGCCCCAATCCATGAAGGCCACGCGCATGGGTGGTCACATTGTGCTGGTCGGTGTCTTGACGGGGATCGCGGGCCAAGTTCCCACTGTCGCTCTGATGGGAAGACAGCAAACGCTACACGGAATAACCGTGGGCAGCCGGGCTCATCAGCTTGAAATGATCCGAGCCTTGAACACCATGGGCCTGCGTCCGGTAATTGACGTGACGTACCCTTTCGCAAAAATCGTCGAGGCGTTTCAGTTTCAGGGAAGTGGCAGGCATTTTGGCAAAATCTGCATTCAGTACTAAGGTCCCGTCGTCCGCGTATCACGTGGAAAGGAAGGAGCTTTCGCTAATGCATTCAAGAGTCTTCGCATTAGTGCTGCTCGTTTGCTCAGCCGCTGCTGTTTTGGGCGCGCAAGAGCAAGCCATCCTCGGTCATCGTTCTGCTCCTTTGCTCACCGTGGATGGCTTGACGTTCAAGGATCTCAACAAGAACGGGAAACTTGATCCGTACGAGGACTGGCGACTGCCGGCGAACGTCCGAGCTGCCGATTTGGTCCAGCGCATGAGTCTCGAAGAGTTAGCAGGGCTGATGGTGCATGGCACGCTGCCGAGCTCAGGACCGCTCGCGCCACTTGGCGTCGGCAAAGAGTATGACCTGGTGAAGGTCCGCCAGTTCATTGAGGAAGGCCACGTAAACACCTTCATCACACGACTGAATGGAAGCGCTGAGTTCTTCGCCAGACAGAACAACGAAGTTCAGGCGATTGCGGAATCCTCGCGATGGGGGATTCCGGTTACGATCTCGTCCGATCCGCGGCACCATTTCGAACAAGTGCTTGGAGCCACGATGCAGGACAGAGCATTCTCCATGTGGCCGGAGCCTCTGGGCTTTGCGGCAGCGAACGACCCTGAGCTCACGCGTCGCTTCGGGGATGTTGTCCGCCGGGAATATGAGGCGGTGGGCATTCGCGAATCGCTCGCGCCGCAGGCCGATCTGGCGACCGAACCGCGATGGGCGCGCGCCAACGGAACTTTTGGTGAAGATGCGGACACTGCAAAACGCATGGTGGAAGCCTATGTCGCCGGAATCCAAAATGGCGCTGATGGCTTGAACTCCGGTAGTGTGGTCGCGGTTGTGAAACATTGGGTGGGGTACGGCGCAGCAAAGGACGGTTGGGATGGTCATAACTACTATGGCCGCTTCGCCGATTTTTCCGGGCAAAACTTCCCGCAACATCTCATTCCGTTTACCGGAGCCTTCGCGGCGCACGTAGGTAGCGTGATGCCGACCTACTCGGTCTTACAAGAAGTTGCCGTCGATGGGAAGCCGCTGGAGGCAGTAGGAGCCGGATTCAATCATCAACTGCTGAGTGAGTTGCTGCGCGGGCAATACGGATTTCGCGGTGTCATCGTAAGCGACTGGGCCATTACGAATGATTGCTCCGAGGCCTGCCGCAATGGAACGGCCACAGGCGTCAAGCCTACGCCGGCGGAAATCGGCATGCCGTGGGGAGTGGAGGAACTGTCAAAGGCGCAACGCTTTGCCAAGACGATCAACGCGGGTGTGGATCAGATCGGAGGAACTGAACAATCCAATATCATAGCGGAGGATGTACATAACGGATTGATTTCGGAGGCGCGCGTAAGGGAGGCTGCTGGCCGCATTCTTCTGCAGAAGTTCGAGCTTGGTCTGTTCGAACAGCCCTATGTGGATGAGACCAAAGCTTCTGTGATTGCCGGCAACAAAGACTTTGCCGCCGAGGGGCAGGCTGCGCAAGCTCGCTCTGTCGTTCTGCTGGAAAACAAATCCGTTGTCTCAACCGGTCGGCGGTTACTGCCGTTCGCTCCGAGGGGTAAGAAGATCTATCTGTACGGCATAACTCCCCAAGCCGGGGAGGCCGTTGGATTTATCGTGGTCACGGACCCCGCGAAGGCCGACCTGGCGATCATTCGAGCGGCCGCGCCCTACGAGAGTGAGCATCGGGGCTTCTTCTTTGGATCACGGCAGCACGAGGGAAGACTTGCGTTTACGGAAATAGATGCAGCTTACGCTGAACTGTTGCGAGTGAGTAGGATAGTTCCGACCGTGTTCCTAACCACTCTCGAGAGGCCGCTGATCCTCACCAACGTAAGCCCACACGCGACTGCGCTCCTGGGTGACTTTGGCATCTCGGACGAGCCGCTACTCGCTCTGATTACGGGTAAGATGTCGCCAGGCGGGCATCTCCCCTTCGAATTACCATCTTCATTAGAGGCGGTCAAAAAACAAAAAAGCGATCTACCCCACGACTCGCAATCCCCGCTCTTTCCCTTGGGCTTCGGGTTGCACTATTGAGCGTCAAAGCGCCATGTTTCGTTATAGATGGACGATTAGAGTACAAGAGTCATTCATAAACGGGCTTTGCCTCGCCTTACTCCGGTCTTGTCGGCTACCCGGAGCAATCTCGGACCTATAGCCTTTTTGACTTCGCAAGCCGTCTACGCTGCGATTCGGATCAGTTCCAAACTAAAAGGCAGCACTAAACAATTCGGATGGTTGCAGGCCAGCGTAACTCCGATGTTCTGGCGGCGATGCTCCTGGATCCCACACTAAGCGCCTTGTCCACCTGTCAAGTAACTTTCGGTTTGCCCGTAACCAGGAGAAATCTAGAAACAGCCCGGAACTGTTCAGCAAGCTAGTGTGGAGCGCCGGGCTTTGCGGGTTGCCACAATTCGATCGGATTTCCCTCGGGGTCATGCACGCGGGCGAACCGGCCGTTGGGATAAGACTGCGGGTCAACCTTGACCTCGATTCCCGAAGCTTGTAGCTGGGCCGCCATTTTGTCGAGATCCCGCACTCGAAAGTTCAGCATCCAGACCTTTTGGGCATCCCCGAAATATTTGCTCGTCTCAGGAAAAGGCGCGAAAGCGGTGGGGCCTGCCTCTTGCTCCCAAACGGGATCCCCTTCGCTCGATGGTATGAGCGAGATTCCCAGGTGCTGCTGGTACCAAAGCCCCAGCGCTTTCGGATCTTTGGCTCGAAAGAAGAATCCTCCGATTCCCGTCACTTTTTCCATTTCCGTTCCTCCAGCGATTCCATCACGAACAGCGGCCCCCGCAGGGGCAGGAGAGATCTTTGGCTGTACGGCTGTCTGCGCTGCTATGGCGAGTTGGTCGCGCCCCAAGATGAAGCTCGACCCGAAAGCAAATGACAAAGTTCGAAGCACTTGGCGTCTTTGAAAACGCATCCGATCCTCCTTTCGAAAGGCCGGGGCTTACGCCCCGGCCTTTTGATTTATGTGGTCATGACTGCGCGAGCGGCGGTGGGTTCGGCTGGCGCTTTGCGGCGGAGGACGGCAGCAGAGATGAGGGTAATGATGAGGCCGACGGGCAGGGGCTCCATGACGGTGTAGGCCATGTTGACCAAGGGGTTTTGGTAGAGCTGCTGAGAGCGTTGTATGGCAGCGACCTGCGCGGCGGTGGTCGCGGGGTCAAGTCCGGACGCCTGGATCTTGTGAATCTGCGCCGCGAAGTAGCTGTCCATGAAGTGGGGCATGAAATTGAAGTAGACAACCTCCCACATGGCGACGTAGCAGGCGGTGGTGATGAGGGTGATCAGGATGCCGCAGGCGAAGGCGCGGCCGAAGGAGATTTGGCCGGCGAGGTTGTTGTCGCGGTAGCTGCGGATGCCGAAGTAGACCAGCAGAAACGACGCCACCATGATCGTGTAGCCGAGAGCCATGCTGTGGCCGTAGCCGATCTTTTTGGCGAGGAGAAGCGAGCCGCCCATAAGGACGGAGATCATGACGCCGGAGATGAGGCCGAAGGTGAGGACGGTTTTCTTCATGTGAGGCTCCTTGTGCGAGCGAGGATGGGCCATGATGCGGTGTAACCCGGCCGGTTGTCGTCATCCTTTCGGATGATTTTGCAGGAATGGAGCGGAAATCGTGCTTTCGGATGACGCGGTCACGGCAGCAGGCCTAGTTCTTTGCCGCGCTGGACGGCCTGGGTGCGGCGGGCGGCTCCGAGCTTGTCGAAGGTGCGGGCGCAGTGTGTCTTGACCGTGTTTTCGGAAACGAAAAGCTGCGTAGCGATCTCGCGATTGCTGAAGCCGCGCGCGACCAGGGTGAGAATTTCGAGCTCGCGTGCCGTGATGCCGAGAGTCTGCTGGCGGGCGGTATTGGGAGCGAAGGGTTCGAGGGTGGGGGCTTCTGCGGGGACCGGTACTTCCCTCACCACGACCGTTTCGCGGATGGTTTCGCGACGCCGCGTGATGCGCAGGCCCAGCCAGATGCCGAAGGTCGCGAAGAGGATAGCGACGAGCGCGCCGTAGAGCTCGATGGAGTGCTCGATGACGACGAAGCGGTATTCGGTGTATTGGAGGATGGCGATGAGAAGGCCGCCGACGAGACCGAAGATGAGCACGTGGCGCTTCATGGTGGGGTTGCGAAGAAGTATAACAGAGACGGCGAGGAAGGGGTTTCACCGGCATATCTCGTGCATACGCAGAAGGCCGCCATCCTTATGTGGCCTTGACCGAGGAGATTTCGCTTGTGTAATTTGCTTCCCGGCTCCCAGGGCCACGAATGGTCACTACGCAGACACCGGGGAGGACAGAATGATAGCCGATAAGTGGGTGGTCTCCCGTTCTGCAGCACTCCTGCTTCTCATCCACTGTGCCGCCACACTATCCGCCGCTCCAATGGCCTGCGCTGCCCCTGGCAATGCGCAGATCACGGTTCTCTATGACGCATTCGGCAAAACATCCGCGATGCAGAAAGACTGGGGCTATGCTGCGCTTATCGAATACGGCGGAAAGCGGATTCTATTCGACACCGGCAACAACCCGGAGATCCTTGCGCAGAACGTGAAAGCGAAGGGCGTCGACTTGACGAAGCTGGACTTCGTGGTGATGTCCCACCGGCACGGCGATCACATGGGAGGACTGACCTACCTGTTGAAGGTGAACCCCACGGTGAAGATTTACGCACCCAAGGAGGGATTCGGGGTTTACGGTGCCGACTTACCGAGCAGTTTTTATCGCAAAGACATATCTCTCTCTCCAGAACAACGCTACTACGACGGCGAGCCGCCAGAAGTCATGCGATTTGGATCGGCCTGGCCCGAAGCTAACTTTCAACTTGTCGATAAAAATACCGAAATTACTCCCGATATCCATCTGATCGCGCTGGTTTCCGATAAGCCGGGAACGCTGGAATTGCATGAGCTGTCACTCGCCATCAATACGCCAGATGGTGTGGTGATCGTGGTAGGCTGTTCGCATCCCGGAATTGACAGGATCGTCGAAGTGGCCGGCACCATCAACCCACGAATCCACTTGATCGCGGGCGGCTTTCACCTCGTAGTGGCGAGCGACTCGGACATTGAGAAGATCGTTACAGCCCTGCGCGATAGATTAAAAGTAGAGTATGTCGCGCCGGGCCACTGCACCGGCGAGCCCGCCTTTACCGCGCTGAAGAAGGCGTTCGGTGACCGGTATGTTTACGCTGGACTCGGCACAACGTTGGAGATGACTGCTTCGCAGAAGTAGAGCTTTATTCCCGTCATTCCGGCCCTTACAACCGACGCCAATCCTAATGGCCTTTAACACTTCATTCACATTGGCGTCATCGCTGCGTCACCCGGTGCACCCACACTGTTCTTATCAACTGTGCTACGCAATCAGCCAGGCGACCGAACGCCTTCCAATGCCTACCGCATTGTGCCGGGGTACGGTACACTTCGGACAAGCCGGCGGATGGAACGTGCTACCTGCATGAAACGTGTCCTGATCATTGAAGACGACAAAGACATCGTCGAGCTGGTGCGTTACAACCTTGCCAATGAAGGATTTCAGGTCAATGCCGCCTTTGACGGCAGCAGCGGCTTGAATTCGCTGAAGAAGTCGCCTCCCGATCTGTTACTTCTCGATCTGATGCTGCCGAAACTTTCCGGGCTGGACATTTGCCGGGAGGTCCGGCGGGACGATTCACTGAATCGCTTGCCCATTCTGATGCTTACGGCGCGCGGCGAAGAAGCCGACCGCGTTGTGGGACTTGAGATGGGCGCCGACGATTACGTGACGAAGCCGTTCAGTCCTCGCGAGTTGCTCGCGCGCGTCAAGGCCTTGCTGCGCCGCGCGGAACCTCCCGCGGACTCGCCGCGCACCATCGAGATCGGCAAGCTGGCGATCGATCCAGCGTCGTACCGCGTCAGCCACTCCGGGAAGCCCGTTCCGCTGAGCACGCTCGAATTCCGGCTGCTCTATTACCTTGCTTCGCGCCCGAACCGCGTGTTTACGCGGGATCAGCTTCTGGATGCCGTTTGGGGCACGGACCGCTTTGTTACTCCTCGCAGCGTGGACGTGTACGTTCGCCGCTTGCGTGAGAAAATCGAAAGCGATCCGGAAAACCCCAATCATCTGAAGACCGTGCGCGGCGCAGGGTACTTGTTCGAAACTCGTGCGGCGTAACCTTTTCTGGAAACTCGCTCTGACATTCTTCGCGCTGTTGTTGAGCGTGCTCGTCGCTGTGGACTTTTTCGCCGAGCGAGCGCTGCACCGCGATTCCGAACGCGCGACCTTCGAACAACTAGCCACCATCGCGCGATTTGCACGCGCTCGCCCGACTGAATTTCCTTCTCTCGCATCCGCGCAACCTGAAAATCTCGAAGGCTTGAATCGCTGGGCCGCCGAAATCGGCTCGGGTGGCGTGCGCGTCACCGTAATTCGTGGCGACGGTCAGGTTTTGGCGGACTCCGAGGCCGATCCGCGAAGCATGGAGAATCATGCCGAGCGTCCGGAGGTGCAAGAAGCTTTGGCGAAGGGCGAAGGGCGCTCGGTGCGGCGCAGCGTCACGCTGCAGCGCGACCTCCTGTATTACGCGGTTCGGCAAGATGTGGCGGGAGGTCCGCCCATCGTATTGCGGTTTGCCATCCCACTGGCGACCGCGGATCAGGCCCTTGGCCTGTTTCGGCGCAGTTTGTGGCTGGCGTCGTTTGTGATTTTGCTGGTGGCCGGAATGGCGGCGGTGCTGGTCTCGCGGGCGTTTTCGGACCGCGTGGAACGGTTGAGGGAATTTTCGCGGCGGGTTGCCGAAGGCGACTTTCATCCACTGCCGGGTGGTGACTCAGGCGATGCGCTGGAGGCGCTGCGCGCTTCGTTGAATCAAACCGCCGCGCGGATGGACCGGACGATTCGCACGCTGACGGAGGAACGCAATCTGTCGTCGGCGATTCTGGGGAGCATGGTGGAAGGCGTCGCGGTCGTGAACGGCGCGGAGCGGCTGGTTTTCGCGAATCAAGGATTCGCCGACATTCTGGAACTGGATGTGCCGCCGCGATCCGGGAGCGCGCTGGTCGAGGTTGTCCGGCAAACCGAGATGATCGAAGCGGTGCGGCAAGTCTTGGCGGGAGAGCCGCGCGTCGAGGCCGAGATCGTGACCGGAACGCTGCGGCAGCATTTTTTCGCGGCGACGGTCGCCGCAGTGCGCGCAGGAGAGACATCGGGCGCGGTCGTCGTGCTGCACGACATTACGGAATTGCGGAAGCTGGAGCGCGTGCGGCGCGACTTTGTGGCGAATGTGTCGCACGAATTCAAGACGCCGCTTACCGCGATTCAAGGCTTCTCGGAGACACTGCTGGCCGGCGCGATCGACGATCCGCAGAACCGCGAGCGCTTCCTGGGGATTATTCTGGAGCATTCGCGCCGCCTGGCCCGGCTGACGGACGATCTGCTGAAGCTTTCGCAAATGGACGCCGACCGCCTGGAGTTGGAAATTCGTAGGGTGAGCGTCGCGGAGTTGATCGAAAGCTGCCTGGAGACCGCGCAGCATCGAGCGGCGGAGAAAGACATCCAGGTTTACGTCAGCGAATCGAAGGAGCCGCCGGATATTGCCGGAGACCGGCGGCGGCTCGCTGAGGTCTTGCAAAACCTGCTGGACAATGCGACGCAGTATACGCTTCCCGGAGGACGAATCACGGTGAGCGCGGAGGCTCGGGATGCGGATGTAGTCTTCACCGTGTCCGATACCGGCATCGGCATTCCCAAGGCGGACCAATCGCGTATTTTCGAACGCTTTTACCGTGTGGACGCCGCGCGGTCGCGCGAAGCCGGCGGCACCGGTTTGGGTTTGGCCATCGCCAAACATTTGGTGGAAGTGCATGGCGGGCGGATTTGGGTGGACAGCGAAATCGGCCAAGGCTCGCAGTTTAATTTTTCAGTGCCGATTTTCGATCCCGAGCGCAGTGCCGTGCGGGCCGTATCCGGCGGCGGCAGCAGCCGCGGTGGTGGGACCCGTTCTCAACCTTCATAGATCCCCGCGATAGATTCAGCCTGTTTTCAAGTATTCATGTCGCTTTGAATCTGCTGTAACACCCGGTGCGAGAACATTTCGCTTACGAGTGGGGGTGTGGCTTGACGCCTCGCTCGGAGGACAAACTCATGGCCACGAG
>Ga0187855_10001210_pt1 | contig 20845 bp, 21 predicted proteins | sample June2016WEW_8_10_2_FD_132969 | JGI IMG/M metagenome (GOLD analysis project Ga0187855, IMG submission 132969) | Peatland microbial communities from SPRUCE experiment site at the Marcell Experimental Forest, Minnesota, USA - June2016WEW_8_10 | ecosystem: Environmental > Terrestrial > Soil >...
ATTCTGAGACAGACGTGGTTGCCGGAGTCTTCATGGACGAACCGAATACAGACCTGATCCAGGGCACGCTGGACATGCTCATTCTCAAGGCGCTCAGCCTTGAACCCATGCACGGCTTCGGCATTGCTCGCCGGATCGAGCAGGTATCGCGCGGGGTCTTCAAAGTGAATCCCGGGTCGCTGCTCACCGCATTCCAGCGGCTGGAGCGCGTGGGTTGGCTGAATTCCGAGTGGCGCCAAACAGATAAATCGCGCCGGGCGAAATTCTATTCGCTCACTCGTTCGGGGCGGAAGCAGCTTGAGGTTGAGACGACGAACTGGAACCGCCGGGCGTCCGCGATCGCGCGTCTCCTGAAGGCCGAGGGATAAACGGTGTCCCTCTGGCGTCAGTTCACCCGCGGGTTGCGCGTGCTCGGAAACCGGAAAGCCGCGGATCAGGAAACCGCTGACGAGGTAAGTCACTACCTGGAAGAAGCCACGGCTGCCTTTATCGCCAGAGGACTCGCTCCCGATGAGGCGGGCCGGGCCGCACGCCTCGAGTTGGGAGGCACGACGGCAGTTCGCGAACAAGTGCGCGGGTACGGGTGGGAGAACCGGGTAGACATCTTACTTGCCGATTTGCGCTACGCGGCGCGCAGCCTGGCCGGAAATACGGGCTTCACAGCGGTCAGTGTACTCACTCTGGCCCTGGGCATCGGCGCATCCACCGCAATTTTTTCCGTGGTGGACGCCGTTCTGTTGCGCACGCTGCCTTATCCGAATCCGGAAAAAATCGTGCGCGTGTGGGAACAGGCTCCCGACGGTCACCGCATGAATCTGGCGGACCCCAATTTCGAAGATTTTCGAACACAGAGCGACACATTCACGGATCTGGCGATATATGCCGATTGGCTGTCATCTGTTTCTGGCGGCAGCGAGCCTGTACGGGTCAACATCGCAGAAGTCTCCAGCGGCTTCTTTGAAGCCCTCGGCGTCGCGCCTTCCCGGGGCCGCGGTTTTGCGGCCGAAGAGCGGCGCCTGCACGGTGCGCCGGCAGCCATCGTCAGCTACGGCTATTGGCAGCGTTACCTCGGTGGCGCCACGGATCTCTCCGGATTTCACTTGAGGTTGGAGGCGGCAGTCTATCCCGTTATTGGAGTGATGCCGGAGGGATTCGATTTTCCGGCCGGCGTGGCCGCGTGGATTCCGCGCGAGTTCGATCCCATTCTCAGCCGCACCGCGCATAATTGGCGGTGTCTCGGCCGCGTCCGCGATGGGGTTACGGTCGCCCAGGCGCGCGCGAATCTCAGCGCGATTGCCCGCCGCATCAGGAATCAGTATGGGAAGAAAGTCGATCTGAGCGACGCCGCGGTCGTGCCTCTCGCCGACGCATTGGTGGGAGACGTGCGGACCGCTCTGCTGACTCTTTTGGGAGCCGTGGGCCTATTGCTGCTGGTCGCGTGCGCCAATGTGGCCGGCTTACTTTTGGCGCGTACGTCCGCCCGCCGCAAAGAACTGGCGGTGCGCGCGGCGCTGGGGGCGGGGCGCGGCCGCCTGATTCAGCAGTTCCTGGCAGAGTCCTTTTGGCTCTCCTTCGCTGGAGGTACATTGGGCATCTTGATCGCGGCCTGGGCGGTCCGGATACTGCCGGCAATTCTACCGGCGAATTTGCCGCGGCAGGAAGGCGTGGCCGTCAACGCACCGGTTCTGCTGTTCGCTTTGGCGGCAATTGTAGCTGTGGCCGTTTCGCTGGGGCTCTTTGCCGCCTGGCGCGCCGCTACGGGAGATCTCCAGGAAGCCCTGATGGCCGGCTCCCGCAGTTACAGTGGCACGAGCGCCAGCCAGCGGCTTCGCGGCTTTCTGACGATCGGCGAAATTGCTACGACGCTGGTGATTCTGGCCGGAGCCGGTCTTCTCGGCCGCAGCTTCTTGCGGCTCATTTCCACGAGTCCTGGATTTAACCCGCAAAATCTGATCACCATGGAGTTTTCGCTTCCGGCTCCGCAGTGGCATATCGAAGAGCCGGTCCTCATGCGCCAGATTCATCTGGTGGACGATATCTTGACCCGGCTTCGCGCCATTCCAGGCGCCGGGGCAGTGGGCTTCGCGGGCGCCTTACCCGTCGCCGCCGGCGACGATCTCGCTGACGGAACCTTCCTGATACTCAGCGGCCAAAAGCCGCCCGCCACAGACGAGGAGTTTGAACGCATGGCTCAAAATCCCGCCCAAGCGGGTCACGCCTCGTATTGCCTGGCCGGCGAGGCGTACTTCCGTACGACGGGCATTCCGCTGGTCCGCGGACGGATGTTCGGTGAACAGGACGATCGCAATTCGCCGCATGTGGCGGTGATCAGCGAATCGTTGGCGCGTCAGCGCTGGCCCCATCAGGACCCCATCGGTCAAGTGATCGAGTTCGGCAATATGGACGGCAACTTGAAGCCGCTCACCATCGTTGGCATCGCCGGCGATGTGCGCGCGCGCGGCCTGGATTTTCCTCCGAGTCCCATCATTTACGTGGATTACCGCCAGCGCGGAGTGAGCGCCAATGCATCGCCCACGATCCTTATGCGCAGCGCCGGACCGGCGGGAGAGATCGTTACCGCCGCGCGCGACATTTTCCACGATCTCGCTCCCGATGTTCCCGTCAAATTCTCCACCTTCGCGGATGAAATGGGCGGCTGGCTCGCGGACCGCCGTTTTCTGCTTCTTCTGGTGGGATTATTCGCTGCCGCGGCTTTGGCACTTGCGGCAGTCGGCATCTACGGAGTTGTAGCCTTTTCAGTTACGCGCCGCACGCAGGAGATCGGCATTCGCATGGCGCTCGGCGCGCAGCGTAGCGGCGTTCTGCGTCTGATCGTGGGCGAAGGCGCGCGGCTCGCGGTTCTCGGCGTGGGCATCGGCATTGCTGCATCCTTGGTCATCACGCGGCTTTTGTCCAGTCTCCTTTTCGGGATTAGCGCCACGGACCCAATCACCTTCGCCGGTGTGGCTGTGCTTCTCTTCCTGGTCGCGCTGCTCGCGTCGTATATGCCCGCGCGCCGCGCCATGCGACTCGATCCGAATTCCGCATTGCGTTACGAATAACTGGTGGCTCTTTGGACCATAACCGACCATCGCGGTTGACAGACGAAAGCGTCTGTCCCACCTCGCCGGGTTGAGAGACGAAAGCGTTTGTCCCACACCCGCACTGCTATAATCTCCTTTCAGCACTTTTCAGGAGTTCCTACCTCATGGACGAAAAAGAACGCGCCCGCGCATTAGAACAAACTCTGGGCCAGATCGAAAAGCAGTTTGGCAAAGGCTCCATCCTGCGGCTGGGGTCCAAGGACGCCATCGTTCCGGTGGCCGTGATTTCGACGGGATCGATCTCGCTCGACGCGGCGCTGGGTGTGGGCGGCTTCCCGCGCGGCCGCGTCAGCGAAATCTACGGTCCGGAGTCATCCGGCAAGACCACCATCGCGCTGCAAGTCGTGGCGGAAGCGCAGAAAAAGGGCGGCATGGCCGCGTTCATCGACGTGGAGCACGCCCTCGATCCGGCCTATGCGCGGAAACTCGGGGTGGACGTCGACAACCTGCTGGTCTCCCAGCCGGATTACGGCGAGCAGGCGCTAGAAATCACCGGCGCGCTGATTGCCTCCGGTTCCATCGACGTGCTGGTGGTGGACTCGGTGGCTGCGCTGGTCCCCAAAGCCGAGTTGGATGGCGAAATGGGCGACAGCCACATGGGCTTGCAGGCGCGGCTCATGTCGCAAGCGTTGCGCAAGCTCACCGGGGTGGTCTCTAAATCCAAGACGTGCCTGATTTTCATCAACCAGATTCGCGAAAAGATCGGCGTCATGTTCGGCAACCCGGAAACCACCACCGGCGGCCGCGCTCTGAAGTTCTACGCGACCATTCGTGTGGATATACGGCGCATCGCCGCGATCAAGGACGGCGAGGCGGTGGTTGGCAACCGCACCAAGGTCAAGGTGGTCAAGAACAAGGTGGCATCGCCGTTCCGCGAGGCGGAATTCGACATCATCTACGGCGAGGGCATATCGAAAGAGGGCGACCTGATCGACTTGGGCGTGGCGCAGAATGTCATCGAGAAGAGCGGCTCCTGGTTCAGCTATAAGGGCGACCGCATCGGGCAAGGCCGCGAAAACGCCCGCCAGTTCTTAAAGGACAACGCCGATATCCGCCAGACCATCGACACAGAGCTGCGCCGGCAACTGGGCCTGCTGAAACCCGAGGCGGACGCGAAGGCTGTCCCGGCGCCGGAGCCGGCCAGGACTGAAGCACAGCCGCGCACCGGCGCAGCCGCTACCGCGCGGCGGTGATCGGCTGACAGGCTTGGGGTTGGCTTGATCCGCGCGAAAGGGAGCCCGTAAGCGGGTTACACGCCAAATCTGGAGCGCTCCGACGCTTCGGTGTTTTTGGGTCGCGCTTTGCGGAAGGTGGCGAAGATTCCCTCCAGCCCAACACCAACTCCAAAGCGTGCCATGAACGAGAGGGCGCGCCTTTTCGGCACGTTCTTTTTCCTGGCTGTGAGCGCGCCGCCGACGCCTTAGCAGATTGAGGCTGCCGCTGAGCGGAAAGACACGCTGCCACCAAGGACGCCGCCGAGCATTCCCTCAGCGACCAAGCATTACATGGAGGGGAAACCGGGAATCTGCCCGTGTCGCCCTAAACAAAAAGCCACCGGATTGTGCTACAACGGCCAAGAGCCTGATAAATGGACGTTTCTTGCGTGAATGCACGCATACCCGCTTGAGACGGACCTCCCGCAGCGTCAAAGCGGAATCCGGGCCGAATTTGAAGTTGTAAATGGCTGATATCAATCTCACGCAGGACGAAGCGGACAAGCTGATGACAATGGAAAAACGCGCCGTTGATGAGAAGGAGTGGCTATTTCCGGCCCCGGGCGACCGGGTTGCAATTCCCTTGACCTCACTCGACAAGCGCGAAAGCTTCGTGCTCGATGTGACCCGCGCCCAAATCAAACTCACGAAAGCCACCTTCCAGAACCGAGCGAGGGTAGTGATTATTCTCATGCGGCTGGACCTGGATGGTCCGCCACACCGGAACCCCGACGACGAGGAGATCCCCTGCCCGCACCTGCACATCTACCGCGAAGGCTACGGCGACAAGTGGGCAATCCCGGCCCCCGTTTCCAGATATACCGATACGCTGGACCTGTTTTCAACATGCGAAGCGTTTATGCAGCAGTGCAACATCATCGACCCGCCCAAGATTCGGAAAGGGCTGTTCTCATGACGACCGCGCAGGAGATCGAGAAACTTCTGAACGATTACCGCGCGTGGCTGAAAGACAAAACGACGCTGCGCGAAGTTAGTGATTCTTGGATTGAAATCACCACGCCCTACCTTGACCGGCACAACGATGCCCTACAAATCTACGCCCGCGCGGAAAATAGCGGCTACGTTCTGACCGACGATAGCTATACCATTCACGACCTCGAAGCGTCCGGCTGCAATCTCCACACGGAAAAGCGCCAAGACCTTTTGACGATGACGCTCAACGGCTTCGGCGTCCGGATGAACAACGAAGCCCTTGAGGTTCACGCATCGCCCGAAAACTTTCCGGCGCGGAAGCACAATCTCATTCAGGCTATTCTCGCGGTGAATGACCTGTTCTATCTTGCACAGCCAGTTGTTGAGAGTCTATTCTTTGAAGACGTGATTGCATGGCTCGACGCCAGCGATATCCGCTACACGCCAAGGGTGAAGTTCACCGGCATCAGCGGGTTCGACCATCTATTCGATTTTGTTATTCCAAAATCCGCCAGCAGGCAGCCGGAACGTATCGTACAGGCGATCAATCGCCCGACGCGCGAGACCGCAGAGGCGTTCATCTACAAATGGAGCGACACGCGCGAGGTCCGGCCCGCTGAATCGAAGGCTTACGCCGTTCTCAATGACTTCGAGCAGCCGGTCTCAGGGGGCGTGCTTGACGCATTTCGAAATTATCAAATACATCCCGTGCCATGGAGCCGCCGCGCCGAGGTCGTGACAGAACTTGCCGCCTAAGCGAACATGGGCCGACGCGTCGACCGCCGATACCGCTATTTTTCGTTAAGCGGTAATCTCTCCAGTGTGCCGGTATGACGGGACGCCTAACGCTCAACGCCTTGCTGGCACTTCTGGCACACGGCGGACATCGGCGCGGAGAGGAGCACCCAGACTTAAACGCACCCCTCGCAGGCGCGACAACCTACCCCACGTTACAATGGATGTATCCATGCAAGGTACGCGCTGGCTCATCCTCCTGGGAATTATCGTGATCCTCGGGGGCGTTGCTATGACCTTCCGGCTTCAGAACCGGGAATTGCGCGAGCAGGCCCCACCCAAGCCACAACCCCTGGCGCCGACCCTTAATTCCGCGGCACAAGAATGGGTTTGGGTCCAGACCGACGCTCAAGGCCGCACCGTGTGCCGGATTACGGCCAAGGACGCGCGCCAGGTCAAGGATTCCAATGTCATCGATCTGGAGCAAGTCGAGTTGCGCCTTCCTTCCAAGCACGGAGACAATTTCGACCTGGTGCACAGCGCCCACGCCAAATACAATCAATCCGAGAAGCGGCTCTACTCCGATGGCGAAGTCGATATTACGCTCGCCGTGCCAAACCAAGGACAGCCCAAACACACCCTGGTTTCGATTCACTCCTCCGGCGTGACCTTCGATAGCACCACAGGTAAGGCGGTCACCGATAGGCCTACCACTTTCATTTTCGAAAACGGGGAGGGTCAGGCCGTCGGCACGTCCTACGACCCCAACACCCACGAGCTGCACATGAACAGCCAGGCGGAGCTGAATTGGCATCCTCCTGGGCCGAATGCCAAGCCCATGAAGATCGAAGCCGGGCAGGTGATCTATCGGGAGGACGCCGAGACTATCTGGCTGTCTCCCTGGGCCCGAATGACCCGCGAGAACACGGTCGTGGAGGGGGCCGATACGGTAATCACGCTCAAGGACCGCGCCATCCATCATATCGATACCCAGAAAGCCCATGGCACCGATGCTTATCCCAGCCGGAAGCTGCAGTATGGCGCCGATCAGCTTGCCGTGGAATACGGCGACGATGGCGAAGTCCAGAGGATCGTGGGCCAGACCAACGCGCATCTGGCTTCCGAATCGGAAGGATCGCGCGTGACGGCGACGGGCGACCGGGTGGACCTGGAGTTCGCGGACTCTAACGGACAGAGCGTGCTTACCAAGGCATTGGTCAATGGCAACGGGCACCTCGAAAACGAACCGCTGCAAGTGCCCGGAAAAGATCCCGCCGAAACGCGCATTCTCCGCAGCGAGATCATTGTGGTCGCAATGCGGCCGGGCGGGCGCGAAATCGACAATCTGGAAACGCAGGCGCCCAGCACCCTGGAATTCCTGCCCAACCACGCTGGGCAGCGCCATCGCAAGTTCTTCGGCGACCGCATGTGGATCGCCTACGGCGCGAATAACCGCGTGCAGTCGTTCAAGAGTTTGAACTGCCGCACCGAGAGCGACCCCACCCCCGAGGAGCGCGCGAAGAAAGGGCCCCAGACGTTTACCGTCAGCAAGAATGTCACCGCGGCTTTCGATCCCAAAACCAGCCAGTTGACCCGCATGGAACAGTGGGACGACTTCACCTACGACGCTGGCGAGCGCCACGCCCGCGCCGACCGCGGCATCCTGGAGCAGGTCGAAAACCGCATCACGCTCGATAAACACGCCCGCATGTGGGACAGCCACGAAGCCACTACCGCCGATCACATTCTGCTCGACGAAAAGACCGGTAACTTCAGCGCCGAGGGCCACGTCAACTCCAGTCGTCTGCCGGATCAGGACAAGAAGAAGAGCGACTCCCCAATGCTCAACGGAGATGAGCCCCTGCAAGCCGTCTCCCGCGCCATGACTTCCGCCAATCACAACCGCCTGGTCAAATACGAAGGGGACGTGGTGCTCTGGCAGAGCGCCAACCGCATTCAGGCGGACCACGTCGAGATCGACCGCGAGAAGCGCATCCTTATCGCCGACGGCCATGTCGTCACCCAATCCCGAGAGGACAAGAAGGACAGCGATCCGCCACCCGCCGCCGCTCCGGGGTCGTCCGCCGCCGCACCGGCGCCGTCCACCGCCGCGCCGGCGCCGAAAGCCACCGCTTCCGAAAGCGCTTCCCAAAAGCCGGCCGAGCCCGCTCCTACCGTTTTCACGCTGGTCAAGGCTCCGCACCTGGTTTATACCGATACGGACCGCCTGGCGCATTACTCGGGCGGCGTCTCTCTGAACCGCGCGGGTTTGCAGGTGAAGGCCATCGATCTGCGCTCCTGGCTGAACGAGCAGGGCGCCGACAATCGCCTGCAGAAGGCCTTCGCCGATGGCGCCGTCGAGGTCGTGCAAGTCGGGCCGATCCGGACCAGGACCGGCACCAGCGAGCATGCCGAGTATTACACCGATGAGGACAAGATCATCCTGCGCGGCGGCGACCCCCAGATGCACGACAGCATCCGCGGCAGTACGCGAGGCGCGGAGTTGACTTACTATTCCGACGACGACCGGTTTCTCGTCAACGGCTCGCCGGCCCATCCTGTCGCCAGTCGCATCCTCAAAAAACATAAATGAGCAAACTGGAAACCAGGGAAATTTCGAAATCCTATCGCGGCCGCAAAGTGGTGGATGATGTCACCGTCAGCGTGGATCAGGGCGAAGTGGTGGGGTTGCTGGGTCCCAACGGCGCCGGGAAAACGACTTCTTTTTACATGATCGTCGGCCTGATCAGCCCCGATTCCGGCTGCATCCTGGTGGATGACGAAGATATTACGGCGCTGCCGATGTATAAGCGCGCGCGCCGGGGCATCAGCTACCTGCCGCAGGAAGCTTCCGTATTCCGCAAGCTGACTGTGGAGGATAACCTGATGGCCATCCTGGAGACGCTGCCCCTGCGCAACCGCGAGCGCCGCGAGAACATGGAGCGCCTGATCGAGCAGCTTGGCCTGGAGAAGGTGCGGCGCAGCCAGGGCTACATGCTCTCCGGCGGCGAGCGCCGGCGCGTGGAGATTGCGCGCTCCCTGGTCATCAGCCCCAGCTTCCTCCTGCTGGACGAGCCTTTCTCCGGTATCGACCCCATTCAAGTGCTGGAACTGCAGCGCATCATCTTCGACCTGAAGCGCGCCGGCATCGGCATTCTGGTGACGGACCACAACGTGCGCGAGACGTTGATGGTGACCGACCGGGCTTACATTATCGACAACGGCAGGATCTTCCGGGCCGGCAGTCCCGAAGCGCTCGCCCGCGATCAGGAAGTGAAGCGCGTGTACCTGGGCGAATCGTTCAGCCTACAGATCTAGTCAGTGTCGCGGCGGAACTCGGCGAGCTGAAGCTTGCCGCGGCACGCTAAAGCGACGCTAAAGCGTGCGCCACGAGCGGAACGCATGGGTGCAACGTCGCGCAACTCTATCCGTTCAAGCTACAGGACCGCGTTGCGCAGGCGGGAATGCGGTGTGGTTGCGCACCTGCCGGGCTTGCCACAGATGCCGCCGCTCGTGGGCCGCGATCCACGCGAAGGCGACATACAGGTTCACCCGGACGGGCCCCAGACCCAGCGCACGTATTTTGATGCGCTCGAGGTCCAAACCGTTGGCTTGTTCGAGCAGCAGCGCCAGTTGCTCCTGAACGTGCCGGAACGTGGGCAACACCGCTGTGATGGGCTGGCCATAGGCCGGGGTGAACGAGCGCGGAGCCTTAAGCTTACGCTTGGGTGGCGGCTCCGTGTTGGTAAGGATCCACTTTCCCAGGACGCCATGCGCGAAGGGGCCCTGCCCCACACGGCCGCGCACGCCGGGATCCTCGAGGGTTTTTTCCAGCAGGCGCACGTAACGGTCGCCCACGATATTCAAGTGCAGCAAGCACTCCGCCATGGACCACCGGCGCGGGTCCGGGCGCCAGTTGAACTGGGACTCCTTCAACCCGTCGACCAGCTCGGATGCTTCGGCTTTGACGGCCGCAAACTGGCTGCGCAGCTCGGCGAGCTGGGGAGCTAGCGGGCTGCCCGGGACGTTGGCGGCGGAAGACATATCCAGATACCTTTATAGCGAAACGGCGGGCGGGTTGTCAGGAGGGGTGCTGCGACTCAGATGCCGGGTTGAGCCGGACGTGGGGAACGACGGACGGTAACGCGATGCTCGTGACCTCGTAAGCCGCGGTTCGAATCCATGCCGGGGGGCCAACATGGGACCCCAGGATCTTGACTTTCCAATCGGCGGCTCTCTGTTGACAGCAACCCGTCCATTTCATCTCCACGGCCCGCCGGCCTTCCAGTGTGCTTTGAAAGGCTTCTCGTCTGTGGCCGCCGAGAGAACCGGGAGTGCGAACACGCGTATCTCGGTCACAAACCGTTCCAGTTCTCCGGACTCTTCGACGAAGTGGCTCCGACGAATGAATGCACGCCGATGGATCACCCTCGCTGGATCAGCATAGAAGGCAGCGGTCAACCCAATCGGTTCGGCTTCGATTTTCGTGCCGCGATGCCGAAGGTGGCGACGATCGCCTCGGCCAGGGGCGTGGCTTCGAACGAGTACATGCGAGAAAGGAGTGCGAGATCATAGTAGTCCTTCATGCGGCTATTCAATAGGCCGAGTGAGGTCAGAGCTTCGAGCTTTTCGGCGATCACCGTTTCTCTGGGATAAGCCTGGAGCACCGGGGCCGGAAAATCGAGCAAGGTGGGATACTCAACCCTGGTCGGGCCTGGAACAACGACGTCCCCAAAGCCGATATCGATCTGCATCGGAACTCGCGCTCTCGCTAGTACCGCGTGGAACTTCACTCGAACGCCCTCGTAGTCCGCGTCCTCCTTGATTCGGCTCCTCAATCGACGCGCGATTGAATTTGAATCCCGTCCGGTTCGGTGACTACGTCACACACGGTGCCTACAAGCTCGGCGATGTGGTCCAGCTCGTTACTCGTCCTTCCGGCGAGATCGATGTCAATGGTTGGCCGCGAGACAGGCGCCCGCCAAGCCGTGAGCAGAAGCGCACCCTTGAGGATGAATCGATCCGCGAATGGAGACTGCGCGAGTCGATACAAGAACCGCTCCATCGCGAAGTACTGGAGGAGTTCCTGAAACGGCCGGCCCTGCGCACGAGATTGGTTGAGCAACCGTTGCCTAACCGACGCGCCTACATCGCGACCGCTCACAGAATGGCCTCGACGTATGGGCGCATGACCTTTTGGACACGATTGATCACAGCGAACTGCGTCAGGGCCTGATAGTCCGCCTTCTTTTTTCGCTCTCGGTAGGCCCGGAGAGCTTCGATGGCGACGTCAAGCCCGATCTTATTCCGGTACTTAAAGCAGTCGGCAATGGTCTTCTCGGGCGAATAGATTCGCACCGGTACGTTATCGACCTTGATCACATCTACGCCAGCACCGAACGATGGCTCTGGATACCAGAAGACACGCAGCGGGACGCTGCCTATTTTCGGGATCTGAGCATGGCTGGGCAGCGCAATGTCGACCGAATGTGGAACCTGTGTGGTCAGACCATGGTGAGCGAGTGCTGAAATCAGGCAGACGACTGCACGTGGAATCCGAATGGCGATTGGAACGAGATCCGGGCTGGAAAGCGGTGGCGCGGTGGAGAGTCTGTAAAGGCCACGATCGACCTGTTCGATGTCACCGGCATCCCGGAGTGCATACAGCATCCGCGGGTGAATGCCGAGGCGAATCGCCTTGCTGGTACGGAGCATGCCGCCATGCTTCGAGAATACGAGCCGGGCCTTCGCCAGCCTTGTATCGACGGTTGGCATTGGATAGAACCAACGGATGGTATAGCTGATATCCGAGGAATCTATCCAATCAGCGTTCCCCATCGCTCTCAGCCTCGCCTCGGTTTCGCCCCTCTGCCTTTTCTTCGCCGATCCTTTAGATGCAATAACATGCGCACTGGAGAGGCCTTGGTTTCCGGGGAGCCCATCAAAATCGCTGTTTCAGATCTGCGATTTGTGGGGCGACCCAAGTTTGTCATTCGGAACTCAGTCGTCTTCTCGATCAGGCGCTGAAGCGCGTATCTCTCCGCGATTACAGAACTTACAGTGGCAGAATGGCTTCTTGCCTTTCTCTTCCGGATAGTATCGCCACCCGGTTATCCGTGGAGAGAGGTACGCGCGTGTGATTTCCCTGGGGATGATCTTCCTCGGGACTGACGACTTCTAGTCCCATCGGGTCGGCGTGCGTTAGGAATGCCGCAGCCGCTTCGGACGCGGTCATCTGCAACTTCTCGCCGTTGTATTTTGCCGACCAGAACCACCTCCTCGCCCGGAATTCTAAACTGCACACACAACAATGTCTTGATGCCTCTCCTCTTTAACTCCCTCGCCCACTGATGGGTCGTCGCGTAATTTGGTACGACCGGAACGGCGTATCCGCCACGAGGGCCGGTCTTGCGTTTCACGGACCTGATTCCGTTCTTGACTATCGACACCTCGTCGTTCTTGTCCGCGATGTGAACAAACGAAACCATGCTGCAGCTCGAATGCCTTACCTATCTTAGGCTCACCGTTCGACATGCATCCTAACCCAGTCCGGATGCCCGCGCGCCAGTTTTGCGCGTTTTCCATTAGCCGGAAAGAAAATTGAACTGGTTCGAGCGGAGCGTATTTCTATGCCGCAAGAGTTCGAAACGTGTCCAAGGTGGAGAACACCAACCAATCAGTCCGTTCAGACAACGGCCTTTCGTCATGCCAGGTACGGTTTGAGGCCTGCGAAGCCTCTGCACGATGAACTTCGGCGCAACCCCCGGCCGTCCAGGTCCGAAGCGGCTATCGGCTAGCCCGAAACGAAGATCGCTGCTCCGCCGCCGCAGTAGTTCGGGACATCAGTTCCCCCGACAGCGCTGCCACTGGAAACGGAGGCGCAGCGACGCTGTTCGGGCGGTACGGCAAGGTGGCGTCGAGGACCACCAAGACTGCATGCGGCACGCAAGGCGCGACGCTGGCGCCCATATCGCGGAAGGCGGCCACCGGCGCCGGCATCACAACAGGGAGTTGCCTGCGCGGCGGCTTTGGCATAAAGTGCGCAGAGCCGCTTGGTTGTCGCCATTCGGATTTCTGACCGTCGAGGTGCGCCCGTAAGTGACTGAGGGCGGCTATTTCGGTCCGTTTTCGCCGAGCACGATCGCGCAAGCGGCCAACGACGTAATAGACCGCCGGAACCGGAATCGCGGCCAAGGCCACCAATCCCAGCAGAACCTTATTACCACGGTTGGCGGCCATAAGCAGGATGGCCGACGCGCCTACGAGCAGCAACAAGCCCGTCTGTATCAGCCGAGCCGCCGTTGACCGTCCGGAAATTTGGGGGTCCGCAGTCACAATGCCGCGCGTTCAAGCGCTAATCTGATTTTGACGGCGAGCCAGGCGCAACACCAAGTCCTATCTGTACTGCCGGGGTACTTGCAGCTAAGCGTGATTGTGGTGGGACAGACGCTTTCGTCTGTCAAAGGCGGCTAGAACTTACTCAGCTCATCCGCCAGCGCCTTGGGCCCCTTCTTCAGGTAGAGATCCGTCAAGCGCTGCTCTTCGGCGGAAGGCGCCAGAATGCCCAGAAGTTGGGCGTTGGCGAGCGATTCGCGGTTGGGAATCCAGATCTTGCCATCAGCGAATTCGACCTGGCTGACAAAGGCGGTCATCTTGTCGATAAATACCGACTCGCGATCCTTGGAGAAACGCAGCGCCGTGTCCTGCAAAACCCGGCTCTTGCTGCCGGGCTTCAGGTTGAACTCGGGGCCGGAGGCAGGCACCGAAGCGGCCATGAACTGCTTGCCCTGCCGGTCGGTGACGATCCAGCCGATTTCCACGTAGCGCACCTGCCTGGAGGAAAGATTTTTCACGTCAATCCGGGGATTGCGAGCTTCGTTGCCGGCGATCTCCGCCCAGCCTTCGACGGGCTCTACCGGCGCATCGGGGAAGCGCAGAAAAGCGAACTGCGCGGGGTGCTCCGGAACCGCCGCGGCGGAGACGGTGCGGCCGCGGGAAACCTGCACGTCCAGGCGAGGCCGATCATTCTGACGGGCGAGACTTTCAGTCATCGCCTGTTTCAGACCTTCCAGACCGCGCGACGCCAGGATCGACTTGAAGTACTTACGGTCGCGTTGCGCTTCCATCTCCCAGGCGATCATGGAGCGGCGGGAATCCAGGCGGTCGGGGCCGTAGAAGGAGAAATCCTGGAAGAGCACGCCATCCAAGTTCACCTGCACCAACGGACCGCTGCCCATCTGCCCAGGCCGCAACAGGCGCAAATCGATACGGACCGGAAAGTTTTGGCCGGGAGGCACGTCCAGGCTGGGAACCGAAACCGAGGCCTTGCCGCCGGGGGTGACTTCCTGCGCCGCCACCAGCAACGTGACGCCGCGGACGCGGTTGGAGCTCGAGTTGCGCAGCGTGAGGGCCATCTTCAGATCCAGCACCACGGCGCTGCCCCGGAAACTGGCGTGCGATTCACCCAGGTTCGCCGAGATCAACGTCAACGGCGAATCCGCCGGCAGATTGATCTTCACCGAGTTGTAGGGATCGAGCGGCGTCTCTTGCGCGCACAGCGCAGCCGCCACCGCCACGAACAGAACCGCGAATTTACTGTACATACACGTTATTAATCGTCACGTTGCCCGTATCGGAATCCACGTAACGAGCCCTCATGGAACCCTGGGCTCCGGCTGAATAAGTCACTTTTTCGGCAGGTCCTTGTAGCAGGCTCAAGGTTTGCCCGCCCTGATTCAATTCGATGCCATTGGCGGTGGCCCGCAGGACCGCGCTGTCACCCGCTACCGGCTGCGAAGGCGGCGTAGGGCGCTCAAGAAACAGGCCCGCCACCAGCAGCGCCATCACGCTGGCGCAAGCCGCCAGGGCGCGCCCACCCGACAGCCACGCTAGCGGGGCAGCGGCCTGCTCGCCGCGCACACATTCGCCCGCGGCCAGGCCGAGCCGGATGTTGGCTTTCATCTCGGCGGCCAGGCGCCAGGATAGGGCCGGTAGTTCATTCTGACCCGCCAGGTCGTCGCGCAGAGACGCAAAAGTCTCTACCTCGTTGCGGCACTGGCGGCAACCCGCCAGGTGACGCTGGGCGCGCCAGCGGGCGAACCAGCCGAGGTCCTTGCCGGCGTAAAGAGCCAGAACGGATTGACTGGGGTGCGTCATGATTTCCTCTTCTCCATGTACCGGCGGAACTTAATACGCGCGTTGGCGATGTGGGACCGCACGGTAGCCTTGGAACAATTCAGCCTGCGCGCCACTTCTTCGGCGGGCAAGCCCTCCACATCGCGCAGCATCAGCGCCGCCCGCTCGCGCGCGGTCAGCAGGCGCAAACCGTCTTCCAGAAAATCCCGCTGCTCCGAGCGCAGCAAAATATCCTCGGGACTTTCCTCGTGACCCTCCGCCGCCGGATCCATTTCGACGAAAGCCGCCCGCCGGTTGCGCCGCAGGAAATCGATGGCCGTATTCGTCGCAATGCGCGAGAGCCAATGGGCCGCCTTTTGCTCGTCCTTGAGCTGTTCCTGCCGTTGCAGCGCCTTGATGAAGGCCTCCTGGGTCAGATCCTGGGCGTCGGCCACATTGCCCACGATCCGGTAAATCTGCGCGAAGATCCGGCGTAAGTGATCGGAAACAAACCGGTTCTGCCGCTCCCGGAGTTCCAGGCTGGGCTCGACGGCTTCGCTCATCAGGGCGCAAACAACGGCTTCCACGGTTCTATCAAGATGACGTGGAAACCCCTAAAACGTGCAATCCAAGCGTGGTAGGCTCTTCCAACCGGCGCTAAGCTATTTTACCCCGGCCCGGCCTGCACGTTCGTTAACTCGCTACAATATAGCCGTATGGACCGCGAAACGATGGATTTCTTCCAGACGCTATTCGACTCCCTCAAGCGCGAGATGCACCAGGAGTTCGGGCGCGTCAACGAGCAGCTTGAGCAGGTCAAGGCACGGCTGGACCGCATGGAAGCCCGCCAGGATCGCCAGGGAGGTCTGCTGCAAGGCGGCAGCCGGGCGATGACTCGGGTAATCGAATGGACGGAACGCGCCGACGGCCTTTGGGCGGAGCGGGACCGGCGGCTGGATGCGCTCGAGGAGCGGCCACGCAAACTGGAAAACGGCCGAACGCAATAGGTAACTGTTTGACCCCGGCCCGAGGCCTACCCGTTCGTCAACCCGCTACAATATAGCCGTATGGACCGCGAAGTCATGGACTTCTTCCAGGGTCTGTTTGATTCCCTCAAGCGCGAAATGCACCAGGAGTTTGCCGAAGTCAAGGCGCGGCTAGACCGTATGGAAGCGCGCCTGGATTGCCAGGGAGATCTGCTCGAAGGCGGCAGCCGGGCGATGACCCGCGTGATCGAATGGACGGAAGGCCGAACACAATAAATCGTATGAGACCTGTGGCAGTAATCGGGATCGGCAAGACCCCGTTTGGCGCGTTCGCCGACCGCGACCTGCGCTCCCTCGCTGTCGAAGCCGGTCAGAAATGCCTCAAAAACGGGCACGCATCGCCATCGCAGGTGGATGCCTTCTTTCTAGGCAACTTCGCGGGACCATCGTTCGTCGGCCAGAATCACCTGGCGCCCTACGTTTCGACCGCCATAGGAATTCAGGGAGTGCCAGCCACGCGGGTGGAAGCGGCTTGCGCCTCGAGCGGCTCGGCCTTCTTCCATGCGTATACCGGAGTAGCCAGTGGCGCGTTCGACCTCGTGCTGGTGGCTGGAGTCGAGAAGATGACTTCGCAGCCCACCCCGAAAGTCACCGAGATTCTGGCGTCGGCGGGCGACTGCGCGGGCGAAATCAAGGCCGGTTCCACGTTCGCTTCCCTGTTCGCCATGATCGCGCGGCGCCACATGCACCAGTTCGGCACGCGCCGCGAGCACCTGGCCGCCGTCGCAGTAAAGAACCACGCCAACGGCGCGCTGAATCCGGACGCGCACATGCGCAAGGCGATCACCATGGAACAGGCCATGAACGGCAAGCCCATCGCCGATCCGCTGAACCTCTACGATTGCTCGCTGATCAGCGACGGCGCGGCCGCGGTGCTGCTGGCCCCCGTCGAGCGCGCCGGCGAGTTCACCGATAAGCCCGTGCGCGTGATGGGAATCGCGCAGGCGTCGGACTTCGTGGCGCTCGACCAGAAACCGGACATCACCACTTTCCCGGCGGTGCGCCGCGCATCCGAGAAGGCCTACCGCATGGCCGGTGTGGGGCCCGCCGACGTACAATTCGCGGAACTCCACGACTGCTTCACCATCGCCGAGATCATCGCGCTCGAAGACCTCGGATTTGTGGCGCGCGGCGAAGGTGGACCGTACACGGCCGAAGGCCACACCGCGCGCACCGGCGAGAGGCCCATCAATACCAGCGGCGGGCTGAAGTCCAAGGGCCACCCGGTGGGCGCGACGGGCGCGGCTCAGATCTGCGACCTTGTGCTGCAGATGCGCTGTGAAGCGGGCGAACGGCAGATCCCGCGGCATTTCCTCGGGCTGGCGCAGAACCTGGGCGGGACTGGCGCCAGTTGCGTGGTGACTATTCTGGGGACCGTATGAGCGACGAAACCGGAACGATTTACACGGAGACCGTGGTTTACTCCGCCACGGAAGCGTTTATGCCGGACGTGCCCTACCAGCTAGCCATCGTGTCGCTGGATTCCGGCGGGCGCGTGACCGGGCGGATCTTGGGTGAACGGGTTTCCATCGACGACCGCGTGGCGCGCGTGGAAATCCGCGATGGCGTGCCCTATTTTAAGGCGTACAAGTAAGGTGGGGCAGGCGCTTTCGCCTGCCAACAGCGAACTTTAGTTCGCTGTACGGCGCTTCAGCTCGCCGCATTTCGACCATGGGCTAAAGCCCACCCCGGCACCCTTTAGCGGCGCAACGAGATTCATATGAAACTTGCAGAACGCATGCACCGCATGGCCCTGGAATCCGCGTTCGACGTCCTTGTCCGCGCACGCGCGCTGGAGGCCCAGGGGCGCAGCGTGATCCACCTGGAGATCGGCGAGCCGGACTTTCCGACTCCCGCGCACATCGTCGAGGCGGCCAAATCCGCGCTCGACGAGGGTTGGACGCGCTACGGTCCGCCACAGGGCTTGCCCGAGTTGCGCGAAGCCGTGGCGGAACAGGTTTGCCTGAGCCGCGGGATAAACGTGGGGCCGGAGCACGTATCGATCGTGCCAGGCGGCAAACCCATCGTCTTCTTCCCGATGCTGGCGCTGCTGGAGCCGGGCGACGAGGTGATCTACCCGGACCCGGGATTTCCCATATACGAGTCGATGATCCGCTACCTGGGCGCCACCCCGGTGCCCATCCCGCTGATCGAGAGCCGCGGTTTCTCGTTCGACCTGAACCTGCTGCGCGACAAACTCAACGGCCGGACCAAAATGCTGGTGCTGAACTCGCCGCAGAACCCCACCGGCGGCGTGATCCCGGAAGACGATCTCCGCGGGATTGCGGAGTTGGTGCGGGACCGCGACTTGATGGTGCTCACCGACGATATTTATTCGCGGATTTACTACGGTGACGCGCCGGTCTCCATCGCGCGCTTTCCGGGCATGCTGGAGAAGACCATTATCCTGGACGGCTTCTCGAAGACTTACGCGATGACCGGATGGCGCATAGGCTACGGCGTAATGCCCACCTGGCTCGTGGATGCCGTCACGAAGCTGATGGTGAACTCCTGCTCCTGCACGGCGAGCTTCACGCAGCGGGCCGGGATCGCGGCGCTCAAGGGTCCGCAGGACGCAGTCGCCGCCATGGTGGCCGAGTTCCGCCGGCGTCGCGATGCCATCTGCGAAGGCCTGAACCGCATTCCAGGGTTCCGCTGCGCCCTTCCCGGTGGCGCGTTCTACGCGTTCGCCAACGTGGAAGAAACCGGCATCCCCTCGAAAGAACTGGCCGACCTCTTGCTGCAAGAAGCTGGCGTAGCGTGTCTGGACGGCGGCGCGTTCGGCGATTATGGCAAGGGCTACATCCGCTTCAGCTACGCAAATTCGCTGGAGAATCTGATGGAGGCGGTGAGCCGGATCGAGAAGGCCGCGGTGCGGTGGGAGGCGGTGGCAGCAAGAGGGTAATCGGGGCAGCCCTCATGGAGCACGCGCCTCCGCAACCCTTGCCTGTCGCACGCGACCACCGCGTGTTCTGTCCCTTGATTTGTATGGACAAAGGGTATACGCTAGCCAGTAGATGCCAGGTTCCACGAAACCGCCTTTCGATTGGGACCAAGCCAATACGGAACATATCGCGCGCCACGGCGTGACGCCGGCAGAAGCCGAGCAGGTCATTTCCGGGAGTTCGCTGCCAATCCAGACCGAGCAGCGGAGCGGTGAGGAGCGGCACACCGATTTAGGCCAGACCGCCGCAGGGCGGTTGCTCGTGGTGGTGTGGACCTGGCGGCGGCGACGGATTCGCGTGGTGACCGCCTTCCCGCCGAATCAAAGGTGGCGCGTCCTGTGGCGCCGCTTCAAGGGAGTTCAGGATGCCTAGAAAGAAACTGTCGGAGACTCGCAGCGAAGCGGAAGAGGCTCGTTGGTTCGAGGAGAATCAGGAACGGCTGCTGAAGTTGTTCGAGCAGGCCGGGAAAGAAGGCTCGCTGCGTGTCGGCGGGAGGAGCATTGGCATCACGTTATCCAAGAAAACGGAGGCATTGCGCAAGCCGCCCTCGCAGAAGGTCATGCTGCGGATTCCGCTGGACGATCTGGATCGTGCGCGGCGTCAGGCGTCCCGCAAAGGGATCGGCTACCAGACCTACATCAAGATCCTATTGCGCGAAGGCTTGGATCGTCAGGCGCGCGTCCGGAGCCGCGCATAGACGGCTGATCGAGACCAGTGGCCCCTTGCGATGATGCCCACTCCACATGGCTCGATCAGCTTCGCCGCGGTTAAGGCCTGACGTGCCAACCCTGAGACGAGCGCTTCCTACCACAAATACTCCTTCGCCACCCCCCGCTTATCATACCCATCCAACACATGCACCACCCGGATCTTCTTCAGCGCCACCGGCGAAAGCTGCCCGATCGGTATATAAATAATCGTCCGCCCCATGCGCGCCGCGATCCCCCGGAACACCGACCGCGGCGGCTTGGCGGCCACATACACCACGAATCGCTCCAGCGAATAATCCAGCCCCGCCAGCAGCAGCCGCTCCGGCTTGGTCTCGGCGAAGCCGTAATCCGGGTCCTGCCACACATCGAACATACGCCGCGCCGGCAGACTCATCAAAAATCCGCCGTACTCGCCCCGCCCGATCCCCGGCCCCACCAAATGATCGAACGGAAACGTCGAGTAGAACGCCATGTCGGATTCGTTCTGGTGCTCGCCCAGCCACGTAGTCATGTACGGATAGCGGTCGTCGCGGTCCTCATCGAAAATCACGATCACCGAACCAACCTCGCCCGCGATCTTCTGAAACTCGCGCACGTAGATCTTGCCCGCGTGCCAGTTGCGAATGGTTTCCCGCAGATCGATCCCATCCAACAACGACGTAGTGTAAGGCTCCGTGCGCGCACGTTCCTCCGACAGAATGCTCTTGCCCTTCTTCTTCAGGAACCGGCCGTAATCCTCGATCACCAGGTCTTCCGGCGGATACGAGCAGATGCTGTTGCCGTCCAACTGCGTGGCCCACTCGCCCGGAAACTTCTCCTTCTTGCGCGGCTTCAATCCCACCGGCCGCAGCCGGCGCTTGGCGCTGGGAAGCCTGCGGCGCAGCCGTATGCGCTTGGTATCCAGCCACACCTCCTCGCCCGAGATCTTCACCGTCACTAAGTCGCTGGCGGTTTTCTGCGGCGGATACAAGCCCGCCGTCTCCCAAACCTCCCACGCGTAGTTGTCGTCCACGATGCTGCGCGCCGCCACCGTCAGGTCGAACA
>Ga0187855_10001211_pt1 | contig 20840 bp, 27 predicted proteins | sample June2016WEW_8_10_2_FD_132969 | JGI IMG/M metagenome (GOLD analysis project Ga0187855, IMG submission 132969) | Peatland microbial communities from SPRUCE experiment site at the Marcell Experimental Forest, Minnesota, USA - June2016WEW_8_10 | ecosystem: Environmental > Terrestrial > Soil >...
ACCGTCCCGTTGGGCCTGTGCAGCGAGGATCACAAATGGCCGCTCAATTACCGCAGGTGGCACGGATGCCGGGTAACAATAGAGAACGGTGACACGTTTGCTCGTATCTCCTCGGCGCTCCTTATCAATCGCATCCCGCACACCGCGGGCGCGCAACGCGATTTCAAGGTCCGGGACCGTCGGACTGGCGACCGTCAGCATTAGCGCCGCGGTGTCTCCGAAATCGCTGATCCAGGTGATCGGTCCTGCACCGTCAGGAAGGTCCGTGATCTGGTTCAGTCGTTGTCCAATATCCTGGAATTCCTGCTGGGTGTTCTTGATGTTGTCCAACAGCCTGACTTGCACAACAGAAATGTTGTCCTGGGTGGTGGACTCCACACGGTCCACCTTGCTGTTTCCAGTAACGGCTTGCTCGACCTTGCGTGTGACCAACTGCTCGACCTTGTCTGCGGAAATACCCGGCCAGGGGGTGATGGCCAGTGCGATGCGCACAGGTATGTCGGGATCCTTCCGCTTGGGCATATTCATGTAACCAAATACGCCCCAGGCAAGAGTGGCGAACAACGCGACCCAGGCAATCTGCCGGTTGTTGACAAAGAATCGTGCGACATTTCGACTGCGATTGGGGTTCTCGTCTTTCATTGAAGGACCTCGACAGGCTGCCCATCCTTAAGCAGATTGGCGCCAGTGGTGATGATGCGATCGCCCGGGGTCAGCCCATTGAGTACGGTTATGTCGGTTCCAGTGACAGAGCCGATTTCCACGCCGTGGAGGCGAGCTACTTCTCCGGAACTCGAGCTTGCAACAACGAACACGCCATATTTGCCATCTTTCGCTTGCACGATCGCTGCAAGGGGCACCAGCAGGGCCGAAGATTGGCTTTCGCCTTCGGCATGCGCCAGTTCTAGAGAACCGATCATACCCACCTTCAGCAAGTGATCGCGGTTCGGTATCGCGACTTCGACCTCGAAATTACGCGTAATCGTGTCCGCCGCCGATGACATGCGGCTGATTCGCGCATGAAACGTGCGCGCCGGGAACGCGTCGATGGCGACTTCTACTGGCTGGCCCACTTTTATCGAACGCACCACCGTGTCGGGCACTCCCACGACGATCTTTACGGTGTCGGTTTTGGCGACCGCGAATGCGGGAACGCCAGGTCCGACCAACGCTCCGAGCTCGACGGCTTTCTTAACGATGTCGCCATCGAAGGGCGCAATCAGAGAGGTGTCGCGCAGAGCGATTTCCGCCTCGCTCGTCAGGGCGCGAGCGGACTTCAGTTGCTCCTCGCTGGCGTCGTATTGCGTGCGAGCGGAATCGAAGTCGGGCTTCGTAATGCTCTGAGTCTCATACAGATGCGTAGCTCGATCGAAGTCGAGCTTGGCTTTCTGTGCGACGGCTTCGGCGGCCGCTGCTTGCGAGGATGCCTGTCGTACCTTGTCCTCGTATTCAGACGGTCGGATGCGGACGAGCACAGCACCACGGCTGGCTCGATCGCCTTCCGCGATGTCGCGCATTCTGCCATCCTGGCCGCGCACTTGTTTGAGCGAAATGACATATCCAGGAATCCGGAACGCCAATGGAGCTTCCGAATCGGGTGACACTACGGCCGAGAACCGCAAGCCTGCGCCGCCCGCGCTCCCCTGGTGATCAATCGCTTGAGCCTGGACCCCCTGTGGGGGCTGCTCCAGTGGCTTATGCGAGCCACAGCCGGCCATGATGAGCATCAATGAAGAGATTGCGATTGTGATTCTCACTTTTATTCCTCTCCCGTCGCGCGGCGCAAATCTGCAAGGGAACTCCAATAAGAAGAGAGCGCCTGCTGATACTGAAATGATGTTTCCGAACTTCGAGCTTGAGCCTGCAGAAGATCTTTTATGAGCGCTGCTTGTTCCTTGTATTTATTACTGGTGACGCGGAATTCTTCGGCTGCGGCTTCATGACCGGTGCGGGTGGCCTTCAACAGCAACGCAGCCTCTTTCCACTTGCGGTACTTCGACCCGACTTCAACCCCGATCTGCGATTCTGCCTCTTGCGCGCCGTTGTGCGCTTGCGCCAGAGTGTTGGATTTTTCGCGTACTCGATTGTGGCGGCGTCCCCAATCGAATGGTTCCCAAGTCAACGCAAAGCCGGCCACACCGACATTCGTCGGAAGGACCTGCACGTTCTGAATCCCCATGTAGCTGACGGCGATACCGAGGTCCGGTATGTATTCGGCTTTGGCGAGGCGGCGGTCGTAGTCGGCTTGTTTTTCCTTGAGGTGAGCCTGGCGGATCTCAGGGCGACGCTGTGACGCCTGCTGGCGTGCCTCCTCCAGACTCAGAGTTGTCCTGTCCTCCTCAGGGATAAAATCAACGCGAAAAGGGGTGGCAAGATCCCTTGCCAAGAGTTGATTCAGGTGCTCGTGCTGTGTTTCAAGTCCGTTCTCCGCAACCGACAAGTCATACTGCGCCTTGGCCAAACGCGCATCGACCTCCAACGCATCTCCCTTGAGCACGGTCTCCTCTGCGATGTAGCGCTGCGTAACTCGCTGTGCCTCTTCCAGAGTCCGTACTCCTTCCCGTGCTGCATCCACCGCAGCCTGCGTTGCTACAAGCTCGAAATATGCACTTCGCACCTCGGCCGCAATCTTCTGCCTCTCTGCGCGAACGTCTTCCTTGGCAATGTCGCGACCAAGTTCTGTCGCGCGAATTCCGAGTCCGATTTTGTACTGTTGTGTCAGTGGCTCATCGATGCTGCCGCTCATAAAGGCGGACAACCGTGCTGGCGTGTGAACCTTGGCTTCAGTTGAAGGAATGGGCCCAACCCCTGGATACGTCCCGAAGGCTCCTTTCGCAAATGTGAAATCAAACGGCTGCAGCAATTCGCCGCCGAGTGCCGAAAACTGAAAGTGTGGCAGCCGTCTGCTGCGAATCGTGCTCACCTGAAAGTCGAACTTTTGCGCTTCCAACACTGAGTTCTTCACAAGCCGATTGTTCGAGAGTGCAATGGAGACTGCGTCATCAAGCATAAGAAGCGGGACGTCCTGCGTAGCTTGTTGAGCAAGCGACCCGATCGGTGACGCAAAGACAAGAATTGTCAGAAGCAGTGCGAGATGGTTCGATTTCATCATTCTTCTACCTGGAACTTCGGCTGAGGCCTGACGGCACTTTGAACTTGAGCGAATCGTGTTGCCGCTCGTGTGTACCAACATTGCAGTTTCCGTACCAACCGCGGGTTCCTTGTAAGTTCTTGAATCAGAAGTGCGAGCATCCAAGAGTGCTGAAGAATGCCCATATCTGGTCGATGGGCGCTGCCCGCATCCGGGCACTGGCCGTAGTGGCGAGTGTTCAACACGCTTCGAGAACGATGAGGATGCTGTTCCGGGTGACACTCTGAAGATAAGTTCAGACTCGGAGTCGAGCCATCCGCGGATGAGCAGTGGATTTAGATAGTTACGCGTTGTTCCGGATGGAGGGCAATGGGAGAAATCGGAGTAAATGTCGAAACCAATCGAGCCCGTCATGGTTAGGGCTGCACATTGAACAGCTTTCTAAAAGGTTGAGGAGATGAGGAAAACAGAATGCCCGCGAGCGCTCCCCATTCAAGCTCGCCGGCATTGCCCGACACGGTGCTCGATGGCTTGTTTGGTGTGCTAGTTCATCAGCGGCGAGGACGATGTCCCTCTCCGTCCGAATTACCCGGCACTTGCATGTTCGACTTACGCTTGCCAATAAACGGGAGCTGAAGCCGTTCGCAAGCGTCCCGGGAATACGAAGTCTCGGCAACGAACTGGGCTCCGAGCCTCTTGACAAACAAAAGCACCTTTTCCCCGATGGCGTCGATAAACATCACGTCCGTAAGATCGACAATTAATTCCAGTTTGCTATCGCAGCGCGTGACGAGCGTGCGGACTTCCTCAGCTCCCTCGCCGGTGAATCGGCCTTCGAGCCGGCAAATCAAAGCGCCGTCTAATTCTTGCGTTTGGACACGTAGCATGATGGGCCCCTCTTACATTCGTTAGCAGCCTCAAATCGCTGGCTATAGTCATCCTTGCAGCTCTTTTGCCAGGGGTTCTTAGCGCAAGTTGTTGATAGTCAATGCTCTTGCGCGTGGATGCCGCCCCCGAGAACGGGCAATGCCAGCATGAGGGCAGTGTTAGTGGTCAGCGGCAGATCAAGCCGGCTGAATTGACCCCGTTGAGCAGTTGAGAAAAAGAGGATGCCTGACTGTCTGAAATGTAAGAACTAGACTGGCGCGGGCGGCAAACCGGCCGGAATATCCGCGTTGCAGAGCATCCTTTTCGACATGAGGTGGAGCGTGTCAAATGCAACGCAATATGCTCGCTCGACGGCGCTCTGGCTGACCCCGAGCTGCGCGGCAACTTCCGCGCAGGATTCCCTGGCAATGCCGTGCATGACGAGTACGAAGCGACAAAGGACGTCGAGTCGAGCCGGAAGAACGTCCGATTCTTCGATAAGAAGCTGAAGATCTTCCGGTGAAAGCGGCGATCGCTTCGCGTCAACGCGCTCGAATCGCTCGTATGTGGGAGCAAGCTCGGCGATGTCTGCGCCCTGCATCTGGAGCGCGCAACGAAGGGTCGCTCGCGCGGCCCAGTGAGCGAGCCATTCATGGAACACAGGGCCTTGGCGCTCTGCGATATTGCAAGCGTCAATGACGCATGCGGGGGCGAGCTTGTCGCCAATCAAGAAACCGGCGAGCCAGTGCAGTGCGTCATGGTAGTCCGCGAAGATCCTGCGGACGTCTTCTACGGTCGCATACCGGCGACTCGGACGGTCCAGGATGTCCGGCCATTTCATCGCTGATCTCCCTCCGAAACACCGATAGATGTGCAACAACGGTGCCAAAGACAATCTCGGGCAAGTTGCTGATTTCATTTGGCTGGGCATTGGGGCAACCGTTCGCAAGTGCCCGCATCCGAGCACTGCGGCTATGAATGACAGGGCGGCATCAGGCAGCCATTTCAATATCAAAGAAATAGGAATGCGGCCGGTGCTGGGGATTGCGAGTGGATCGAATGTAATGAGCGCATCTTCCAAGTAGTCGACGATAAGGAATTTTCGGATGCAGTCCTTGTTCTTGCTGCTTGTAGGCGCGCGAATGCGGTCAGGCTGAATAATCGGCGCGAGTGATGCTTAGCCTCCGCATCTTGTTCTGCAGTGTCGTTCTCTTGAGCCCAAGGCGCTCTGCCGCTCCATCTTTGCCAGCTATCCTTCCAGACGCAGTTTTCAAAGCGTCGATGATCGCCTGCCGCTCTGCTTGCTCGAAGGTCGATGCTGCTGGAACCACAGTGCGGCCGGCGGATCTGTTCAGCTCTGCTCGTGGCACATTCAATTCGTCCCCTTGCGTGAGTATCACGCAGCGCTCAATGAAGTTCTCCAGCTCGCGGATATTTCCTGGCCAATCGGCATTCACCAGAGCCTCCATCGCGGGTCTCGGGACAGACCGGATGCGCTTTTGCATACGGCGGGAGAGGCGCGACACAAAAAAGTGGACCAGCAGTTGAATGTCTTCGCGCCGTTCGCGAAGTGGCGGAATTTCTATAGGGAACACATTGAGCCTGTAAAAAAGGTCTTCGCGAAACTGATTATTGCGGATCATGCCATCCAAATCACGATGGGTGGCCGCAATCAAACGAACATCGACATGAATGGTCCTTGCACTTCCCAACCGCTCGAACTCCTGCTCCTGCAGGGCGCGCAGGAGCTTCGGCTGCAAATCCAGGGTGATGTCGCCGATCTCGTCAAGAAAAAGACTGCCGTGATCCGCCAGTTCGAACCGGCCCTTTTTTTGTATCAGCGCCCCGGTGAAAGCGCCCTTTTCATGGCCGAATAGTTCGCTTTCCACTAGTCCGGAAGGAATCGCCGCACAGTTCAGACGAACAAATGTGCGCTCCCGCCGCGGACTGAGAGTATGAATTGCCCGGGCAACCAGTTCCTTCCCGGTACCGGTCTCACCATGAAGCAGCACCGTGGAACTTGTGGGCGCCACGATCGCGACCTGGTCCAGCACCTTGCGGATCGCAGCGCTCTTGCCGACTATGTCTTCGAAGTTGTATTCAGATTCAATTTCTGATTCGAGGTAGAGCCGCTGCTCTTCCAGATCGTCGCGCGATGCCCGGAGCCGTCCATAGGCCAGAGCATTCTCCAGTACCAAAGAGATCTGGGTGCCGATCTGCGACAGCAGGTCGCGGTCCGCCTCGTTGAACCCATTAGCCCTGCGACTGCACATGGTCAACAGGCCCAAGGGGCCGTCGGCGCCCAGAAGTGGCACCAGGACGGCCGAAAGGAGGGATTCAGCTCGGGACGCCTCGCGGAGGGACGGAGGTATATCTGCTTCCGCGGGCGAGTAATACTGTGGCGTCCGGAGGTGCGACCATTCGCTCCATAGCTTCGTTGGCTCGGCGACAACAACCTTATCGAGAAAGCCCCTTCCAGTCGGGAAATCGAGAAATCTACGTTCCAAACTGCCCGACTGCTTGTTAAAGAGCCACAACGACGTGAGATCGTTGCCCAAGTGCTTGCGCATCGACCCTGCCACAGCCTGAAACAGTTCCTCCGCTTCCAGCTTACTGACAATATGATTGTTGATCTCCAGCAACAAGCTGAGCCGATCTCGCTGCTTCACGACCTCTCGCTGGTAAAGCTCCGCGCTGTCTCTTGCCAGTGCGCACTCGAGCGCGACCGCAACGTGGGAAGCCAGGGCACTGAGCATCTCGACGTCTTCGGGGGCAAATTGCTGGCCCTGCAACTTTGGCGTTGACAGAATTCCGTAGCGTTTTTGCGCGGTCGATACTGGGAACAAGTAGGTGCTTCGTCCGGCAACTTCGGCTGCAAAAGGAACCATGTCAGGGTGTTCCAACATTACCAGCGACAGGTCCGCGACAAACACCGGTTTCTGTTCGTCCAGCACTTGCGCCACCGGGCCAACGCGTAACAATTTGGCTCCACGCTTTATTGCGGGAGCGTCCGGATCTCGATCAAATTCGAAGGAATGCAAACTTTCGCCGTCATCGCTCAGCACGTAGAGTTCGGCCCCGTGCAATCTGGAAGTGCTGGACAGAACACCTCGCAGGCTTTGCAGGACAGCTTTCACGGTGGGCTGATCGGCCAGGGCAGTGGACGCACCCAGCAGCATTCGATATCGATCTTCGGCGATGGTCATGACGGGTGTGCTCTCCGCAATTCTCAGTTTACAGATCCGAGCAAGCCTGGTTCGCACAGGAATGCGTCTATTGGCTCGGACGATCTCGCTAACCGAACTTCGGTCAAGGTGCGGCACCAGATGTGCGAATCCGACGTGTAGCGGCTTTCGTGAACGCTGAAACGCGCGCCGATTGCTGCACCCCGATTTTTACGCCTTCAAGTATCTGCCAATCAATTTCCCGCTGCAACGACATCCGGATCATTCCGCAAGAGATCCTAACCCGGCGGTCTCATTCCACTTGATATTCCTATCTCTCACTCGCCAGCGGCACCGGAACGGTAGAAAGGAGTTTGTTGATGGCTAAGTCCACAGTCCGATTCATCTCGGAGACGACGCCGGGTACAGTCCGTTGAGACACCGTTCCAACTTCGGAGACAGCATTGCTCCAGACCGTTGCACCGGTCGCGACTCGGGTGATTTGTGCAGAGATTGCAACCTCGACCTTGACCCCCGCTTGGTAATCCACCTCTTCCAGCTTTTCCAACCTGCCGCTGAAAACGTAGTCGTTATTCGGACGGCCGTCATACATAGAGACCATGGAGAACTGACCGCTGGCGCGCAGATGGTCGATGACTGCGTTGGTCACAAGCGTATGCGGATCTGCCGCCCAGCGGTGGTATTCGTAGAAGCCGACTTCCTCCGGCGTCGTCCGGTACACAATGGGCCCTTGCCGCAGATAACCCGGCGATTGGAATTCTCGCACTGCTATTGACGTTCGGACGTTTTCCGGGGCCGGTGGATCCGGCGGGGACGGCAAATTAAGCGTGTAATACGCGGGGTATCTTACCCTACCGCAGCCAGCCAGAGCGGGCAGAAGTGCCACCATCAATGCAAGCGCTGTCACACTTTTCTTCATGTCGATTCTCCTCTCCTGACCGACCGCTTATTTTGGAACCTGGTGGTCCTCGGGTTGTTTCACTCTAACCAAGCTCCACGGACGCTGTTTCAGCGAGTTCGTGAACTGATTGAGGTTGTCGGTCGCCTCGCGCAGATTCTCTACCGTGTCGCCAATCTTGTAGTCGTTGGCTCGCACAATGATCTGCATGGACTGCAGCAAGCCTTTGGCTTGTTCCAAGGTGGTCTGTAATTCAGCCAAGTCTTTTCGCACCGGATCACGCAGATCGGTCACCGTGCCATTCACATTCTGGATGGTGTCGTCGGCATGCTCGCTAACCCTGGCCAACTGGTCTGTGAGGCGGTCAATCTTTGGACGCTCGTCGGCGACCAATCGGTCAATGTTATCCAGAATGGCTTGGACCTTTTTCTGATTCGGCGGCCCGGTCATCGTGTCCAGGTTGGCAAGCAGATGGTTCATGTTGCCGCTAATGTCGCTGAGTTCTCCCTGTGCCTGCGTGATCAGCGTATTTGCGCTGTCCGCAACGGTTGCCAGTTTCCCGGCAATCTCATCCAGGCTGGCCGCTTCTTGCGAGGCGACGGTTGAGTCTGGAGGTAGACGCTTGGCATCAATAGTGCCCGTTGTGATCGACAGGGCCGCGCTGTTCATCACGCTGACGAAGCCCAGCTTGGCCACTGATTTCTCATTCAGTGGAGTGTCCTTTTTGACTTCCAGCAGAATCTCGATTCGGGTTGGATCCGTGGCCCAGGGCCGCACGGCTGTAACTTTGCCCACGTTCATGCCTCCATACAGCACGGAAGCTCCGGGCTCAAGCCCTCCAGCATATCGCAAGTAAGTGCGATATTGCACGGTGCCGCCACTATACTGCGCATTCAACAGGTAGATGACGGTGAACGCGAGTACAGCGAAACAGCCGAGGACAAAGGCACCGACCTTTGCTTCGGTGGTCATGGTTTTGCCTCCTGACTTTGCACATACCGTTCCAGATAGGAGGCCAATGCCGGCGTATGCACCGGGTTGGCCGGCACACGGTTGAGGAACTGCCTCACGCGTGGATGCTGGTTTGCGCGTATTTCGTCTTTTGTGCCGACTGCGAGGAGCCTTCCATCGAATAGCATCGCAATCCGGTCGGCGATGCAGAAAGCGCTCTCGAGCTCATGGGTGACAACAAGCGCCGTGATCTGAAACGTCTCCTTGAGAAACAGAATCAGTTCGTCCAGTTCCGCCGCCACGATAGGGTCAAGGCCTGCCGAGGGCTCGTCCAGCACTAGGATTTCGGGATCCAATGCGAGAGCCCGGGCAACTGCCGCACGCTTCTTCATGCCCCCTGAGAGTTCCTGGGGGTGCAGTTTGCCGAAATCTGCCAGGCCCACTACTGCCAATTTCATCCAAACGATCAAGTCAATGATTGTAGGAGCGAGAGCGGTGTGCTCCCGCAGGTTGAGTGCGATGTTGTCTTCAAGCGACAGTGAATTGAACAACGCCGCGCTTTGAAAGGCCACTCCAATCGAGCGCCGGACTTTCTTCAAATCCGGCTGTGAGCAGCGCGTGATATCTGTACCTTTGATCGAGACAGTGCCTGACTTCGGATGCTCGAGACCGAGAATTTGCCGCAACAGTGTGCTCTTTCCTGAACCGCTGCCTCCAAGCAGAACCGTGATCTGGCCTGGCTCGATGTCAAGGTTCAAACCATCGAGGACACGCCGGCCATCGTATTCCACTACCAGATCGCGCACGGAAATTATGGACATTTACGTTTTTCCCACGAAGTAAAAGATGGTAGTGAATATCGCATCGGCGACGATGACCAGGAACGTTGATCGCACGACCGCCGAAGTTGTCGAGCGGCCCACTGCGTCGGGGCCGCCGCGCACACGAAGTCCTTCCAGGCATCCCACGTGAGCAATAATGGTCGCGAATGCCAAGCTTTTGATCATCGCGGCGACCACATCCCGCAACTCAATCGAGGTCAGCACGTATCGGAAATAGAGCAGGAGACCAAGGTGCGTGCTGAAGAACATAAATAGCCCCCCGGCGAGAATGCCGAAGAGGGCCGCGACGATACTGAGACACGGAACGGCCACGAGTGCCGCCAGATACTTTGGCGCTAACACGAACTCCGCCGGTTCGAAGGCCATGACCTTAAGGGCATCGATCTCTTCAGTGACCTTCATGGTGCCGGTCTCGGCGGCAAATGCCGACCCCGAGCGTCCGCTGACCGCGATTGCAGTCAGCAGCGGACCAAGTTCGCGCGTGAAGCCGACCGCGACCAAATCGATAACGTAGTGCAAAGCTCCGAACCGCCGCAGTTCAGATGCTCCCTGCATGGCCAGGATGAATCCGCTGCACATAGCCATTAGGGCAACCATCGGGAGCGCGTCAACTCCGATTTCGAGCATTTGGTGCACAGCTGCACGCCACCGATGCCGGTTTCCAACCAGAGGCAAAGCCGTGCGCATCCCACGCAAGGTAGCCCACAATTGAATGTTTAAGCTCCCAACGTAGTCGAGTTGACTAAGGGTCTCTTTGCCGGCAATTTCGAGAAGGTTGGCCATCAGACCGCCTTGCACCGAGACTGGCTCATCTTGGAACGCTCCCATTGAAGAGGGCTAGAATCCCCGTAGCTTCAAACAGGCGAAGTAAACGACCTTGTAAGCCCTGTAACCTCAGCTCGGTTTTATTGCCTCGCGCGATCTTTAGGGCTTCGATCAAGGTGGCAACGCCGGAGCTGTCGGTATGGGTAACCGCCGACAAATCGATGCTCACTATCTTTGGATGTGGAGCCTGCAACAGCGCGAGAAGCCGACCGCGTAGAGCTGGGGAGGAATCGATGTCAATTCGACCGTACAAGCACGCCAATGCGCCATCCTCGCTGGGAACGATGTTGATTCCCGCGTTATCGATGCTTTCGCTGTCGTCGCTCAGCACGGAATCGGTTCCTTTCCAGCACAATGTTCCCGGGCTCGTGTACCGTCGAGCGAATTCCGGAATCGATACTCGCATTCGCAATTCGCGTGCCGGACGTGAGGACTTGCAAGTGTATGAATAATCGTGGCGTGTCAGTTACGTGCATAGCCCCAAGGCCGGCACTGCATGAGGGCACTGACCGCATGCGGGCAGATGAGGTCAGTTCCGCGCGAATCGTGACCCTATGGGGGCGGCGCAATCATCGGCTCTTTTTAGTGCCTTTCACGTCCAGAGCCATTGACCACAGCACGAAATCCAGGAGAAAGTAGCCTGCACACTTGCCTCAGGCAATGCGAAACGCACGTTGGCGCACATCGAGTGAACTTGTCACCATCCGACAGAAATGCCGGCATTGAGAATTGTTTCCCGGTAAGTTCTGTAAGCGTTCGCGGTGGGACCTCGAACTTAGGTCGAAGATCTGAGTCTCAGCCTTGGGGATACGCTCTGTCCGAGCGATTTGACCTACCGGGTGGCACCTTGTGAAAGCTGTTAAACGCTTCCATCTGCGTATGGAATGCTTGCTTCCTTAGAACGGCTGGAGCAGGAAGGGCGAGGTTTCAAAGTAACGCAGAAGTCATCCGCATCACCATCAGGCTTGGAAATGATTCGTCTAAGTGGCGAGCTCAGCGCACCGGCCGCGCAGCACGGCCCAGGGGCCTGCACTTAGAGCTTCCAGCCGCCTGATTTGCCCATTCCCATTCTGCCAGCCAGTTTCTGCCGCATCTCCCTTCACATTGGAATTCCGACATTCTTCCCCCGCATTGTGGACAGACTAAGTTGATGATTGACGAGATGATCTGCGCGTTCGATTCGCCCGGTAGTGTGTCAACTGTCGTCATAATACCTCCAGACATCCGAGAAGATGCGAGGCAGGCAGGGGCCACAAGGACGGAGTTTTACCGCGGGTTTTCGGCTGTCTGTCGCCCGTACTGGTTGGCTGCAGAGTCCGCCTCGGCCACAAAATTGGCTGCCGCCTCGCTCAGCAATGAGAGTGCAAGCTCAATGCCAATTCCGAATAGCGAATAAGAGCCGATAACAAGCCGTTCCTGGGTGCGCCCGGATCTCGAATGTCATCGCTCTGCCCAGCATTAGGCATGTGCCCAGATGTGGGCGCGCAACTAGGCGCTAGAGTTGCGGCCAGTCTGAGAAACCGGCGGCTATCCAAGGAAATGAACAGTCAATCTCGTTGAAGACTCTAGCTCACGCTTTAGCCATTTGGCATGCCGATTGCGATCCAACACAGGTCATGACAACTGGCTCCTGACTGGCGAACAGTCGTTCCTGGTCCAGGATTGCCGGACCAAGAAGGAGCAAACGAAAGGAGTGACTCATGCGGAAGCTCATAGGTGTAATCGTTCTGTGTCTGTTGACATTTCCGGCTCTTTGCCAGTCCAAATCGAAGTATCAGGTAGCCACCATTACTGAAGTGAAGTCGCATCAAGGTGCAGGAAATGGTGCGCCCGATGCCACCAGCTATGACGTTTCCGTCAAAGTGGGTGACACAGTTTATGTTGTACTGTACACCCTACCGTTGGGAGAAATCGCCCCGACGTACGCAGCAGGGCGCGACCTGCTAGTGCTCGTCGGAAAGAACACAATTACTTACAACGACATGTTGGGTCGGTCGCTTGAGGTGCCGATAGAAAGCCAGAGACCCGCTGTAGAGCCTAAACACTCGAAATAGCTACTGCGGCCTGCGGGACGTCATGGCTCGGCGATTTTCTGCAAGAGTTACAGCTCGTCCCAGGGATCGAGGCGAGCTTGGAGGAAGAATGAATCGTTGTTTGGTGAACCATAAGGGTGCCTACTTCGGCCAACTCTAAGTGACGACAGCAGCTCTGAGCTGGATTTAGGGAGAACAGATACAAAACACCGCTTAAGAACGCAATCAGCAGGTGGATCTATTACCCCGTGCAGCGCGCAAGAGGAGCACCGATGAAACTTCGACAGATTCTTGTTGCTATAGTTATTCTCGCCACCGTGTGGCACACCGCCGCACCCCAGCCGAAGAAAAAGAAAACCCAGGTAGATGCGCCTCTGCTGGAAAGAGTTCTTTCCGGCACAAGCACGCAATCCAATCCTGTTTTGTCCGATTTGATTGCGCTCAAACCGGAAATGCCACTGGGCCCGCAAGACGTTCTCAAATCATACGAAATCGCCATGAGCTTAGTGGTGGAGAAGGCATCGACCGATTTTTCAATCATAGTGCAAAGTCAGCAGGCAAGTCAAATCAGCCGCGAACAAACAGAATATTTTTTGCAGGAAAGATACCAAGTCGCAATGATGCAGTTTCAGGTGCTCAGCGCTCTTCACGATGTGCTGAAACATGACATCGACCATCTAACACAGCAAGCGAAGCGCTCCCTCAAACCCCCAAGCTCAGACGCGGTCCTGGTACTCCTTCTGCCGAACTCCCCTTCCGGCTGCAGATAGCCATCGATATTCCAGCTTTTTAGGAGGCGCGTGCTAGGCAGGAGTGCGTGTGACTTGCCTTCAAACAGCGCAATTCGTGTGAAGCACTGGGGAACACAACTTTGCCCTATTTCCTCACGCCATACGTAATCCTCTTCGTGATGCCCGAGCCGTCACATTTTTCTTGAAGGGTTGTGCGGGAGAATTCCACAGAAATTGAATGGCACGCATGGGGGAAAGGCTCAGGAAAACTCCCGAAGTCGCCAGCCGAGTTTTTCCCAAAATGGCGGTACAGTACCCAAGAACCTCTCCACATTTTTGACTCGAACACTGATGAGCGATTTCCGCGCCGGAAGCAGTTCATTGCAGAACAAGGCGTGGATCTCGGTTCGGTGGTTCGTGTACCGCTGACCACGCCGCATCGCCGTCTGGGCACATTGGGCATTGCCAGCGCTCCTGGCGTATCGTATGGCGCCGGGGACATTGAGTTTCTAAAGCTGATCGCACGAGTTGTTGCCTTCGCCCTCGATGATGGCTTGAATCTTAGGCGAGCGGACGCCGCCATTCGAAGCTGGGCGCCAACGATCGGACCCACGCTGTGACCATTGGACTACAGCGCGGGATCATCGACTTGGACATCCTCCAAAAGTAGGACTCGTAAGTCCTCCTTTATACCGTTTCGACAGCTTCCCGGTATCCACTAGCATGGGACCAAGAATGGAGAATACTCTGCAACGTCTGTTTTCCACATTCGCGGAGGGCTGGCCTGGCTTTGGTCTTTTGCTGCAACGCGTCCTGACGAGCGCGGTGCTGCTTTATTTCGCGGGCACCCATCTCCTGGAAACGAGTAGCTTGGCGCCGAGCCTTCCACATCTGATGGGGGCTGTCGCCGGAGTGCTTCTGCTCTTTGGCCTGTGGACACCATTAGCAGGAACCGCGATCGCCATGGTCGAGGTCTGGATATTGTTGGCGCGGTCAGGGAATCCCCTGATCGCCATCATGCTCGTTAGCCTGGGTGCCACCGTCGCGATGATCGGACCCGGGGCTTGGTCGATTGATGCCCAACTGTACGGACGGAAGCACATCGAACCTTCAAGGCAATAAGACCAATTCCAAATCCTCCAAAAGTATGAATGCTCCCTCTCCGGGAAGTACAAGCCTGCGCCTGCACCATATACCGAGACCACAATTGTCCGATTTGCCGATGTAACCAGACCTAGTTCATTGCAAACTCACCGCAGACTCCCATCATGAAACATGATCATGATGCAAGCCTGAAGGTTAGAGAGGATGAGACTATGGGCGCGACGGTTGCTTTCACAGACCTCGGGGGCGTGACAGGAGCAAGCTTTCCCCAGGTAAGCGAACTCGAAGACCAGCAGCTATACCAGGACTCAGAAATCAGCTCTGAGTACTGCTTCGAAGGCATTGTCGGCAAGAGCGCAGCCCTGCAGAAAGTCCTGGAACAAGTCGCGATCGTTGCGCCGACCGACTCCACCGTCCTGCTTCACGGCGAGACGGGCACCGGCAAGGAACTGATTGCCCGCGCCATTCATAATCTCAGTGCCCGGCGCCAGCGCACATTTGTCAGACTGAACTGCGCCTCCATTCCCTCGGGGCTGCTGGAAAGCGAACTGTTCGGGCACGAGAAGGGAGCCTTCACCGGAGCCCTGATGCAAAGAAAGGGCCGATTCGAGCTGGCCGACGGGGGCTCGCTCTTTCTGGACGAGATTGGGGACATCAGCCTGGAGCTGCAGCCAAAGTTGTTGCGCGCCGTGCAGGAGCAGGAGTTCGAACGTCTGGGGAGCTCCCGGACGATTCATGTCAACGTGCGGCTCATCGCGGCGACCCATCGCGACCTGGGGGCCATGATTCGGGAGGACAAGTTCCGGGAGGATCTATTTTACCGACTCAACGTATTTCCCATCGAGATCCCGCCCCTGCGGGAACGGCGCGAGGATATTCCGCTGCTGGTCAACTATTTTGTCTCCAAACTATCCGGGCGGATGCGAAAGCAGATTAGGTCGATACCCAGGCAGGCAATGGAGATGTTGACCAACTGTCCGTGGAAAGGCAACGTTCGGGAACTGGCAAACTTCCTCGAACGCGCCGTGATTCTTACCCGCGGCGAGGAGTTAGAGGTGCCGATTGCGGAGTTTCGCCCCACTTTGGAGATGGGTGTTGCCAGCAGTTCGACCTCTAGCTTTCGACAAGCGGAATGCACTGTGATCATCGAGGCTTTGAAAGCCGCGTCGTGGCGGATCGCCGGCAAGGGTGGAGCCGCCGAACGCCTGGGATTGAAGCGTACCACTCTGCAGAACAAAATTCGCCGGCTCGGCATTGCAAGGGCAAATTAGCGATTTCCTCTTTGGAGGCGCTTATGTGGAAGGTCACAACTCGCGGTTTCACGCTACAGGAAGTCCTAATCATGGCTGCAATGAATGTTGCATCCGCACTAATAGCGTCCGACGAAGGCGAGCGAACGATCTGGCGCAGCCCCGTGCACCGAGACCCACCCGGACCCAGGAGATTGTCATGGCAAAAGTGATTGAGTTTTACATACCGAAGAACTTTCAGAAACCGTTAAGGACGGTGGCTCAGCCGCAACTCGGAGAAATCATCGAGTTTTGCCCACAGACGAAGAGATCAGCTTAGCTTCGATCGCCAGAATTGCATTTGCCTGTGGCAATTCGCGACGGCGAGTTTAAAGCTTGGCTGCAGAGATGCGCGCACAACGCTAAGAAGAACCAACGGCCTTGGCCAGTTGGGACAGAAGCCTATGACTGAGAAGAAACGAGTGATCGCCGAAATCACGCTTTCGCATCTGATGCGCCTAGGCGATGAACACGGCTGCCCTGTGAACCGGGAACAAGATCGGGCTTTTCTCAATCAGGAAAGGCACGCGTACGAGATGTGGATGCATATGATGGAGGCGGCTGGGGATTTCATCGCATGCAGCTTATTGCGGCAGTACGTCAGTCTCGTTAATGCACTCGCGTATGCGTTCTGTAAGTGCTGGCATGGAAAGCACACACCACCTGTGCAGATCGTCTGTCAATCAGGCATGAGCATAAGTTGTCGGGGTTCTTTCGCATTCCCCCAATTTTGCCCGGTGCTGTCGTGACCTTTCGAGGGCAACTGCCTCAATGTGGGCACGAACGTCAGAGTCACAAAAATCCATGTCACTGTCGCGCAGCAAGTTGCTGCCGCTCGATGTTTGGCGACCGAAGTGCGCTGATCCAAGCGCGGGAATATTCCGCTGGAATCCGCGTGGCTAGCAGAAAGGAAGCGTCATGGGCGAGGACGGAGAAAGCGCACTGCTGCAGATGATGAACGAAGGAGTTAGATTCCGTGCCGATGGCGTGTTCACAAAACAGGTTTTGCGGCAGCTCGTCAGCAAAGCGCAGAAGCAATTCCAGGAGGCGGAAAGATGACCTGCACTATCTACAGTGAATTGAGTTCTGTGCGAAAGGGATCCAGCTTGTTCAGTGATCTCACACACACCAGAAGGCGAACTGCTCGAAGGGTTCGCGCGGGTATATAGACTGGGTGCGGTTCTTGAAGTCAAAAAGGAGGTTCTGGAATGAAGAGGAGCAAGATTTTCGCCGGTGTGGTGGGGGCTTTCCTCAGCGTCGTCCTGTGCACTGTCGCCGTCGGGCAGGACAAGGCCACCGCGCAGGAGGTCGTCGCCAAGGTAAGGGAAGCGGCCAGCACCCTGTCGAAGACGGGTGACGTGGCACAGTTTAACCAGAAGCAGAGTCCGTGGGTGTGGAAAAACACTTATATCTTTGTCGAGGACTGCGATAAGAAGGTCATGGCGGCTCACCCCGTGCATCCAGAGCTAGTAGGCAGAGACCTCTCGTCGATAAAGGACACGAGGGGGAAAAGCCTCTACCCGGACCCGGAATTCTTCTGCAAGAGAGTGAAGGAGAGGCATCGGGGCATCTGGAGCGACTATTGGTGGCCGAAGCCCGGCGAGAAGGAGGGCTCTCACAAGCTCAGCTATCACTTGAGTGTCCAAGGGACCCCCTACTTGGTTTCCTCCGGGATAATTCCTTGACGATACCGTGGGGGGATTATTACCCCCGTCGGGGGTCTACGACGACAAGGCAACCATCGCGGGGCTGCCAAAGCTGAGCAGCACGAAATAACCGTCGGCCCTCACCCACCACCCCCAGTTACTGGGAGAACGCCACGATGTTGTCGCAACGCTTCAACCGCTCGACAGCCATCTTCCGAAACGCCTTGGGATATCGACCTATTACTCGTTTCTTTGCCACTCGCAGTCCCTTTCTCTGCAGAGAGTGCCAATTACGAGTGTCTCATTTGAAGGGTTCACTCCACGATAACCCAAAACCCCAGGAAAAGTGGAGTTTTTGACTGATTACCAGTCAGTTGGCGTAGATCAGGTCCTCAGCGTCATCGAGTATGGCGGCCAGGTACTAGCGGGATGATCCTTACTTTCGGGGACGAGCCCTCGACCAATACAGTGTCAACGCTGTGTCCTCCGTGTTTCGCAACCACTCCGCGACGTCTTTTGCTTGGAAAGGACTGTTCGCACGGTCCAGGTCACGATTGAGCAACTCGGTGATTTCGCCAGCGGTGCTCGGCCTCCTAATTTGGTTCAAGGCTCGCAAAATGTGCTCGCCGAGATGACGACTCGAATTCGGAATCTTCTTCATCGCTGGTTCCACCGTCTCGAAGAACTGACCAAACGACCAACCCAAATCCTGCAATGTCTGCCTCGGCTGTAGGGCAAGCCAAACCAGTATGGTAGATCATCGCGCGCTCGCCGGCAGCAGCTTCATAAGCACGTTCCGTGTTGCCTCAGGCTGGTGCTCTCCTCCCGCCACATCACTCAGCACATGTTCGACACCGGCAATAATCTCCCTGCGCGCTCGGGAGTCACCCGTATTCTGCATCTCGATCGTCACTGCCATGTCTCCCGTATTGTACAAAGTGACCAGCGATGAAGCGGGTTGAGCTTCGCAACGGGAGATCTCGAGTGGTTAGGTAGGAGGAAGAACGCTAGGAAAAAGGTAAAGGCTGTGACATTGGTTACGCTCTAGCCATCAGCTCTTGCGAGGGAGCCAACAGCGTGGAGACATGCACCGTCACAGCCCTTGATGCGATCACCGCTTTCGCGGTCCCAAACCCCAACTGCCCCTCGCAGAGCCGTCGGTTTTTTCAGGTCTGGCTGCTCTTCGGGTTGCCCCGCTGAGCTGATCACTCAGCTTACTTCGGACTGGCAAAATTTTATTTAAGCCAACCCTTTCAGCCGTCGACGCGAGCAACCTTAGAGATTTGCTGGAAGATTGTCAATGCCCGTTTTCAGTGCAATTAGCCGGTTGCAATGGATCAATATCCGGAAACGCAACCCATTGAATCGTTATCGCTTAATGAATGGGAGATTGATTTCTTTCCAGCTTTCCACAGCAACATCCACAGGTGCTCGAAGGTGTGGGCAAGAAACACAGGAAATGTGCGCACGAATCAGGCAAGCGTCAAAATCAGGAAAGTATCTTGACGCCGGAGAATACGTCGCGCATGATGGGTACCAGTTCACTCCGCAATGTCAGATCTCGTGGCCTACATCGATGGCGGCTCTCTCGGGAATCCCGGCCCGTCTGGTATTGGAGTGGTGATTGACGGCTCGACAGACGGCACCATCAGAATCGCCAAATCGATCGGGCGCCAGGACAATAATGTCGCTGAGTATGTTGCGCTGCTTGAGGCGCTGCAATGTGCCCTGGGGCTTAAGGCCAAGGCGCTGCACGTGTTTTCAGATTCCGAAGTAATGGTCAGGCAGATGAGGGGCGAGTACAGCTGCCGCAGTCCGCGGCTATACTCCCTGAATTGGATCTGCCGGAAGTTGGCCCGGTCGCTGGATTTCTCTATAGCCCACGTTCCTCGTGAGAACAACACTGAGGCCAATAGTCTGGCCAGTTCGGCTGCCCGCAATGCGGGAAGCCAGTATTGCAGCGAAATGCCTCCCTTCAGTTACGCCAACTTCCCAGCCTCCCATTTAACAAAATTTTAATCATGACCCGGACGGTTTGGCTTGTGTCCGCAAATCTAGTTCCTTAGAATTGCACATGGACTTTTTCCAACTTAATCATCCGCTAAACGTGATCGTGCTGTGTGATCGCAAAGGCTGCGAGCAAGTGGCCGACTACTTGGAAGTGGACGATCACGGTAGCGAGTACCGAGTCTGCGCCATGCACACGGACAGCAAGACGCATTCTTCGCGGTTGCCAACGCGGAAACCAAGTCCTGATCTTCCTTTTCGAAGCCGACCTGCTGCTTGGATCGTGGGCGGCACCCCTGCGCCCAGCGAGTTGTAGACTGCGCTAGGAAGAACACCCAAACAAAAGCGCCCCGACTCAATGAGTCACAGGGCTGAAAACGTGGATACTAGAGGTGGAGTGCCGTCATGCCCAAAACTGCAAAGAAAATCGTCCAAGTCGTCGCCGCCTTTATAGTGGTTGTGTTCGCGGTTCTTCTGTTCAACCAGACGTTGCAGATCGTCCAGTCGGCACGAGCGGTCAATGTCGTTTTCGGCAACGGAGTGATGTGGGGTCTCATTTTCACCTACTGCATACTGCTAACAACTCCGCTGTGGCTTTGGTTCCGTTTGCCCAAACGGATGCTGCCGCCAGAAACGACTGAGGGTGAGGCTTATGATCGCTTTCTCCTCGATTTCAAGAAACGGCTGTCGCGCCATCCTCGCCTACCGAAATGAATTCATCTATACGCAGCATCCTGTGCCGCATTGGGTCGCCTGGTATAAATGGGAGTTCCTGCGCCGAAATCCCACGTACAGGAACGACTATAGGAAATTCAAAGACAAGTTCGGAGAATGGTTCGGGCAAAGGGGTTATTGGTACGACTACGATCGCCGAGAAGAAGAGTGGACCGAGGCGGACGAGGATTATTTTTACGCTGAGATAGCACCTGAGATAGCCCGCCTTTGCCGGAAGTGGCAGATCGGGAATCTATTCCCTCCTGGTTGGCGATTCAGCAGGGAAAACGGATCCCGGATGATCGGCTCCCGCGAGCTTGGTCCGCCTACTGCGATCGCTCCCGAGTTGAATTGGGATCCCGGCTACATGCGCCAGCTACTTGAAATGGGTTTTACTGGAACAGCTGATTCGGCATTTCGATATCGCAATATGCTAAGGCTGGAATTGGATTTGAACCGACCACTGAAAGATCTGGTGGAATATGCACAGTACGTCTTGGTCCGGGCAATCGAAAACTACAAAGAAGAGTTGCAGGATCTCGGCTTCAAACCCCCAAAGAGCCGCCGTCGGTTAACAGATTACGACAGGCACCTGGAGATTTGGGACCTCAGCCAAAAGAAAAAGACTGTGGCGCAGATTGCTGAAATTGTCTTTCC
>Ga0187855_10001212_pt1 | contig 20838 bp, 19 predicted proteins | sample June2016WEW_8_10_2_FD_132969 | JGI IMG/M metagenome (GOLD analysis project Ga0187855, IMG submission 132969) | Peatland microbial communities from SPRUCE experiment site at the Marcell Experimental Forest, Minnesota, USA - June2016WEW_8_10 | ecosystem: Environmental > Terrestrial > Soil >...
ACTCGATTTCGTCGCGGTGCTTCAAGACGAAATTGCCGGCCTGGCGAGTGTTGCAGAGATCCGGCACAATGCGGCCGTTCTCATCCAGGTCGACGTTGGCCTGGGCGATGGTCCACTTGTCTTCCTCCCACGCGGAGAGGTATTCGCAGTGCGCTTCGTACTCAGCCGGCTGTTTCTTGGCGGCCAGACCGGCGTTGGCTTTTTCGATATCGGCGCGGCGGACGATGTCGCCCACCTTGTATGGCGTGTCGCCCGGATTGAGGATTTTGATCTCATCCACGACGACGCCTTTTTGCACTTTCCGGTAGGGGCTCTCGATGAAGCCGTATTCATTAATACAGGCGAAGCACGATAGCGACGAGATCAAACCGATGTTGGGACCTTCAGGCGTCTCAATCGGGCAGATGCGGCCGTAATGTGTGGGGTGCACGTCGCGGACTTCGAAGCCGGCGCGCTCGCGAGAAAGACCACCCGGACCGAGCGCGGAAAGACGCCGTTTGTGCGTAATCTCCGAAAGCGGATTGGTTTGATCCATGAACTGGGAGAGTTGGCTGGATCCAAAGAACTCACGGATGGCCGCCATAACGGGCTTGGCATTCACCAGGTCGTGCGGCATGGCTGTAGACATTTCCTGGTAGACGGACATCTTCTCTTTGATGGCGCGCTCCATGCGCACCAAGCCGATACGGAACTGGTTTTCCAACAATTCGCCCACGGCGCGCACGCGGCGATTGCCGAGGTGATCGATATCGTCCACCGCGCCGATGCCTTTACGCAGTTTGAGCAGGTACTTGATGGTGGCGCGAAAATCCTCAGGATCGAGGGTGCGCTTGTCGAGCGGCGTGGCGTCCGCCCGATCAAAGAGTTTGATGTTGAACTTCATGCGGCCCACGCGCGAGAAATCGTACTTCCGCGGGTCGAAGAACATGCCCTGGAACAACTGCGTGGCGGTATCGAGAGTGGGCGGATCGCCCGGACGCAGCTTGCGGTAGATTTCGATGAGCGCTTCGTTCTGGGCTTTGACGCTGTCTTTGCGCAGAGTCGCCGAAATCACGGTACCCACGTCGTCGCGTTCCGGAAAGAAGACCTCGAATTCCTCGATGCCGGCTTCCATCAGCTTCTGGACGCCCGTGGTGGTCAGCTCATTGTTCGCGTCGATGAGGACTTCGCCGGTGGCCATGTCCACCACGTCCGCGGCGATGTAGGCGCCTTCCAAATCGTTAGGTGCGATCTCGGTCTGCTGAATCTTGGACGCCTGAATGGCCTTGATCAGAGAATCGGTGATCTTCTTACCTTGGCCGACGATGGTCTCGCCACCCTTGCCGTTGATGGCGTGGGAGAGCTTCAGCCCTTTGACGCCGTGGGTAAACTCACCATCCTTCGTGTAGAGGTTCCAGTAAAGTTTATTGTCCTTAATGGAGATGCGGTCTACGGTGTAGAACGCATGCAGGACCTGTTCATCGCTCTTGAAGCCCAGTGCCCGCAGAAAGACGGAACCGTAGAATTTTCGCTTCCGGTCGATACGTACGTACAGCAGGTTTTTGGTGTCGTACTCGAACTCGACCCAGCTTCCGCGGTAGGGAATGATCTTACCCAGGAAGTAGCCCTGCGCCGGGACACGCTCGAAGAACACACCGGGGGAGCGATGCAACTGAGAGACAATGACGCGCTCGGTGCCGTTGATGATGAAGGTGCCATTGTCCGTCATCAGCGGGATTTCGCCGAAGAAGACTTCCTGCTCCTTGATATCGCGGACGCTTTTGACTCCAGTAGTGGGATCCTTGGCGTAGACCGTGAGCCGGATGGTGACTTTCAGGGGCGCGGCGTAGGTCATGCCGCGTTCCTGACACTCGACCATGTCGTATTTCAATTGCAATCCGACCGGGTCGCCGCACTTGTTGCAGAATGTGACTACGTTCTTGTTGAACGTTCCGCAATGATGGCAAAGCACATCGCCCGCGTGGAAGGGATCGGTGCGGATTGTGGCGCCGCAGTTCCGGCAAGTGGACCGCAGGTGATGCAGGCCTTTCAGGTTGCCGCACTTGCATTCCCAGTTACCAATGGAGTAATCGACAAACTCCAGTTCACTGACACCGCGAAAATCGGAAATGGGGAATACCGAACTGAAAACCGTTTGCAGACCCGTGTCTTCCCGCTCGTTGGGAAGCAGGTCCATCTGCAAGAACCGCTCGTAGGAATTCTTCTGAACCTCAATGAGGTTCGGAATGGGGATCGAAGTTTTGATTTTAGAAAAATCAACTCGCTCGGGGGCGGCACCGCTGTTTTGAATATCCATGTCTTCTTTAAACTCCTGAGGGCCGAACAACCTAAGCAAAAAAGGCTAAGAACCGCAAAAGCACCGGCCAAGCCGGAGGAGCATCGCTCCTGGGAGTGGCCAAAATTTAGTCGAGAAGCAGGGACCGAACCGGAGCCGGAACGGTAGTGGCTGCGAGAGCCGGGTCGAAGTCTTCAGCGAGAGCTGCTGAGAAAGCGGGGGGAGCAGGCCCGGAAGGGCACACAAATCCTGTAAAGGAATTGCAGGCGCAAAATGGCACGCAAATCCACGGGTTGCAGTCGCGATCCAACTGCAATTTAGATACCAGGATCCAAAATTCACAGTCACCAATGGGATCAAGTTCGGTTGAAAGAAGGAGATCCCAACCGATAATCCTACCAGAGTCTCACCCCGGTCGTCAACAGCAACCTTGGAACCGATGCTAATGCGTTCAGTTCCAGCAACTTGCAGGCAATGGCCCGCTCGCCTTACTTTACTTCAACGGTCGCGCCGGCATCCGTGAATTTCTTTTTGATGGTTTCGGCTTCGTCCTTGCTGACGCCTTCCTTGATCGGCTTAGGCGCGCCGTCGACCAGATCCTTGGCTTCTTTCAAGCCCAGGCTGGTGACTTCGCGAACCGCCTTGATGACGTTGATTTTGTTGGCGCCGACCACCGTGAGAACGACAGAGAACTCGGTCTTCTCTTCGGCAGCGGGCGCAGCCGCCGCGGCCGGACCGCCGGCCACCATGACCGGAGCTGCCGCTGCAGCAGATACGCCTAACTTTTCTTCCAGCAGCTTGACGAGCTGGGAAGCTTCGAGCAGTGTCAAACCTTGAATTTGATCCGCGATTGTATTGATGTCCGCCATTTGTCCTAGAGTACTCCTATCTTTTCAAAAAAATCGAGCTTGCAGCCTTGAGCGATCAGCCTTCGGCCTTAAACTTGTTCTCCTTGCAACCTTGATCGATCGCCACGGCTATATTCCGGCCGACCGCGCCCAATGCCGACACCAGCCGCTGCGCCGGAGAATTGATGAGGAACAGCAGCTTGGCGAAGATCTCCTCTTTCGGGGGCATGCTTGCCAGGTCGCCGATCGCTTTGACGTCGATCACCCGGCCCTCGACCAAACCCGCCTTGAACGTGAACGCCGGATTCGTCTTGGCATAGGCAGTCAGAGCCTTGGCCAGCGCCACCGGATCGGAGGTGGTGTAGGCCAGCGAGGTCATGCCGCGCAGGTTCTTCATCAACTCTTCGGCGGCGGTGCCCTCGGAGGCTTTCTCGGCGATGTTGTTCTTGATTACGCGGTACTTGCCGCCCGCGGCGCGAATTGTTTTTCGTAATTCGAAATCCTGCGCCACGCGCAATTTTTCGTAACCGGTGACAAACAGGTTCCGGGACGCCTGCAAATCCTGGCGCAGGGCTTCGAGATCCTTTTTCTTATCTGCTTTCTTCTTCATTTCGACACCCGAGAGGAACTAGATGGCCGCCTTGGCGCTGAATACCGTCACATCCAGCGATACGCCCGGCCCCATAGTCGAGCAGAGGGTAGCGCTCTTGACGTACTTTCCTTTGGCCGCGGCGGGCTTAGCCTTGACTACGGCGCTGATGAGACTGGAAGCGTTTTCAACCAGCTTCTCCGAAGAGAAACTGATCTTGCCGACAGGCGCGTGAATGATTCCGGTTTTGTCGACGCGGAACTCCACCTTGCCGGCCTTGATCTCCTTGACGGCTTTCGCCACGTCCTGCGTGACCGTTCCGGTTTTCGGGTTGGGCATGAGGCCGCGCGGGCCGAGGATCTTGCCGAGTTTGCCGACCGAGCGCATCATGTCCGGGGTCGCAATCACGGCATCGTAATCCGTCCAGCTCTCGGACTGGATTTTGTTGACCATATTATCGCCGCCCACGAAATCGGCGCCCGCTTCCTCGGCTTCTTTTTGCTTGTCGCCGCCGGCGATCACCAAAACTTTCTTGGACTTGCCCAAGCCGTTGGGCATCACGACCGTGCCGCGCACCATCTGGTCGGCGTGTTTGGGATCCACACCCAGCCGCAGGTGGACTTCGACGGTTTCGTCGAACTTCGCGTACTTGATCTTTTGAAGCAAAGGCACGGCCTCTTCAAGCGGGTATTCGCGCGCTTGGACCTGTTTGGCCGCAGCCTGATATTGTTTTCCTGGTTGATGTGCCATAACTCCTCACTGGTGCAAGCGGTCTGGCCTAGAAGCACAAACCTCCCATTGAGCGTCTTTGAGGGACATCTGAAAGATTAGCACATCAATGCGTAACACGCAACTCTGGTTTTTTCGAGTGTTTGGTGTCGGGCTTCGTTGGCTGATTCCCGGCCGAGGCTAGTCTGGGCTAGAATGGGAGGAGCCGCAGTGCATTTTAAGAGTCGGGGCGTAGCGCAGCCCGGTAGCGCACCTGCCTTGGGCGCATTACGGTCGGCTTCCAGCGGTTCTTTTAATCCTCCACACTTTTAATGTTTTCAACAATTTGGGGAATCTGCTTTTCGCTCGAAGCTAACCCCAAGGGCTCCAACGAGAATGGTTTTGACACGGTTTTGACACGGTCGTAGCGGGTCATGCAGCCCGACCGGGTTCCACTCGCTTGATCAGCTTCGCGATCTCGCCAGGAGTCGCTCCAATAGCTAACAGCGACCGCATCATCAAGTCGACGGTCACTGACCGGTCCGCCGCTTCCATCTTGGCAACACGCGATTGGCTGGAGCCCAGTTGCTCCGCCAGAGCGGCTTGAGTCATTCCATGTTGCTCCCGCAGTTGCCGGACCCCAGCGGCAAGTGCCAGCTTCAATTCAACGAACTGTGCTTCCTGCAGGTTGAGCTTGAGGAACTCAGCCGCGTCCCCAACAGTCCACCCTTTCTGCTGCAACCGTGCCTTCTTTAAGCTGTTCATTTTCGCTTCCTTTCCCCGCCCGAAGCTACGCGGATGTAGGCTGCAAGGCGTCTTCTGCAATTCGTCAAGACTTCGTTTGGTGTCGCAGCAGTCTTCTTGCTGAACACATCGAGGATCACGACGGCGTCAGTAGCAACGTGGTAGACAATCCGCCAAGTTTGGTTCTCGTCGTTGACACGGATCTCATGGCATTGCGAGCCAATTGATGGCATTGGCCGCGAATGCGGCAGACCGAGAATCTCACCTTTCTGCAATCTGCGCAGCAGGAATCCGGCTTCGACCCGAGCTTCAGCACTGAAAGGCGGCGTCTTCACCTCGCCTCTCAACCAAACCAGCGGTTTAATCAGCGTACGAGCCACGATTCCTTATGTCTAATATGACATAAATGAACGAGGCTTCGCGAGACCCGGCGTGGATGCAGGCCAGCGAGTTCAGCTCAGCCCTGAACACGAGCTGGACCAAAATTGCCGAAACCTTGCGCCGTTCGGCGAATCCCGGATGTACAGATGGCGAAAACGCCACGACGGCGCCGCTCGTCGATCGCTCTCTCGAGATCACCTTGAAGTCGATACCGTCTCCCACTGCTGCCTGCCGCCTCGATCTTGCGCCTGGTCTTTTCTTCTTTCTCAATCCAACTCGCAGTCAGAAGCAGCAAGGAGCGAACGGTCGAACTTCGCGCCCAGCCCTCCCTTTGGCCCGGTGCTGTCCCAGATGCCGAAAACGAGCGCCGTCGGGCACACCCTGAACAGTGGCCCTGCGTTGCGCAGACTGGCGTCGGTGAACGACTTCCCGAACGTGGATGATCGAAACAGCTTTTCTTTGCCATCCTCGGCAATGAAGCTGTCGCGCAAAAGCGCGTCGGCCACGCGATGTGGGGCGGTGAGGGAGGTTACTCTGCCGACGTCCGGCGCAACCTTGGAAAAATCGACCTCAATTACCGGCAGCGTGAGCTTCTTCTCGTCCCACAGCGCCTGCAGCGCCTCCTCCATCCGGTTCGCCTGACTCTGCACCGAATCGATGAGCACGCAAGCAACGTCCTTCCCCCCGCTGCGCCGGGTCTCGAAGGCATACTTTGCGCCTGCACGCTTCTCGTTGTCGCCCACCTTATGCGACGGTGGAAACACCTTGTCGCCGGAGCCCCCCGCCGGCTCCAGCACGGCGCGGCCTCGGATCGCGACTGCGCCGGCTTCTATGTGGTGTTTACTGAGTTCATTGAGCGTGATGTTCTGACTCATGCTTCCTCCAGAAAAAGACCCGATTCCACGGCGATCAAGCTGCGGCCAGCTTCCGTTCTCTTCTTCGTAAGGATTATCTCAGAAATCGTATCGCTTCAGACCAACTCTTAGTTTTCGGTCGCCTCAGCCCCTGCTTGAAAAGCAGGTGCGCTCAGAACGCCACCCGGACAACAGAACCAATAGATTGCAAACTGACAGGACCAGAGCAACTTGGCTTCGAGCTTCGAACTAACGTCCCTCCAGCCGAGTAGCAGCCAAACCTGGACGGCTAACCTATTGAAACTACGACTTCTCGATTTTGGCAGGGCCCACGCTCCGCAGCGGGGTTTTGGCACGGTTTTGACACGGTCAGTCCAGACTGGTCGTTGCGCGATTTGGAGAAGTAATTTAAAATCAAAAGGCTGGCAAATGTCGGGGCGTAGCGCAGCCCGGTAGCGCACCTGCCTTGGGCGCAGGGGGTCGTCAGTTCAAATCTGACCGCCCCGACCAAAAATGAAGAGATTTCCATCCGTGGTGGGGCGTTCAATCGTCTGAACTGGTGGGCCCTGTAGGATTTGAACCTACGACCAACGGATTATGAGTCCGCTGCTCTAACCGCTGAGCTAAGGGCCCGGCCGCCACTCGTTGCTATTCATTAATGTTACCAAACCCCATAATCGCGTAACCAGGCACCGGTTAACCAGCCGTCGCATCGTGACAATCCCGGCGCAGTGGAGTAGGATGACGAAAGACCGATGACAGATCCGGCGTTGCCCAGCGACACCCCCGAGATTCCGGACAAGTTGTACTTCAGGATCGGCGAAGTGGCCAGTTTGCTAGCCGTCGAACCTTATGTGCTGCGGTATTGGGAAAGCGAGTTTCCTAGCCTTGCGCCGAAGAAGTCCGGTACCGGACACCGTCTTTACAGGCGCAAAGACGTCGAGCTCCTCCTGAAGATCAAGCATCTGTTGTACGAAAAGCGATTTACGATTGAAGGGGCCCGGCAGGCCCTCCATAACGACTCTAAGGGGATCAAGCCAAGGGTCCCCGACAAGAAACAGCGGGATCTGTTTGCGCCCGACCCATTAGCCGGAATCCGCACCGAATTAGCTTCTATATTACAGATTCTAAAATAGTTATCTATGGTCGCCAACAATCGCTGCGTAAATCCGGTCCAAGTCGTCAGCAGAGTAATATTCGATTTCGATGCGGCCCTTCTGGCGGGCGCGCTCAGTGATGCGCACCTTAGTTCCGAGCACTCGTTCCAATTCGTCAATCGCGGCCTTTACATTGGGATCGGACTGCACCTCATCGACGGCTTTTGGCTTGCGGTCTTCCACCATTTTCTGGGTAATCCGCTCGACCTGCCGTACCGACCAGCCCTGCGCGACGGATTTCTCGGCGACTTCCCGCTGCAACTCGGCGGTAGGTAGGGTAAGAAGACAGCGGGCGTGCCCGATGGATAGTCTTTTCTCGGCGATAAGTTGTTGTATGTCGGTGGGTAGTTGCAGTAACCGGATGAGGTTTGCGATCGTCGATCGATCTTTGCCTGTCCTGCGGCCGATCTCTTCATGATTCAACTGCAGTTCGCGGCAGAGCCGATCAAAGGCCTGGGCAGTTTCAATCGCATTTAGATCCTCCCGTTGGATATTCTCGATCAGGGTAATCTCGAGCAACCGGTCGTCCGGGATTTCCTGAATGACTACGGGCACGGTGGCGATGCCGGCTATCTTTGCAGCCCGCCAGCGGCGCTCTCCGGCGACGAGTTGGTATTTTTCGGCCCTCCGCCGGACAACTAAAGGCTGAATAATGCCGTTTGCCCGTATCGACTGCGCCAGTTCCTCGATACGGTCATGCTGGAAGACGCGGCGGGGCTGGAGCGGGTTGGGCTCAATGAGATCGATCGGGAGCTGCGCAACCTCCTCCCCGCGATGCGCCGTTTCCTGCGGAGGTTGTGCCGTGGGCCGCGTGGGCAGCAGCGCGCTAAGTCCCTTACCGAGCGCCCTGCGCGGATTGTCCACGTTTTTGTTCATTGTCGAGAATCTCCTTGGCGAGGCGGATATAGCTCTCCGCGCCCCTCGAGCGCACGTCGTAGGCCAGGATCGTTTGGCCGTGGCTGGGCGCTTCTGCCAGACGTATGCTGCGCGGAATTACGGTTTCAAAAACCTTGTCGCGAAAGAAGTCCCGGAGATCGTTTGCCACCTGGCGGGTGAGGTTCGTGCGGTCGTCGAACATAGTGAGCAGAATACCTTCGATTTCGATAGGGTGTTCGAAGGAATTGCGGATACGCTCTATTGTATCCATCAGTTCGGAGATCCCTTCCAAGGCGAAGAACTCACATTGTATCGGCACCAGGACGGAATCGGCGGCGATGAGGGCGTTAAGAGTCAGCAGATCCAGGGCCGGCGGACAATCAATGAGGATGAAATCATAGTGAGTCCGCGCGACGCTCACCTTATCGTGGAGACGGAATTCGCGGCGAGGTGTGTCCACCAGTTCCAGGTTGGCGCCGACCAGGTTCTTATCGCTGGGCACGAGGTCCAGTCCCTCAAAACCAGTGTGGATGGTAGCGTCGGCGATCTCGGCCGCGCCCAAGAGCACCTGGTATAGACTGGCGCGTTCGGGATCCTTGGTGGCGCCTAACCCCGTCGTGGCGTTACCTTGCGGGTCGGAGTCAATGACCAGGACGCGCAGGTCGTTGGCTGCCAGCGCAGCGGCCACGTTGATAGCGGTTGTCGTTTTACCGACGCCGCCCTTTTGGTTTGTGATGGCGAGGATCTTCCCCAAGGGGCCATGCTAGCACGATTACCATGCCGGGACTTCCGCTATCTGCTCCCGGACCAAACATCGATTGTTTCACGTGGAACATCCCGACTTGATCCCGATTGTTTCACGTGAAACAGTCAGAGAGATTCGTCCCAAGCCGGAGGTAACGTCGCTCGCCCCAGGGGAGCCGGACGGGTTCCCGCCATCGAAACCCGGCAAGATCGGAGATGCCAACCTCGCCCGTAAGTAGCTCGGCATTTCGGCCCAGACGCTTCAGATCGGCTGCGATTTCAGAATACCGAACGGCCCGCGACACAACCCAGTCGAAACTCTCCCGTACGTCCGCGGCTCGCTTGGCGGCTACCCGGACATTGGCAATACTGCGAGCCGCCTCCTTCAAGAATGCCGCCTTCCGCTGGTGCGATTCGATCAAGACCATTGAACAAAGTGGCCGCATGATCGCGATGGGGATTCCCGGAAAACCGGCGCCCGAACCGATGTCGGCAATCAGAACGGGTTCGGCAGGCAGGTGGCAAGCCGCAAATACCGATTCACAGTAGTGCCGCTCGACCGCATCCTCTATGGATCGCACACTCGTTAAGTTCAGAACCTGGTTCCAGCGCACCAGCAGCTCGTAATGCGCCAACAGTCGTTCGATCTGCGCCTCGGACGGTTGGCAGGTGCCTGCCAGCTTAGCCCGCAGCAATTCAGCGAACATGGCCGAGACTCAAGTAAACATCGAGAATGGCAATAGCGGCCGGCGTAACGCCCGGAACACGCGCCGCTTGGCCCAAGGTCTCCGGACGCACTCGCTCCAGCTTCTCACAAACCTCGCGCGACAGCCCAGGGATTCCCCCAAAACCGAAGGATTCCGGTATCTGCCGGCGCTCCGCGCCTTTCAGACGTTCGATCTGCCGTTCCTGCTGGGCGATGTACCCGCTGTATTTGACCTCGGTTTCAACCGTGGTGAGCACACCGCGCACCGGATCCTCTCCCAGGGTCTCCCATACCCATTCACGTAATTCGCGGATCGAAGCCTCGGGCCGCTTGAGCCACTGCCCATGCCTGTGACTCTGCAACGTCTCCATGAGGCGTTCTTTCTGAAGTTGTTTTCGCGAAAACAACTTCCACCTTTCGTCCGTCACGAGACCCACGCGCCTCCCAAGAGGAGTCAAGCGCTCATCGGCATTGTCGATGCGCAAATGAAGCCGGAATTCGGCGCGCGAGGTGAACATACGGTAGGGTTCATCGGCGCCTTTCGTGACCAAATCGTCCACTAGTATGCCGGTATACCCCTCAGTGCGTCCGATAACGGCCGGCAGCATCCTTCGAATTGAACAGGCCGCATTGATCCCCGCCACTAGCCCCTGACACCCGGCTTCCTCGTATCCCGACGTTCCATTAATCTGCCCCGCCAAGTATAATCCCCGGATCGCCTTCACTTCCAGAGTGTGGCTCAATTCCCTCGGATCGATGGCATCATATTCAATCGCATAGCCCGGCCGGATCATCTCAGCCTGTTCGAGTCCCGGTACCGACGCCACCATCGCTGCCTGAACATCGATAGGCATGCTGGTGGACATCCCATTTACGTAAACTTCGTTTGTGTCGAGGCCCTCAGGTTCCAGGAAAATCTGGTGCCGCAGCTTATCTGGGAACTTTACAACTTTGTCTTCAATCGACGGGCAATATCTCGGGCCTACCCCCTCGATCTGACCACTATACAAAGGGGAACGCGGGATGGCCTCTCGCAGGATACGGTGGGTCTCCGCCGTGGTATAGGCAATATGGCATTGCACCTGGGGCCGGTCGATCTTGTCGGTCATAAACGAGAACGGCGTCGGCTCCGCATCGCCCGCTTGCGGCTCAAACCGGCTCCAATCGATGGTACGGCCGTCGAGTCGCGGCGGTGTTCCGGTTTTCAGCCGCGTCCATTTTAAGCCCAGCGTGCGCAATTGCTCTCCAAGAAGCTGCGATGGCGCCTCGCCGTTGCGTCCGCAGCTATACTGCATCTCGCCTACATGCGCCAGCCCGTTCAAGAATGTTCCAGTGGTGACGATCACCGCTGCCGCGCCGATGCTCCGGCCGTCCCGTAGCTGAACCCCGGTCGCCCGGTGCCCTGCGCCATCCTCGGCAATCTCCAGGGCCGCCACCTCCGCTTGCTTGATCCGGAGGTTTGGCTCCCGCTCCAGCACCTCGCGCATGCGCACGCGATACATTTTCTTATCGCATTGCGCCCGCGGCGACCATACCGCCGGCCCCCGGCTGGTATTCAATAGCCGGAACTGAATGCCTACCGCGTCGGCGACTTCGCCCATCACTCCGCCCAGGGCGTCGATCTCGCGCACCAGGTGGCCTTTGGCGATGCCGCCTATTGCGGGATTGCATGACATCTGCGCGATCAGGTCCAAGTTCATGGTGACCATGGCTGTGCGCAGCCCCATTCGCGCGCAAGCCCGAGCGGCCTCGCATCCGGCGTGTCCCGCTCCGATAACGACAACGTCGTACATCTCGTGCATTGTTATCATTGTATCGGCTATGAAGGTCCTGATCATCGGCGGTGGTGGACGCGAGCACGCCTTGGCGTGGCGGCTGGCGCAGAGTCCGGAAGTGGACCACGTGTTCGCGGCTCCGGGAAACCCGGGCATCGCGCGCGTCGCAGCCTGTCTTCCCGCGGGCGATGGCTCGCCTGCCGCGTATCTGGCGGTTGCGGAATCGATAGACGCCGATCTGACGGTAGTCGGGCCCGAGGCGCCGCTAGTGGCTGGAGTGGTCGACACGTTCCGCGCCAAGGGACGCGCTATCTTCGGTCCCACCGCGGCAGCGGCACGCCTGGAAGGCAGTAAGATATTTGCAAAGAACTTCTTGCAGCAAAGCGGCATCCCAACAGCTGACTTTGTGTCCGCTCCCAGTGCCGCCGAAGCCCGCCGGGCGCTAGAGCGATTTAGCTATCCAGTCGTCATTAAAGCGGACGGTCTCGCGGCGGGTAAAGGGGTTGTCATTGCCGAAGACAGGACCATGGCCGATAGAGCTCTTTCGCTCTTGAAGCCTCCTTTCGTGGTTGAAGAATTCCTGACCGGCGAGGAGGTTAGCTACATTGTACTGAGCGACGGCCATAACGTCGTCCCGCTCGAGCCGACCCAGGATCACAAAGCCGTCTTCGACAACGATGCGGGGCCCAATACCGGCGGCATGGGGGCCTACTGCGATTCCCGAATCCTCACCGTGCAGGAAAGCCGCACCGTTCTGGATAGCATCATCCGCCCCACTATCGATCTGACAGGCTTTACCGGCTTCCTCTACGCCGGTTTGATGATGACAGCGGCCGGACCCAAGGTACTGGAGTTCAACGTCCGCCTGGGCGACCCGGAAACCCAACCGATCATGCACCGCATGCGCAGCGATCTCGCCCCGCTACTGCTGTCGGCCGCCCGGGGCGCCCTAGCCGCTACTCCCATCGAGTGGCAGCCCGGACCGTCAGTTTGTGTGGTGTTGGCATCCGCAGGTTATCCCGATGGGTTCCCCACGGGGAAGCCGATCGCCGGCATCGAGGCCGCCGAGTCTGCCGGCGCTACCGTTTTTCAAGCGGGCACCCGGCAATCCCCGGGCGGGCTCGAAACTGCAGGTGGCCGTGTCCTCGGGGTAACCGCTTCCGGACCGGACCTACTGGCCGCCATCGACAAAGCATACACGGCGGCGCGTCTGATCCATTTCGAGGGCATGCACTACCGCACCGACATCGGACGCAAAGGCCTGAAGCGATATAATGGGAAAATTGCGGGCACGTAGCTCAGATGGATAGAGCGGTCGCCTCCTAAGCGACAGGTCGGCAGTTCGAATCTGCCCGTGCCTACCACCGTTCGCCGCTTATGCCCCGCGGGTCGCGCCGGCAGTCGTGCTTAGCCGGCTGCGAATCTGGTTCATCACGTCGGAAGCCAGGAAGGGCTTGCGCAACACGGGAAAATTGTGCTCCTCGCACAGCGCTTCCTCTTCGGCAGGCAAAATGGTCCCCGTCATCATGATCACCAGCATGCGTGGCAGGCTCTGCAAAAACTCGACTCCCAACTCGACGCCGTTGCCGTCCGGCAGCATGTAGTCAAGCAGCGCGGCATTGGGCTTTTCCGCCGCGACCAGCTTGCGCGCCTCCGCCGCGGATTCCGCGGTCAGCAGTTTCCAGCCGGCATCCGCCATCAGACGTTCCAGAAAATGGAGTAGATCCCGGTTGTCATCCACCAACAACACGGTGGGATGCGCAGGTGCGCTGGCGTCGTCGCCTTCGCGCGAATGGATCCGAAGGCTCTCGGCATCGTCCGCAAGATCCACCCGCACACACGCGCCCGGACTCACCTGCGAGGTGGCCACCAGCGTCGCCAGCGGCTGCGTCAAATGGCGATGGATCGTGCGATTCAGTTCACGCGCTCCGTACTCCGCGCTGGTGCCTTTTTGCAGCAGAAACTGGCGCGCCTCAAAAGGAACCTCCAGTGTGAACGAGCGCGCGCCCAGCCGCGTATTCACGTGATTCTGCAAATCGGCGATCTGCTGGTCCAGAATCGTGGAAAGCGACTCGGGCGTCAGGGGCTGATAGGTAATGATGCAGTCGATGCGGTTTACGAATTCCGGCGAAAAACGTTTCCGCACGGACACCAGCGCAATGCTCTGCAGTTTGCCAGTCAAGTCCGCCCGCTCGGCCGTCTTCACGGATTGAAAGCCGAAGTCGGGGTTGATCTCGCGCATCATTTCGCGCGCGCCCAGGTTGCTGGTGAGAAACACCAGGCTCTTTTCGAAATTGACGATGGTGTTGTCGCCCAGCCGCAGGATTCCCTTGTCGAGTACGCCAAGCAGCAAGCGGGTCATCGAGGGCGCAGCCTTTTCAATTTCATCGAACAGCACCAGCGACAGGTTGCATTTCTCGCTCGTAACGCTGTTCAGCTTCTGCTGCGTCAGCATGGGCTGAGTCTCGCGATGCCCCAGGTAGCCCGGAGGCGCGCCAATCAACTTCGCCACCTCGTGCTCCATCTGGAACTCACCGCAGTCGATTTTCAAGACGTTCTTTTCGGATCCGTGCAAAACCTCGGCCAGGGCCTCCACCGTCTTGGTTTTGCCGGTACCCGTGGGTCCCAGTAACAGAAACACGCCCACAGGCCGGCCCTCCGGCGCGAGTCCCGCTTGATACATCTGGATGTACGGTACGATAACCCGGGTCGCAGCGGGTTGGCCAACCACTTTTTGCGATAATACGGCGATTAAATTCTCGGCGGGATCGGCCGCCTGTTTCCGCGATTTGCCAGACGACTGAGTACCTTTGCCGCGTTCCACTGTGCCCTCTGCTTTGATTATACGGGGCCGGCGGCCTTTTGCGCGCTGCGGAGGGCGCTCCTCGGGGGTCATTTCATCGTCCATTTAGTCCTTCTAATCGTCCTGATTGCAGCTAGTTACCAGACTCTCGGGGCAGTCCGAACGGTATTTAGCGGACAGCCTGTGACCGGCTGCGGACAGACTGGGACGCCTTACCTAAGATTACTAACATGACGTTACCGCTGATGTATGTAATATACCGCACCGGCGGCGTGGATGCGCGAAGCGAGGGGAGTTTACCTGTGGCGGAAGGTGATGCGGCCCTTGGTTAGATCGTAGGGGGATAATTCGAGTGTGACCTTGTCGCCCGCCAGCACGCGAATCCGGTTGCGGCGGAGTCGCCCTGCCAGATGCGCCAGGACCACGCGATCATGGTCGATCTGCACGCTGAATTTGCCGCTGGGGAATTTTTCCAAAACCGTACCGGTTACTTCAATATTGTCTTCTTTGCTCATAAACCTCCGTATGCACTCGCCAGCGGGGGGCCGCCCGATTGCTCGGGCCGCCCCGCCCGCATTCCGTGCTAGCCGGCCGTGACGTTGGCCGCCTGCAGCCCCTTCGGACCGCGCGTTACCTCGAACTCTACACTCGCGCCTTCATCCAGGCTCCGATAACCCTCCGTTTGGATGGCCGAGAAATGCACGAAGACATCTTCCCCGTTTTCCCGTTGGATGAAGCCGTATCCCTTGGCCGCATTAAACCACTTCACTGTACCTTTTTCTCTCATTCGATGTTTCCTCTTCTAATAGTGCAGATTAATCTCCCACGATCCGCCTTCACAAACGCAAAGGGGGGTTGCGGCCAACTCACGCAGCCCCCCTTAGACCTGTCCCGACGCGAAGATAAGAGTCAAAATGCTCCTATAGTATAACGCAGAGCGCCGATCAATGCAGATCAACGGGCGCGGCCCGTGCCACGGGCGTATTTGATGGATAGCCGGTGATAAAGCGGCCGCGGCAAAGCGCGCATCGCAAAGACCAGCAGGCGATAGCGCCAGCCCGGAATCACGAACAACTGGTCGCGATCGAGAGAGCGCAGGGATGCATCCACGACTTCGTCCGCGGACATCCACATAAAGGCCGGTATCGCCTTGCGATCGAAATGCATCGCGTCGTGGAACCCGGAAAGAGTGAATCCGGGGCACAAGGCTTGCACGCGCACAGGCGAACCGATGCTCTTCAGTTCCATGAATATGCCTTCGGTGAAACTGCTCATCCAGGTCTTCGTGGCGGAATAACTGACGCTGCCGGGGTTTTGTCCAAAGCCCGAAACCGACGAAACGTTGATAATGTTCCCGCGCCTCCTCGCGACCATACCCTCGAGAGCGGCATGCATCAGTCGCATGGGCGCCAACACATGCAGACGGTGCATCCGATCCTGTCCGTCCACGGGAAGGGAAAAGAAGCGGCCGGCAATGCCAAATCCGGCGTTATTCACCAGATACTCGAGGTTCGGCGCGGCGGCAATACGATCTTCCACCGCTTTCAAATCCGCATCGCGCGTCAAGTCCGCCGGCAGGATCTCAGCGTGCACGGAGTGGCCGGCCTGTATGGCGCGAGCCTCCTGTTCCAAGCGGTCCTGTCGCCGCGCTACCAGCAACAAGTCGCAGCCGCGCGCCGCCAGTTGACGTGCGAAAGTGGCGCCGATTCCGCTCGAAGCGCCGGTAATCAAGGCCAGGGGACGCGTTTCTTGCATGGCGGTCATCATAACACTCCAGCGGCGAGCCGGCAGGCCGCATTAGGGTTATGGCCGAAGGTTGTCAGACAAATCCCAAAAGGTTAACAGGCGGGCCGCCGAAGTTCAAGCATCTCCTGGTTTTACAACAAGCTACGCCCCAATGGCGGGGATGTGCCGGGGTGCGCGCACAATATAAGAAATAATATGACGATTTTGCGTCACAATATAGCCAAGACCCACCGGGCGCCTATGACCGATACCGACACGACAGCCCCCAAGACGGCATCCGCTCGGGAGGCTGCCGCCTCGCGAAACGCCTCGGCGCTGCTCGTGAACCCGCTCGATCCCCAGCACATTGTGGGCGTCGAGGAAGTCAACTTACCGGATGGAGTGCCGGCGATTTCTGCGCGCGTCAGCTTCGACGGCGGCAAAAGTTGGAGGGAATCCTGGCCCTTGCCGATGGACGAGGAATGGGCGGGAGTCGTGGGACCTGTTCTGGCAATCGACGCTCGCGGCAACTTGAATCTCGCGGCCCTGGCTATCGACCCGGATCGCTCCCGCGCCTCGCTCGTTGTGTATCGTTCCGAGGATGGCGGCATCCATTGGACGTTTCCGGCCGTGGCGCTGCAAGGGGCATCCGAGTGCTGTTACTCGATCGCCGCGGACCTCAATGAGGGCAGTCCGTTCCGCGGCAGCATCTACCTCGCTGCCGACATGGGTAACATGCTGTGCTTCGCGCGTTCCAGCGACGGATATTTATGGAACGGCCTGGGGCATTCCAGCCCAGGACCGCTTCTGCACGGCCTATGCTTCAATCCCGAAGTGCTCGTGGATACGCAGGGCGCGGTGCACATAGTATGGATGACCGGGCCGTCCGCCTGTAGTATTCTGACGATGGATTCGGCGGATGGCGGCAATTCATTCTGCGCGCCCGTCACCGTGGCCGAAGGGATCGGCGGCGTGCAGCAAGGGCTTCCGGAAACTGCACCCGCCACCTGCATCGCGGAGGACGGCGTTGCGCTGTGTGTCTGGGCGGATGACCGCGATGGCTGCGCCCGAATTTACAATCGGCGCTCGCTCGACGGAGGCCGCACCTGGCACGGTCCGCCGGCCGGGCAACTGCTATTCGCCGGCCCGGGGACCGGACAGCACGAATTCCAGCCGCATCTGATTATCACCGCGGGCGGCCAGATCTGCTGCGCGTTCTATGAATACGGCCCCAAAACTCCCGCCGGGGACCTCCTTGTGGATCTGGCCATGGCCGTGTCGTACGATCGCGGCGCAACCTTCACCAGCCGTATGGTGCTCAGCCAGCAGCCCTGGAATCCAGCGGTGGATCAACCTCTCTCGCGCGGCGCTACCCGCGGCGCACTGAGCTGGCTCGCATTAGGCTAATTCGGCGCGGTAAGGGCCTTGACTTTCGATCTCGGGCGATATATATATCGACTTATATATATATGTCTGCCGATCCGGAGAGCTTTCTTCCCCTTAAGCCGCATTGGTTCCACGTCCTGCTGTCCCTGGCGACTGACGACCAACATGGATATGGCATTATGCAGGAGGTCCTCGACCGCACCGGCGGCAAGGTGCGGCTCTGGCCGGCCACTTTGTACGGCACGCTGAAGCGGCTGATAGATGAAGATCTCATCGAAGAATCCTCCGCGCGGCCCGCACCCGCGCAGGACGACGCGCGCCGGCGCTATTACCGCCTTACGCGGTTCGGCCGGCGCGTACTGGCAGCCGAAAGCGACAGACTGGAGGACCTGGTCCGGGTGATCCACGCCAAGCGCGGACTGCGGGAAAGGGGGGCGGAATCATGACGCATGGGCCGACCCGCCCGGCCGAGATCGGCCTGCGGCTCTATCGCACTTTGGCAGGCGCGTTCCCGTACGAGTTCCAGAACGCATACCGCGACGAATTATTGCAGGTGACCGAAGAAGCCGTCGACGAGATCTGGCGGCGTTACGGCTGGCTCGGCCTGGCGCGCCTGCTTCTGGATCTCGCGCTCCGCATACCCGCCGAACACATGTCCGAACTGCGCCAGGATGTTCGCTATGGGCTGCGCATGCTGGCCAGGTCGCCGGGCTTCACGGCCGTCGCCCTAATCTCGCTGAGCTTGGGCATCTCGATCGCCACCTGCGCGTATAGCGAACTGCATGGCATGTTGCGCGATTTGCCGGAAGTGCCGAAACCGGATGAATTGGTGGCGCTGCAGGCGCCGTCGTCATATCCCGCATACCAGCGCTACCGCATGATGGGAGACTTGTTTTCGTCCACTTTCGCGTACGTGGCGCCGGTTCCGTTCGGCGTCTCGACCGGCGGGCGCAGCGAGCGAACTTGGGGCCAACTGGTCACCCCCTCGTACTTCTCCACACTCGGCGTACATCCCTTCCTGGGTCGCTTCTTCGACCGGACCTACGACCAACCGGGCCACACACCGGCTGTGGTCGTTAGCTACCGCTACTGGCACGAACACCTGGGCTCCGATCCCGCCGTAGCCGGCAAATTATTGCGGATCAACGGGTATCCGTCTACTATCCTCGGCGTGGGGCCGAAGGCGTTTCTGGGCGCCTCACCTGCGCTGTTCGCCGCGGACCTGTGGCTGCCGGCGACGGTGGACCCGCGGCTGGCGCCGGAGTTGGCGGACAACGCTCTGGAACGTCGCGGCCTGACCATGTTTCAGGTGGAAGGGCGCCTGCGGCCGGGCGTCACAGAGGCCGCCGCGGAGGCCGAGTTGGATGCCGCCGCGCAGCAACTGCAGCAGTCTTACGGCGATGAAGGCAGAGACCAACAAGGCCGCCGCGTTTCGCTGCTGGAGGCCGGCAAGATGATACCGGTCCGCAAACGGGATCTGCCTTTCTTCCGGGAGTTCTTTCTGGTGCTGGGTGGCATGGTGCTGCTGATCGCCTGCGCCAACGTGGCGAACATGATGCTGGCGCGCGCGGCGGACCGGCGCAAGGAGGTCGCGGTGCGACTGGCGCTGGGCGCGGGCCGCGCCCGCCTCGTGCGCCAGTTGCTGACCGAAAGCATGTTGATCGCCATGGGCGCGGCGGTGCCGGGCTACCTGTTGTGCGTCTGGTGCATGCACGCGCTATCGCAACTGCGCCTGCCTCTGCCCGTACCGGTCAGCTACGATCTGAACCCGGACTGGCGGGCGTTACTCTTCACGGGCGCTCTCACGCTAATCGCCGGCACGGCCTTCGGACTGGCGCCGGCACTACAGGCCACGCGCCCCAGCCTGGTCCCCGCGCTGAAGGAAGGCGGCCACATCCGGTTCCGCAAGTACCGGCGCTTGAGCCTGCGCAATACCCTGGTCCTCTGCCAGATGGCTGCGTCTCTTACCCTATTGCTGCTCACCGGATATCTGGGGATCGGCATCCAAAACACTCTGGGCGTGCAAGAGGGATTCAATCCCAGGAATATGTACCTGATTTCGCTCGATCCGGTGCGCGACGGATATTCCCCGGAGCGGGCGGCCGCGTTCTTCGATAAGCTGCTGCAGCGCGTGCAGCAGCTTCCCTCCGTCACCGCGGCTTGCCTCACCGATACAGTCCCGGTCGCCATGGATGGCAATGCCGGCGTGACCTTCACAGCGGGGCGGACGATCGAGTGGGCGCGCAAACATGTTGTCGGCCGCGGTTATTTCGAGACGGCGGAGATTCCGATTCTGGCCGGGCGGCCCTTCCGCAAGGAAGATGAGTTGGCGGGCGCGCGGACTGTCATCGTCAGCGAGGAGTTGGTGCGCAAATTGTGGAAGGGGGAACCGCTGGGGCGGCAGATCGAGATCCGCAACGGCCAGGCCAGCGGGGGCATCGGAGCCATGCCCGGCACCATCGATTATCGCGCCGGCGCTCTCGGCGGCGAGCGGCGGACGTATGAGGTCGTGGGAGTCGCCAAAGATGTCACTGAAGATCTGGTGGTCAATAAGAAGCACCCGGCCATCTATTTTCCGTTGCATCCGGCCGATTACGCTCAGCCTTCGCTGCGAGGTGTCACGCTGATGCTGCGCGCCGTGCCCGGGGTGGATGCCGTCGCGGCCGTACGCCACGAGATTGCCGCGATGGACTCCACCCTCTCGCCCTTCAACGCGCGCAGCATGGCGGAACAGATCGCACAGTTCATGTCGATGTTGAAGGCCGCCTCCTGGACCTATGGCCTGATCGGCGTGTTCGCCTTGATTCTGGCCTCTGTCGGCCTGGCGGGCGTGACGGCGTATTCCGTGACCCAGCGCGGGCACGAAATCGGCATCCGCCTGGCGCTCGGCGCGCAGAAACGCGACGTAATGGGGCTGGTGATGAAGGAAGGCGCCGTGCTGGTGACCGCCGGAACCCTGATAGGCTTGGCCCTCGCCTGGGCTGGAATGCAAGCGCTCTGGGGAATGTTCTTTTCCGTCGCTTCGGTGGCGCGCAACGACCTCACGATCCTGGTGGGCGCTCCGCTGCTACTGTCCACCCTCGCCATGCTGGCGTGCTACGTACCCGCGCGCCGCTCCACGCGCATCGATCCGATGGTTGCTTTGCGGCAAGAGTAAGCCTTGCCGCGACTAACTGATTGTGGCATAATCTAGCTAGATTGGCTAGATTAGCTACATAGGAGGCACCCTAATGGAGTGGCAACTTGCGGACGCCAAGAATCGCTTTA
>Ga0187855_10001214_pt1 | contig 20818 bp, 19 predicted proteins | sample June2016WEW_8_10_2_FD_132969 | JGI IMG/M metagenome (GOLD analysis project Ga0187855, IMG submission 132969) | Peatland microbial communities from SPRUCE experiment site at the Marcell Experimental Forest, Minnesota, USA - June2016WEW_8_10 | ecosystem: Environmental > Terrestrial > Soil >...
GAATGAGAGCGCCACGTGCGAATGCCCGATCAACCCGACGCGCTCGCGCAGGCGATCGAGGCAGAGTTCGGCGAGCAGTGTGGAGAGCACGTACTCCCACACCGGATCGCGGGGGCTCGCATGGTAGAGCCCGACCGGGCCCTCGTGCCCCTCGGAGCGCAAGCCGGCGAGAAACGAGCGGCTATCCGGGTCGAGCACCTCCTGTGTCCACTGCAGCGAGAGCGACGCGCCGCGCGAGAAGTCCGACAGTGGCAGCTCGCCGATCGCGGCGAGGTCGTGGTTGCCGGCGAGGCACACCGCGGCGTGCTTGCGGGCGAGCGCCACGCAGGCGTCCGGATCGCCGCCGTAGCCGACGAGGTCGCCGAGGCACCACAGCTCGGCGGCGTCGCTCGCGGCGACGGCCTGGAGCACCGCCTCGAAGGCGTGCCGGTTACCGTGGATGTCAGAGACGATCGCGACCTTCATCGTTGCAGGGTAGGAGCCTCGCGCAACGGAGACGGCGCCACATCACAAACGCCTGTGGTCGCCGCGGGGGCGAAGCCTCGCGCGTTCGCGGCGGGTTCCGCCTGGCGACTCAGGCCTCCTCGCCGTCTCCCGCTTCCTCGCCCCCGTACTCGGGCAGGTTCTTGATGCCCTCGCGGGTGCGCCACTTGGAGTAGTTGTCCTCCATCGCGTCGATCAGCTCGCGCATGAAGCGCGGGGAGAGGTTGACGCGGGAGACGACCACGCCGGGGACCTCTTCGGCCTCGACCTCGTGGTCGACTCGGGCGAAGGTCACCGTGAACTCGTAGTCGGAGTGGCTGACGTTGGCGAAGTTGGCGTATACGCCCCCCATGATCTCGGGGGAGAGGTGGATGTTTATGTGGCGCTCGGCACCTGGGTCGTCGTCGTTCACAGGGCTAGTATCGCAACCTGTGCGGGCGACCGTGTGCAGCCTGTGTTGGTGACCGTCGCGGGGGAGGCGCGGATGCGGCCTCCCTTCGCCGACGACGTGGCCCATTACAGTCGCCTGCTCTCTCGCCATCTCAAGCTGGAGCTCGTCGAGGTTCGCGCTGCCGAGGCGGTCGCCCGGCGGATCCCGCAGGGTGCGTTCGTGTCGCTGCTGGCCGCCGACGGGGTTGCGTACGACAGTGTCGCCTTCAGCGCCTTCCTCGATGAGCGTCGCCAGGCAGGCACCGGTCTGGCGTTCGTGGTTGGGGGGCCCTTCGGCGCGCCGCCGCTGCAGCGGGTCGACCACCGTCTGTCGTTGGGCGCGATGACCTTGCCCCACCAGCTCGCGTGGGTGGTGTTGCTCGAGCAGCTCTACCGCGCGCATAAGATCCTTGCGGGCGAGCCCTACCACTATTGACATGTCACGCAAGCCTCATCCTCGGTCTCTCCTGCAACCGCGACCCCCACGTGAGAGGGTGTGCCCCGTGACAAGCGACGTTCCCACACGATGACCGACCAACCAAGAGAGCCCCCGATCGTGAGTCCTTCGCGCACGCCGCTGGACGGCCTGCGCGAGGCGGTGCTTGCGGCGGCGGCGGGGCTGGCGGGCGGTGAGGATGGCCGCGAGCCCGACGGGGTCACGCTCGAGCGTCCTCCGAAGGCGAGCTTCGGCGACTACTCCACCAACGCCGCGCTGCTGCTGGCCCCGCGGCTGGGCATCCCCCCACGCGAGGCGGCGGAGCGTCTGGGGGCTGAGCTGGTGGAGCTGGTGGGGGAAGACATCGAGCGCTTCGAGGTGGCGGGGCCGGGCTTCGTCAACCTGTTTATGGCCGATCGCTGGCTGAGGCGCGCGCTGGCAGCGATGCTGCGGGCTGGCGAGAGCTACGGCGCCGGCGGCGCCCGACGCGGCGAAAGGATCCTCGTCGAGTTCGTGAGCGCCAACCCGACGGGCCCGATGCACGTGGGCCACGCACGCAACGCGGCGTATGGGGATGCCCTGGCGCGGCTGCTGTCGCTGCACGGGCACGAGGTGATGCGCGAGTTCTACGTCAACGACGCGGGCTCGCAGGTGGGCAAGCTGGGCGAGTCGATCCTCGCGCTGGCGCAGAGCAGGCAGGTGCCGGAGGATGGCTACAAGGGGGAGTACGTTGGGGAGCTAGCCGAGCATCTGGGGGACGCCGCCACGATTGAGCCGGCGCAGCTGGGCAAGGCGGCGGTGGCATTGATGGTGCAGCGGATGCGCGCCTCGCTGGAGGGCTTCGGGGTGGATGACTTCGATCACTGGCAGTACGAGAGCGAGCTGCACAAAGGAAGCCCGAGCCGGGTGGAGCACGCGCTCGCGCTGCTGGAGCAGCAGGGCAACACCTACCGCAGCGAGGGTGCGCTGTGGCTGCGCACGACCCAGTTCGGCGACGACAAGGACCGGGTGCTGGTGCGTTCCAATGGCGAGCACACCTATTTCGCCTCGGACATCGCCTACCACCAGGACAAGCGCGAGCGCGGGTATGAGCGCCAGATCGACGTGTGGGGCGCCGACCATCACGGGTACGTGGCGCGGATGAAGGCGGCCTACGAGGCGCTGGGGGGCGATCCCGGACGCCTGGAGATGCTGATCATGCAGCTCGTGCACCTCGTGCGCCGGGGGGAGCGCGCGCAGATGTCGAAGCGCTCGGGGGAGTTCGTGACGCTCGACGACCTGGTGCAGGAAATCGGAGTGGACGCCGCCCGCTGGTATTTGCTGTCGCGCTCGCACGACACGACGATCGACCTCGACCTCGACCTGGCGCGCGCGCAGAGCAGCGAGAATCCCGTGTATTACGTGCAGTACGCGCACGCGCGAATCGCCTCGATGCTGACGAAGGCGGGCATTGCTCGGGTGGCGGCGGCGCTGGAGGAAGCGGGCGCGGGCGAGCCGCTGCTGCGGGTGGTTGCCGGCGGCGATGGGGCCGACGGTCGGCAGGTGAGGGCGGCTGGCGGGGGCGCTGCCGACGGACGCGATGCGCAAGCGAGCGGCATAGGCGCCGGGAACGAGCCCCTGCACCCCTCCGAGCGTGTCCTGATCAAGCGGCTGTTGGAGTTCCCCGGCGAAGTCGCGGATGCGGCACAACGCCGCGCGCCGCACCGGATCGCCGCGTACGCGCTGCAGGTCGCCCAGGACTTCACCGCGTTCTACCGCGACTGTCGTGTGGTCGGCGCCGAGCCGGAGGCGGTGGAGCGTCAGCGGATCGCGTTGAGCGTCGCCGCGCGGGCAACGATCGCGCGCTGCCTTGAGGATCTCCTGGGCGTGGGCGCGCCGCGGGAGATGTAGGCGTTCACTCGAAGCGCGCGATGTCCGCGTTCAGCCGAGCTTCGTCGGCGGGGCTGAGCACGGCGGCAGAGCCGATCCCTCCCGCCGCCTGTGCGGGGCGGGAGCGGCGGCGCCAGCGGGGCAGCAGCAGCGCGAGCAAACCGAGCAGCGCGAGCACGACGCAGGGAGGGACGAGGTATACCGCGAGATCGAACCCGTGGGTGCTGGGGAGAGAGAGCACCGCGGGGCCGTATTCGCGCACGAGCGCGCGCTTGATCTGCGCCTCGGTGAGCCCCGCGTCGATCAGGCGTTGGATGAACGCGCGCTCACGATCGGCCTGCGGCGACTGGGCGACGGTGAGCGGGATTTTGCAGGTGACGCACATCGCCTGGCTTTCCACGGCGGGCAGCGTCGTGCGAGGCTCGAGTGCCTGCGCTGAGAGCGTGGCGCCGGACAGCGCCACGGCGAGAAGCGATGCTCCCAAAGCAAGGGCGGTGCGGGTGGGCAAGCCCATCAAGCTCGTGCGCTTTCCGCGAGGCGCACAGCCTTCTGCACGAACGGCGCTTCGATCGCGCCGCGCTCATCGGCGGTGATGTGCCCGGAAGGGTCGATCAGGAAGCTCTCGGGCAGCTCGGCGGTGCCGTAGAGGTGGGCGAATTCACCGCCGGCGTCGCGGAGGTCAGGGTAGGTGAGGTGGTGTTCGTGCACGAACTTCAGCGATTCCGAGGCCACATCCTCATCGGTGACCCCGAGCACCGTCGCGTGGTGGCGTTCCAGCTGGTGCTGCAGTCGCTCCATTGCGGGGGCCTCGGCCTGGCAAGGGGGGCACCACGACGCCCAGAAGTTGAGCACCACCACCCGGCCGCGGTAGGCGGCAAGCGAGCTCTCGCCGTGCCCGATCAGGACCGGCAGCCGCTCGCGGGACTGCGGCGCGAGCGGCTGCTGTCGGTCGGCAAGCGCCTGATCGATGGTGCGACTGGGCGACTCGTTGGCGACCCCATAGATCAGCAGTCCCAGGAAGGCGGCGCCAAGGAGCGAGGCGAGGACGGGCAGGAGCAGTCGTTTCATGAGCACCGAAAGGGTAGAGGCACGTGGTGGGCGGCGGGCCGGCGGGGGGGTGTGGAGGGCGTGGGTGGCGGCAGGCATGGGCGGGCGGCGGGCCGCTGGGTGCAGGGCCTGGGTGGGGCCGGCAGGTCGAGCTTGCGGGAATGCCTCTGGCCATGCGCGGCCGGCGGCGAGGGTAGAGACCGGTGGGGTTGCGCGGAGAGGCGGCTGACGGGTCGCGGAACTCACGTGGAGGTGCCACCTCCAGCAGCCCGTGCGACCTCCCGGAGGGCGTAATATGCGTTTGAATGCGGTGGTAGCTCAGTTGGTAGAGCGCAAGCTTCCCAAGCTTGAGGTCGCGAGTTCGAACCTCGTCCGCCGCTTTCGCCTCGTGGGGCCGAATGTGGCTCTACGACACGGCTTTGGGGGCGTAGAGAGTCCCGCGCCGTGCGGACAGGCGCGGGCGTCTGCGGGCAAGAAGGTCACGAATCTGCTGCCACCCTGCTGCCACGGGATCGAGTTGCCGCAGACCACCGGAGCGCAGCTCGCTGACGGCCGTGGGCTCTCCCCGTACGCCTCGCAGGGCAGATCGCTCTGCTGGGAGCCTGCCTCGACTTCGCAGTGGCTGCCGAGTGGGGCTGCGGGCAGTCCAGGGCTTGGCTGGTCGATCGGGCTGGCGTTGGATTCCCGAGGGGTCTGCGAGAGGTGGGAGCGCCGACAAGTCCACGGGGGGAGAAGAGCGGCGCTCTTCGATGGGCGGACCATGGCCACAGTCAGAACCCCGCGTCCGAAGGTCCGGCTCTTGACTACCCGGGAGGCAGCGGCCGCGCTCGGGGTGCATGAGCGCACGTTGCGTCGCTATATAGCCTCGGGTCTTCTTGCCTGCCGCAGGCTCCCCGGCGGGCATTACCGCATTCCGGAGGACGCGATCATCGATTTCTGGGATGAGGGCGATGATGCTGGCAGGCGCGGACGTCGACGAGCGCCAGCGGTTCAAGGGCCATCGCCTGGTGGGTCGAGTGCGGACAGCCGGGCGAGTGCTCGACGCCCGTGCCTTCAGCGGCTGGCAGATGAGGGTGCGACCGTCGTCTACGACCTCTCGCTCGAGGCGCTTGCGGCGTTGCGCTCCCGGATTGGGGGTGCATGATGGCCAAACCCTGGAGGAAGCGATGGCCGTATGTCGCCAGGAGCGGCGCCAGATCATATGCCGTGGGTTTTTACGACCACGAGGGCGTGGAACGCGCGCGCTCCTTCCCGACGGCGAAGGCGGCCCGCGAGTGGATGGACGACTACATCACGGCCGAGCGTCGCGGCCCGGACAGCCTGCGTCGCTTCCTGCTCGACCTCGACGCGCGGGAAGCCAACGCCGCAACCGAGGCTCGCACCCTCGGCGAGGTCGTCCAGCTCTACTTCGCGTTCAACGCCCCCGACACGGCGGACGGCCTGGCGACCTCGACATTCCGCACCTACTCGTGGTCGGCGAATCGTCACCTGCTCGGGCACGAGGGGATGGTCAAGGGGAAAAAGGTGCGGCCGGCGAAGTATGCGGTGAGGCTTGCTTCGGAACCCGCGGATCTCTTCAACCACGCCACCGCGCCGCGCGCGTTGCGGGAGGGGATGAAGCGTGAGCAGGTGGGGCAGTCCGCTCGTGCCCATGCGTGGCGAGTTCTCTCGGCTGTGCTCTCGTGGGCAGCGCAGTCGGATCTGGTGCCCGAGATACAGACCAACGGCTGCCTGCTTGCCAATGAGAAGGTCGGCAACAAGCGGAAGTCCGTGCGCCGGCACAGCGGCCATAGGGCCGTCCGACGCCGCGGCGAGGAAATCCGCAGCTGGGCGCTTTCGCCGATGGCCGTCGAGCTGATCCGCGCGGACATGCTCGAGCGCGCCGTCCGGGCGCGAAGGCCGCTCATGGCCTACCGTGACGCGACGGTGGTGTCCATCCAGTTCGGGCTCGGCATGCGCAACCAGGAGGTCTTCGGGATCCGCTGGTCATCGCTGGAGGGTGAGCGCGCCCGCGTTGTCGGGGTCCTCAGCTGGAACGAGCTGGACGAGTTGGGCAAGACGGAGCACGCCACCGGCCGCTCCCCCAGGGTTCCGGCGCTCCTGCGAGAGGACCTGGCGTGGTGGCGGGCGCGTCTGCGGGAATACGGGCGTCCGACCCGTGGGGTCGATTTCGTCATACCCGGCGATCTGGCCGCGGAGGCGTTCGGCATCCGCGACCCGCAAACCGGCGCCTGCCACATGACCGGCAACCAGGCTCAAAAGTGGGGGCCTCGATACATGACGCCGGCCGTCAACTCGGTCGTCGACGACCAGGACGGGTACGCCAACCTGCGGGGCGCTACGCCATACGCGCTCAGACGCGGTGGGATCTCGACGCGACTGCGGAGCGAAGACGCGCAGTCGGTCGCCGAGCAGTGTGGGACGAGCCTCGAAATGCTCTCCCAGCACTACAGCTACGAGATCGACGACTTCAGCCACCTCGGCCCACGGTCGGTCGACGACCAGTGGCGCAAGGCGCGAGCCGCCGCTCGTGTCTTGCTCGCTGAGCGAGCGGGGAGGCGGCGCCTCGAGGCTGCCGCATAAAGATCCTTCTCATCGGCATCTCGACCAATGGCACTACGCGTAGTCCCTGGGACTACAGTCCAGCTGTGCCCCATGTGGTGATCGATGGCGTGACGGTCGATGCTCGGCGCCTGATGCTCTCCCCAGCAGAGGCTGCTCAAGTATTGCGTGTCGAGGAGGTCGAGGTTCGCAGCATGGTTCGCCGCGGCGAGTTGCGGGATGTTTCCTCCGACGGCGCGGTACGGCTCGATCCCAACGACGTGATCACTTTGGTCGAACAGCGCGTCCGCGACGGCGCCCTCGGCAAGCATGTGTATGTCGAGCTGGCTGCCTTGATCTCCGGGCGCCTGTAGGGTCACGCCGCTTCGTCCTCCACGAGCTGGAGTTGTGCGGGCGAGATGCGGAGCGGCTCTTGGCAGCGCGCGGTTGGCTGGCCGTCCTTGGTTGTCCACCCTTGCTCCAGGGGCCAGTGGGTGAGGGTCTCGGTCAGTGCGTCTCGCATGAGGGCTGTGCGCCAGAAGGCCTCGTGCACGCCGGGGACCCAGATGCGCCGGTAGTTGACCCCGAGCGAGGTGTCGATCGGCACTTGCTGGGGCTCCCACGGGCGCTTGTCGCGGCGTGTGGGGATGTGTTCGCCGTTGGCCCAGCGGGTGAGAGTGGAGCGGGCCTCCAGGCCGGCGATCTCGCAAAACTCTCGGAAGGTCAGCCAGTCGCGAACCCCGATCGGAGTGTCGGTCGGCAACAACGCCTTCCCGAGCATGCCTTTGTCGATTGCATCCCAATCCACCTGCTCGGCGCCTGGTGGCTCTGAGTCTGGGATTGGCAACCAGGTCGTCTGATCGAAGCGGAACATGTCCGCCTTGATGATCGTGTCGGCCTTTCGGCGGGACACCGTGACGAGCTCGTGAGTGATCCTCGAGCTCTCCAGTACCATCTCCTTGAGTTCGTCGATCGCGACGAGTTGCTCCTCTTGGCGGCGCAGGATCTCGTCGATGCGGTCGTCCTTCGGTGTGCGTGGTGTTCGCTGGCCGCAGCGGGAGTAACGCGCTTGGAGCTTCTGCGCGTTTTTCTCCAGCCGTCGCTCGTCATCTTCGATCGTGCGGAGACGAGTCATTTCACGTTCGTATGCAGCGAGGTCTGGGCGTTTTCGCATTCCCAGGTCCGTAGTGAGGAGCTCCCAGCCGATCTCGGCGGCACGCCCTGCGACGACTTCGAGCATCGCCGGGGCGCATCGATCTCCATAGAGCGCACGTAGGTCGTTATCGATGCCTCCATTGTCGAGAAGAGCCGCCGCGTAGTATGGGATGGGTGGATTCGCTTCCGCACCGGTTGCTGGATAGCGCTTGTTCCAGATTTCTCCGCTGCGCTCGGCGAGTTGATCCGCGAAGTGACGGTACTCGTGGGGCGTGTATCCGCAATGAGCGTGCTCGTGGGCGGTGAGAGGCACATCTATGTGGCGCGTGTCGCGCGGTACCAATGCACGCGTTTTGGGTGCGCCGGCGACACGCCTGTAAAGCCAATCCTCTCGCACCTGCTTCATAGAATGGGATGGTTCGGCCACGAGCAGTGGAGCCTTGGGTGGAGGCTGGGGATGTCCGTGCGCTTTGATTGTTCGGTCCATCAATGTCAGATAGACATCAAGCACGAGCGCTGCCCCGTGTGGGATGGGCTTGCGACGCACCTCCTCACGGTCCTTCCCCTTCCTGGGCCGTAGATCCAATGCTGCGCCTCGTCGACAATCGGGCGGGGGCCCCTCATGATCGCAGACATAGTCCATTCGACGGAGCCTGGCCAGAGCGGTGCGTCTGCCTCCGGTAAGGACCATCAGCACCAACATCGCGCGGTCGCGCGCGGGGCGCCACAATCCGCGGCGGGCGATTTGATTGTCGGATAGTGCACTGATCACGCGGAGCTCATCGTCGATCGAGTTGACGCCAAGGCGCTCGTGAAGGGAAGCCGTGATGTCCTGCAGGGCGTGACGTACTGTCTCAGGACGTGGCGCGATGGTTTGGTAGCCACCTTCCGGCATATTTGGCCTACGCAACTCCGGAACATGAGTCCAATGCCGGCAGGCCGGAAGCGCGCGTAGGTCATGGATGATCTGCAATACGCACTTGGCCTCGGACACTACTATCTGCACCATCGAGCGGGAGCGCTGTCCAGCTGCTCGTCGCCGGTTTTTCAATACATGCTCTCTCGAGTAGTCGAAGATGGCGGCCTGGGCGCGCCTGGCCGCAATATCGGGGCCCTCGGCTATCAGGGCTGCGAGGATGGGTACCCAGCTCGTGGGCACGACGTCGTGCAGAAGTTCGGGATCAAGAACGGCATTCGTCGCTCCGCCCCGCATCACAGCTTCTTCGTATAGGTCATAGAACAGATAGGGCTTGATCCCGTTGTTCCGAAGCTGACCTTTGCCGATGGCGTAGCGAAAGGAGTCGCGATCGATTGGGTTTGGATACTCGATCTCCTGTCCGTCGATCACGACGGCGGCCGAGACGTAGCGATTCAGAAATTCACCTAGCTGGCGAAGTTCTGGGAACTCCTGGTTCCTCCTGCCGACGGCCGCGAATAGCGCCCTATGTGCTGCGTCGAGTAAGTTATCGTCCATGACTGTGGTCCCTTTTTGGATCATATACCTCAATATACTTTGCACGTCAGATGGCTAGGTGTACGTAGATGTGACGGTAATTACTCCTCGGTACGTATCTTGCACATATGTTGGGGCTGGTTGCTGTGCATATGCAAAGCAAATATGCCTGCCGCTTGTAGCTTTGCGAGCCGCTCGTCTGAGAGTTCCCCTTTTTTTGCGGCACCGCGTTGCTTGTGAATCCACGTGCGCAATTGCTGATCACGTATCGGGCGCCCGTCGGTTATCAGCTGTGTGACGAGCTTGAGCTTTTCCGCAAACGCCCTGTCGTGGGGGCTGGCCCACGTCCAGCCCGGAAGGGACTCGAGCAGCAGATCGAGCTGTAAGTCATCGCCACGTACCTTGCGTCGTCGCGCCACCCACGCGCCGAGCCTGAAGCCGCTTGCGGTTCGAAAGAACCAAGGAGGGCGCGCAACGCCGTGCTCCTTCGTGTAATCCCAGAGCCACGCGAGCCCTTGCCGGGCGCCCTCAGAGAGCGGCTTGCTCATCGCTCGCCAACGGCTCGGGTCATGGTTTGCGGGATGTGCCGTCGAGTGGCCATCTGGTGCTCATGGCCCTTATCGCAGCTCGGGCCGGCTTTCCCTCCCCTCAATTTTCAGAGGCAGGGCGGGGAGGCGCTACTGGGTTGAGCGTGGCTCGCTTGCGCTACGAGCCGCGACTTGCTCGGCGCGCACGAGGATCGCGGACGGGGGGAGGTTCAGGGCGGCGGCCAGCTTGTGGATATTGGCGAGGGCCACGTTGCGCTCGCCGCGCTCGATCCCGCCGTAGTAGCCACGATTGAAGCCGCTTATGAGCGCGAGCCCTTCCTGCGATATGCCGCGTTCCTTGCGCAGTTCGCGCAGTGCTTCCCCGAACGCAGCGTGGATCGCGGAGATCGGGGGCACGCGGGAGAGTCTGTCCGGCGGACCGCTATCATGCCACTCGTTATAAGGAGCATCGACAGATGGGGAAGGGTTGTCGTGCCGATGCGGTAAACGAGAAGGGAGGGGAGCCTTTCCATGCACGACGAGAAGATGGTGGATCCGCTGGCGATGGTCCTGTTCGGCGTTGTCAGGGACCTGCCGGCGGACGAGCGACGGGCGTTGCTTGGCATGATCGACGGCCAGCTGCGTGGCATGTGCGGCGAGAGTGCCCACCTGGCGGAGCAGGTGGTGCGCCAGGGTGGGGAGAGCCAGCGACAGACGGCGTCCAAGTGTCGTGAAAGGCCTCGGCCCGGGGGGCGTCCGAAGCGCGCCGTCCCGTCGTCCTCGACGACGTACGTTGCGAACAGCTCAGGCGGATCGCGCGTACGCGCGACGGGAACCTCCACTTCTGGCGCGGCATCGGTGGGTGAGCAGACCAAAGGCGGCTCGCAGCATCAACGGCCGGTGCCGTCGGACGACGAGATGCTGGAGGAGTTGCGACGCTGCGCGCGCGAGCTGAACACCGAATTTGGCTACGACGAATACCGCATGTGGGCTCTCGCACAGCAGGTGACAAATCCAGATCGGCCGGCCCTGCTGATTGATGGCCGCGACTTGATCGGCCGCTTTGGCTCTTACCCACGTGCGCGTATCGCCGCAGGTCTCGAGCAGGTGCCCCGTCGCCTCGCCGAGGAGGACAATGAAGACTCGTTCGTAGCCTGTGTGAGCGCGGTACAGGCAGCGGCCTGCGAGATTGGTAGAACGAGAATTCTGAGTGTGAGGGAGTACATGCAGTGGCGCAGCGCCCATCTCGAGGACAAACGACGGCGCCGAGCCCTGGCTCCGCCACCCGAATGGAAAATCATCAGTGACCGGTTTGGCACATGGCCGCGTGCGCTCTCGGCTGCCGGACTCATTTCACCATGGGAGGCCGCGGACTATTACGGGGGAGGAGTCGACCGAGTATCTGACGCGTATATCGCCAGGTGGCTGTGCGTAGCCGCGACGGAACTTGGACGGGGTATGGCGATAGATGCCTACAGCCAGTGGTGTCGGAAGCAGATCGATGATCCCAAGGCCGGCTATCCGCCCAGCCAACGCGACGTTCAAGAGCGCTTCGGCGGCTGGGATGCGGCCGTGCGGGCCGCCGACGCTGCGCTCGAGGCTTCGGATCCCTTCGAGCACGTCATGGTGACCCTGCGCGCGAGGAGCACCACAGGATGAGCTACGAGACTGTGAAAGTGATCCGTGCAATCCTCCCCGGCGTCCAGGAGGACACGCTGCGTGAGCTGCACGCCCTGATTGCTCAGTCGCTGGCCATACCTCTACCATCCGACCTGCGAGATCAGCGACTCGGGCTGCTCATTCAGATGGTTACGTATACGCTGGCGCGGATCCCGCTCGGCGAAGAGTATGAAACGGAGCGCGCCCAGCGAGCTGTCGACGGCGAGGAGTGGCCCAGCCGTATTCAGCTCCGCGAGGCCTATGGCTCCTGGCTCGGCGCAGTGGCTGCTGCGACAGAGCCCGACCGTCCTCGCCGCCAACTGCAGTTTACGAGCCGCGAGGCTCGCACCGCTGCTTGTCTGCCTTACACGCGTCGTGACGCACTGCTCGCAATTGCGCGCTGCAAGTCGGAGATAGGTGCGTGGCCGACCCAAAGCGATTACCTGCGATGGCGACATATCGTGCGGCACGCCAGTCGGCTTCACGGGCTTGACGAGCCCCGCCTGCCGGACGCCAAGCAGCTCCGGCGGTTGTACGCCAACTGGTCGTGCGCCAGGGCGGCAGCTCAAAGACGGCTGGAGCACGAGTGAGCTCGCACGATGCGTGAGGATCACCCGGAGCAATCGGAGGAAAGCGTGGCATGATGCTCAGGTGGGGCACTTCCTGGGCTGCCGACCAGCAAGCAGAGGAACACGCCTGCGCCTGCGAGACGACATCGGCCAGCAGCAGGCCCTGGTAGTCGCGTCGGGCCTCTGCCAGCGTGGTCGGCAGACCCTCGGCGGTCAGTGCGCGGGCGAGCACGTCATTGGAGATCGCCTCACTGTCGACGAGGACGCCGTCGCAGTCGAAGATGACCAGTTGTAGATCGCGCATCGGGCGCCTGAAATCGGGTACGTGCCACGTGGGTTGGTCGCCGAGTGGTCAGGCGAGAGGCAGTACCCTATAGCCGTGGAGGTGCGTGATGGGTGAGCTGGTGTTGGAGGGGGTGTGGAAGGGCTATTCGCGTGGTGGGGAGTGGACGGGGGTGCTGGAGGACGTCTCGCTGGAGGTCGTTCCGGGAGAGGTCGTGGCGATCGTAGGGTCTCGGCTGGAGGGCAAGACGACGCTGCTGAAGATCGCGGCAGGCGTGGAGCGCCCCGACAAAGGGAGCGTGTCGCTGGGCGCTCAGCGGTTGACCGACCTGGGGGATCGGGCCCGCAGCCGGATGCTGGGGCGTGAGATCGTGTGGGTCGATCGTAAGGGCCCGGAGTTGGAGGTGGAGGCGTCGAGGTTTATGGGGTGGCCGCTGGCGATGGATGGGCGCCGGCACGCGGAGCGGCTGGCGGTGCAGGCACTCGAGCTGGTTGGGGCGGGGGAGTGTGTGGGTCTTCGGTGGGGGGAGTTGTCGAACTGGCAGCAGGTTCTGGTGGGGCTCGCGCGCGCGTTTGCTGGCAGCCCGCAGGTCGTCGTCATCGATGATCTGCTTGACGGGCTTGGGGGCCGCAGGACGGAGGAGGCGTCCGATTTGCTGCGCACCTTTGTGGAGTCGTCAGACCCGCGGTGCGGGGTGTTGATGAGCGTCTCCGGCATCGAATCGGCGCTGTTCGCGGATCGGGTGTTCTCGCTCACGCGCAAGGGCGCCCTGAAGCTGATGTCCGACGGGCCCCCGGGCGACGCCGATGTCATCCCCTTCCCGAAGAACCTCCGGGCGGATGGCGGGTAGCAACGTCGGTGCTGATCGCGGGTGCACTCCCTGGTTCGCCTTTATTGGTGCGCTGCAGTTGCCACAAAATGTTTCTGACTTGGGGTGGCCCGGCGGTAGGGAAGGTTGTGCGCCCGACTGTGTGTCAGTCTGTTGACTGTTTATAGTGCCGGACCATTCGACCAGGCCGGACGTGTGCTACGAACTTTGGGTAGTATGCCGCCGATGCCAGCATTCAGCTCGGGCAAACTCACCCCCCAGATGATGGTCCTGGGTTTGGTGATCCAGCAGCAGGACACGGCGTCGGGTGTCGCGCGTCGTCTGGATGACCAGTTCGCCTCAGCGCGGTTCCCCAAAAGCTCTGCATATAACAACATGCGAGGCTTGGCGGGGAAAGGCTATTTGCGCCTGGTCGAGAAGGGCGTTGAACCGTCTCTTGACCGCTACGAGGCGACGTCCGAGGGCATTGAGGTCTTCCGCGGATGGCTGCGCCACACCGAGCTGCCTCCCGTGGTTTGCGACGCGCTGCAGTGCAAGCTGGAGTTCCTCGAGCGCGAGGATCTCGTTGCGCTGATTCGGATCGTCCGCGAAGAGGAGCGGGCGTACACGGCTGCCTTCGCCGCGGCACAGCTCGAAGTGAAGGCTGAACAGCGGCTCAGGCGTGTACGAGGGAAGCCCGTGGACTTCAATACCAGGCTGCGCGGCATCCAGAAGCAGGACGAAGCAAAGCTGTGGGGTTTGATGGCCAAGCGCCTTCAGTGTCTGGGTGACGAGCTCGAAGAATTCCTCGACGAAATCTCCGCCGCTGGCGCTGGTTGATCGGGGCCTGAAGTGCTGTCGGTCGAGCGCGTTTACAAGGGATACTCGCGTGGTGGGCAGCCGATGGGGGTGCTGGAGGATGTCTCGTTCGAGGTCGTCCCGGGAGAGGTTGTGGCGATCGTCGGGTCGCGACTGGAGGGCAAGACGACGCTGCTGAAGATCGCGGCCGGGCTGGAGTACCCCGACGAAGGGAGCGTGACGCTGGGCGCGCAGGAGCTGACCGACATACAGGATCGCCGCCGCTGCCGGCTGTTGGGAGACGAGATCGTGTGGATCAACCGCGACGGGCCGAGGTTGAAAGTGGAGGTGTCGAAGTTCGTGGGGTGGCCGTTGGCTCTGCATGGGTGTGGACGGCGAGGAGCCGAGCGGGCGGCGGCGCAGGCGCTTGAGCGCGTCGGGGCGCGGGAGTGTGCGGGTCGCCTTTGGGGGGATCTGTCGAACTGGCAGCGAGTGCTGGTCGGGTTGGCGCGGGCGTTCGCCGGCAACCCGCGAATTGTGGTCATCGACGATCTGCTGGACGCGCTCGGGAGTCGTGGGACAGAGGAGGCGTCTGATTTGCTGCGCACCCTGGTGGAGGCGTCCAATCCGCGGTGTGGGGTGCTGATGAGCGCCTCGGATGTCGAATCGGCGCTGTTCGCGGATCGGGTGTGGTCGCTCACGCGCAAGGGCGCGCTGAAGCTCATGTTCGGCCGGCTCACCAGCGAGGGCGAGGTCATCCCCTTCCCGGAACGCGCCGAGAGCCGGGGTCACGTGGCGTAGGCTGCGTTTAGGTGCTCGAACTACGCGATCTAGTCAAGCATTACCAGGTGGGCAGCGGCGAGCCGGTCCGCGCCGTCGACGGCGTGTCGATGACCGTAGCGGCTGGCGAGTTCGTCGCGCTCTACGGCCCAAGCGGCTCGGGGAAGACGACGCTGCTTGAGCTGATCGCGGGGCTGCGTGAGCCCGATGGTGGCAGCGTGCTGGTCGCGGGCCGTGACGTCTTCGGGATGTCCCGCAAGGAGGCCCATGAGTACCGTCTGCACCAGCTCGGGATCATCGGCCAGCCTCACAATCTGATCCCTGGGGCGAGGGCGATCCAGAATGCCTCGCTGAAGCTCCTGCTTGCCAACGTGCGCAAGGCTCAGCCCACGGTCGAACCGCTGCTGGGACAGCTGGGGCTTGGCGACCGCCTGCAGCATCGCACGGAGCAGCTCTCGATGGGGGAGCGTCAGCGGGTGCTGATCGCGCTCGCGCTGTCGACCGATCCCGAGCTTGTGCTCGCCGATGAGCCGACGGGAAGCCTCGACACGCAGCGCACACGGGAGGTCCTGGGGCTGCTTCGGGATCTCTGCCGTGAGCGCGAGATGGCGCTCGTGCTTGCCACCCACGACCCCGAGGCGGCCGCATTCGCCGACCAGGTGCACGAACTGCGCGACGGGCGCCTTACGGAGTACAGGCCCGACCACACACTGGAGCCGATCGGTCTACCACGACAGGGAGCCTGACCGTGGCAGGGATCAGCCTTTCCGGCATCCGCTACATATACGAAGCGCGGCTGGAAGCCAGAGCCGTGCTCGTGCAGGAGGGGTTTGCGATCCTCGGGATCGCCGTCGGCGTGGCGCTGCTGTTCGCCTCGCAGATTTCGAGCACCAGCCTCACTCGCTCCGTGGCACAGCTCGACAGCCAGCTTGTCGGCAGCGCACAGCTGCAGCTCACGGCCAGGGGCCCCGAAGGGTTCGGGGAGCGCCTGTTGGGGGAAGTGCGGCGCCTGCCCGGCGTTCAGGACGCGATGCCGATAGCCGACAGCCAGGTGAACCTGGTCGGGCCGGGCGGCGAACGGTCGGTCGATCTGATCGGGGTGGACCCACACACCGTGCGGGCAAGCGGGCCTCTGCTGCGTCGCTTCTCCGCGAAGCAGCTCTCCGCGCAGCAGGCTATCGCGCTGCCGGCTCCGCTCGCCGGCGAAATCGGCGCGGGCCCCCTTGTGGCGGTCAGGCTCCAGATCGGCGCGAGGTTCGCGGAAACGTTGGTCGGAGCGACGCTGCAGGAAGGCGATATCGGCGAACTGGTCCATAATCCGATCGCGATGGCGCCGCTCGGCTACGCCCAGCGCCTGACGGGTATGAGCGGCAGACTGACCAGGATCTTCGTGCGATTCGACCCGGCGCGCGCCGGCGAGGTGCATGCGGCGCTTGCCCAGCTCGCCCGAGCGTGGCACGTCAATCTTGTATCTGGCCAGTTCGAGGCCCGGCTGTTCGCGGTCGCCGTGGCGCCGGAGAGCAAGAGCGAGGAGCTGTTCTCCGGTATCAGCGCGTTGGTCGGCTTCATGTTCGCTCTCAACGCGATGCTCATCACCGTGCCAGCGCGGCGCAAGCTGATCGAAGACGTTCGTCCCCACGGCGCCACCCGCTGGATGACCGTCGAGATCCTGCTGTTCGATGCGGCCGTGATCGGCGTGCTTGCCTGCATCCTTGGGCTGGTGCTCGGGGACATCCTGTCGATCGCCGTCTTCCGCTCCACCCCCGGTTATCTCGCGTCCGCGTTCCCGGTCGGAAACAATCGGATCGTTACTTGGCAGAGCGTCGCCCTGGCCGTCGCCGCCGGGATGACGGCAGCGATCGTGGGGGTGCTCTGGCCCGTACGCCAGATTCTCGCCCGCCCCCTGCAGCCACCATCGGACTCGGCGGATCATCGACGAACCTGGACCGCGGCGCGGCTCATCATCGGCCTGCTGTGCCTCATCCTCACGACTGTCATTTTGGTTGCAGACACGCAGGCGGCAGTCGTCGGCAACATAGCGCTCGTCATCGCGCTGGTCTGCCTACTGCCGTTCATGTTCGATGGGCTGGTGGGCGCCTTCAAGCATGTGTCGAATCTCCTTGATGGAGTGGGTTCTGCACTCGCGGTCACTGAGCTTCAGACGCCGCAGACTCGAGTGCGGTCGCTGGCGATCGCCGCGACTGCGGCCGTCGCGGTCTTCGGCGTGGTCGAGTTCCAGGGCACCCAGGCCAACCTGGAAAGGGGCCTGGCATCCTCAATCCGGAGCACTGATTCCAGCGCCGACGTATGGGTGATACCGAGCGGGAGATCGAGCATTCAGCCAACCACACCGTTCAAGGCTGTGGATGCTGCCACTCTCGCTCGCCTGCCAGGCGTCGGTCGGCTTGGGGTGTACCGCGGCAGCTTCCTGAACTGGGGTGACCGTCGCCTTTGGATCCTTGCGCCGTCGAGCGACATTGGGCATCCTGTCCCGGTGGGGCAACTGATCAGCGGCAACCCGATTCTCGCCTCCGAGCGAGTCCGCGAGGGAGGTTGGGCTGTGCTCTCGCAGGCACTCGCCGAAGAACACCACCTGCGCGTCGGCCAGGCATTCACGCTGCCCTCCCCGCGACCGCTGACCTTGAGGGTCGCCGCTTTGACGACGAACCTCGGATGGCCGCCGGGTGCGATCGTGCTCAGCTCGAGCGGCTATGCGCGGGCCTGGGCGAACAGCGACCCGAGCGCATACCAGATCCAGACCGCCGCGGGTGCCTCCGCCACGGCCGTGCGCACCCTCGTTCGGCGTGCGCTTGCGTCAGAGCCTGGTCTGGCGGTGGAAACCGCGACAGAACGGGAGCAGCGCCACTACGCCGTGGCGGCCCAGGGCCTCTCGCGGTTGACGCAGATCAGGCTGCTTGTTCTGATCGCCGCGATGCTCGCGGTGGTGGGCGCGATGGGCGCCATGATCTGGCAGCGTCGCGATCTGATCGCGTTCATCAAGTGCCACGGCTACGAAGAGGGAGTGCTGTGGCGATGGCTGCTGTGCGAAGCCGCGGTCCTGCTCATGGCCGGCTGTTCGATCGGTGCGATCTTCGGCCTCTACGCGCAGCTGCTGGGCAGTCATTTCCTTGCGACCGTGACCGGCTTTCCGATCGTTTTCAGCATCGAAGGCCTCGCTGCGATCTCGAGCTTCGGGCTCGTCTGTGTGATCGCTCTTGCGGTTGTCGCATTGCCTGGCTATCTCGTAGTGCGTGTACCCCCGAACACCACCAGTCCAGCGTACTGAATCATGCCGAGGCAGCTTTACCGACAACACATCTGATCCGGCTCCGCTTTCCGCTCACCAGCTCCAAGCGCTGAGCGCCGCCGTAACGCGAGAGCTGGCATGGGGACTGCCCGTCGTCGCCCAGGAGGTGCGTCACTGGCGGGCTCTGGCTCGCAAGATCCCCGATGCGCCGATTCGCCAGGACGCGCTGAGCGCGCTCGCCGCCAAGCGCGGGCACATCGACGGCGCTGCACTGTTCTCGATCCTGCCCCGTGCTCGCAGCCCGAGCCTGCTTCGACTGCTCGTCGCTTACGAGATCATCTGGGACTTCCTGGACAGCGTCAACGAGCGCGGCGCCGCTGCCGGCCAGGCAAACGGGAGGCAGATGCACCTTGCCCTCGTCGACGCGCTCGATCCTGCGCGGCCGATCTCCGACTACTACCGCCACAACCCATGGCGCGACGACGGCGGCTACCTACACGCGCTGGTCAGCGTATGCAGGGAGAACTGCGCTCGATTGCCCTCATATGAGCGCGTCCGCCATCTCCTCGCGCGAGAGGCACTCAGGGGTCAGGTGTGTGCGATCAATCACGACCTCAATCCGCTGCACCGAGACACGATGCTCGAAGCCTGGGCCGCCGAAGAGTTCCCATCGGGACGCGAGGCGATGTGGTTCGAGCTCAGTGCGGCGGCCAGCACCGACCTCACCATCTTCGCGCTGCTCGCGCTCGCCAGTGAACCAGCGCCCACCAGCGATGAGATATCGCGGACGCCCAGAGCATACTTCCCCTGGGCCTCGGCTCTGGCGGCGATGCTCGACAGCTACGTCGACCAGGTCGAAGACGCCGCCAACGGCGACCACAGCTACATAGCTCATTACCAGACGCCTGAGCTGGCGACTCGCCATCTCTGCATGTTTATACGGCGCTGTCTACACGAAGCCCGCTCACTGAACAACGGTGAGAAGCACATCCTGATCGCCGCCAGCATGTTCGCGATGTACCTGTCGAAGGACAGTGCGCTGACTCCCGCAATGCGCCAGACAACAGGACGCATTGTCGATTCCGGCGGATCGCTCACTCGTGTCCTGCACCCCATTCTGCGGCTATGGCGAACTGCCTATGGCCTGCGCTCAGCATAAAACACATAACAAGGAGATACAAATGTCGTTCACTGTTTCATCGTCATTGATGGTTCGCCTCAAACGCGAACTGCCCCCCGGCAGGCGCCTTCCAGTGACCTACCAGACACTGTGTTGCCGGTGGCTGCCAGCTGCCTATATCGCAAAATGTCACGAGCGTCTGGGCGATCGATTCACCGTCTATACCCTGGACATGCCACCACTGGTATTTCTCGCGAGCCCGGACGACATACGATCGGTTCTGTCCGGCGACCCGAGCTACCTGCATCCGGGCGCCGGCGCGAACGTGATCGCCCCCCTGATCGGCGAGCGCTCGTTCATGCTGCTCGAGGAGGACCAACACATCTGCGCACGCAGGAAGATCACGCCCGCCTTTCACCAGCGGACGGTCGCCGATCACGCCACGATCCTCGCCGACATCGTCGAGCGCGAGGTTGCGTCCTGGCCACTGAACACGGTTGTCCCTCTCGATCCACGGATTCGCGCGCTCACCTTGCGAGTCATCTTGAAGGCTATCTTCGGAGAGGGAGACGACGCACTGCGGCCGCTACATGCGCAGTTGATGGACATGCTGGCGGTGACCCTCAGCGTCGTCCTGCAGGAGCCGAAGGTACGTCACTTGCCGGGCTGGCACAAGAGCTGGAGAACGTTCGTTAAGCGGCGCACCGAAGTGGACCGTCTGATCTACGAGATCATGCGCCAGCGACGCGCAGAAACCGAGAGCCCGCGAGGCGACCTGCTCGACATGTTGCTCTCCGCGGAGAACCCGGATGGCTCGCCGATGACCGACCGGCAGATCCGCGACAACCTCATGTCGATGATTCTGGCCGGGCACGAGACGACCACGGGAGAGCTCGCCTGGGCGTTCCAGCTCCTGGCGCACAACCCCAACGTGCAGGACCGCCTGATCGAGGAGATCGACAGCGGAAGGGACGAGGAGTATCTGACCGCGACGGTTCACGAGACGCTGCGCCACAAGCCGGTCTTCCTGTTCGCCATCCCACGCGAGGTCGTCAGGCCAATCGAGGTCGGCGGCTGGACCTACCGCCCTCCTGCGCATCTTGTGGGCTGCACCTACCTCATGCACCACAACCCCGATCTCTACCCCAACCCCCACGAGTTCCGCCCAGAGCGCTTCCTGGAGGAGACGCAGCAGCCACGCACATGGCTCCCCTGGGGAGGAGGCCGCAAGCACTGCCTCGGCCGGCACTTCGCCCTCATGGAGGTCAAGACGATCCTGCGGCAGGTGCTCGCCACCAGGCGTGTGCTGCCCGCAAGCAGGCGCATCGAGCGCCCGCGATGGCGCAGCGCGATCCTCGTCCCCCACGCCGGAGGGCGAGTCATCCTGCGTGAGCGCCGACCGTAGATCCGGGCGCCGCGGCAGACCGTTTCGATTTGCGAAGAAACGATTTCTTTGCATGGCGAATGTTTCTGTTTCTCAAGAAACGGATTTCTAGTGTCCCGCGCCGTTAATTCGTTTTAGAAGTCGTGAGATGGACTCGAGGATCTGCTCGGCGGTCTTGGTCCAGATGAATGGTTTGGGGTTCTCGTTCCATGCCGCTACCCAGTTGCGGA
>Ga0187855_10001218_pt1 | contig 20811 bp, 15 predicted proteins | sample June2016WEW_8_10_2_FD_132969 | JGI IMG/M metagenome (GOLD analysis project Ga0187855, IMG submission 132969) | Peatland microbial communities from SPRUCE experiment site at the Marcell Experimental Forest, Minnesota, USA - June2016WEW_8_10 | ecosystem: Environmental > Terrestrial > Soil >...
GGAACCCCCGCCGCCTCCGCCGCCAGCTCGTCGTCGCGGATGGTGGCGAGGCCGTCGCCGAGCTTTGAATGCTCGATGGTGCGCGCGATGCACACCGACAACGCGGCGAGGATCAGCATCACCAGGAACAGGTACTGGATGTAATTGTGGCCGAACGGGCCGAGCACAGGGCGAAGGGTGTAGACGCCTTTCGCGCCGCCGACATAATCCCAGTTGGCAACTGCGGTCTCCAGCACGATGGCGAGCGCCAGCGTGGCGATGGCGAAGAATATGCCCCGGAGCCGCAACGTCAGATATCCCATGCCCAAGCCGACCGCGCCGGCAACCAGGCCGCCGACTAGGATCGAAACCGCAATCGGCGGGGCGGCCAGCTTGTGCATCACCACCGTGCTGTAGGCGCCGAGCGCGTAGAACCCGGCGGAGCCGAAATTGACGTAGCCGGTATAGCCGCCGAGGATGTTCCACGCTGTCGCCATCACCACGTATTGCAGCACGATATAGGCGGCGAAGAAGAAATAGTCATTGGTGACGAAACGCGACGCGGCGAAGACCGCGAACACGGTCGCCGCGGCGGCCAGCCAGAAATAGCCGGGAGGCAGTTTCATGCGCCGTCGGAGGCGTGGGCTTGGCCCGGCACCGGCGCCTCATTCGCCAAGATAGATCTCCTTGACGCGCGGATCGGCCACCACCTCGGCGCGGCTGCCTTCGACGATGACTTCGCCAAAATGCATGACCGAAATGCGCTCGGCGAAATCGAGCGCCACATCCATGTCGTGCTCGATCATGACGATGGTGACGTCGCGCGGTATCTCGTTGAGGAGCTTCTGCACGTCGCGCCGTTCGTCGACCGAGAGCCCGGCGAAGGGTTCGTCCAGCAGCAACACTTTCGGGTTCTGCACCAGCGCCATGGCGATCTCGACCCGGCGGCGTTCGCCATAAGAGGTTTCCGACAAAGAGCGCTGGGACATGGCCGAGAGCCCGACGCGGGCGAGCGCCTGTTCGGCCGCATCGCGCAGGGTGTGCTGGCGGTCGAGCCGCAAGAAGGAATTCCAACGCAACGGCGAGAGCCCGAGCAAGGCCAGCGTGACATTGTGCAGGATGGTGTCGTGCGGGAAGAGCGTGATGATTTGGTAGGTTCTCGACAGGCCCATATGCGCGCGCCGGCGGCTTGGGACGCGGGTGATGTCCCGCCCGAACAGCCGGATCGACCCGCTGTCGGATTTGAGCTCACCGGTGATCAGGTTGAACAAAGTGGTCTTGCCGGCGCCATTCGGTCCGATGATCAGGCGCCGCTCGCCCGGATCGACCGCGATGTTGACCGCGCGGGTGACGCGGAGACCCTCGAACGACTTGCAAAGGGATTCGATGACAAGCGCGCTCATTCGCCGTCATCTCCCTGAGTGAGAAGCATAAACGGGGCGACGTGCGAGCGCTGTTTCATATTCGGCCTCGATTTTACCTTCGCCTTCCGCGCCGTTTTCTTCACGGACGCCCGCGCTGCCTTCTTCGCCGGAATGATGGGCAGCAGCAGGTAAGCGCCCCTGTCATGGCCGAAGTGGAGCGTGGTGGTACCGCCAAAGATCTTAGCCGGACGATCGATCGGATCGTCGTGCAGGAATGGCCCGCACCCTTTCAACTCGTTCTTGAAATTCGACAGCCGACCGCCGCTCGCCCCACCATATTCGTAGTCTCTGCCCCGGATGGTGAGCGTTACCCGGTAGCTTGCCGGCACCACGATCGAAGTCGGCCAAATCTCAACCTCGAGCTCGACCGGCTTGCCGGGCTTGAGCGGCTCGGGCCGGTCGTGGGTGTGATAGGGCCGGTAGGGCAATGTCAGTTTCTTATCGAGCCGGCGATGGGACGCACGCAGCCAGCCTTGCGCCACCGGGGTGTGCGGGTCGATGGCGCCTTGGAATACGACCTCCTTGAGATCGGGCGAGAACACACGCACCACCGCGAAAATGTCGGCATCAACAGTCGATGACGACACGAACAGCTTCAAGGCGATCGGACCGGTGATCTCGGTATCGGCCTCGGCAGGCGAAGCGAGGAAGGTGACGCCATCGCCGAGTGCCGCAAAGCTCAACGCCGTCTTTTTGGACGGAATGCTGTCCGTTAGCGCGCCGGATGATGGATCGAGGTAGAGCTTGGACCAAGCAGTGCGCTTCATCGGCCATTCGTTCTCAGGACGCTCCTCGAAGCGATCGATGTGACGCACCTGCAAGAGCACCTTCGCGCGCATGTCCCAGCCATTGTGTCTGCCGTGCAGGAAATGGTCGAAGAATTGGAGCTGCTGCTTACGGCCATAGTCGGTGTAGAAATGCGTCCAGTGCTCAATCCCGTGCGCCTCAAGCCATTTCTGCCGCGACGCCGCGCGCACGAAGCCCTCGAAATTACCGCGCGGATGCAGGCCCTGGCCGCCCCAATTGGCGGCGGAGAGAAACGGCACCTTGACCTTGGCCCACACCGGCGAGCGCGCCTTGTGATAGCCGTCGTCGAGCGGATGAGCGCGGATGTCGTCGCCGAACTCGCAGCGGTTCCGTTTCAGCTCTTCCTCGGAAAGGATCTCGGGCCCACACACGAGCCCGCTATGAACGCGGCTGCGCTTGCCGCGCTCGCCGGTGCCGTACTGCACGGTCTTGACTTGCATGTCGTACCAGTTCGCCCAGAAGGTGGAGAGGATACCGCCGTGATGGGTCATGTCGCGATACCAGTCGGCGGAGCCCTCCCAGATACACATGGCGGCAAGATGCGGCGGCTCGAGCGAAGCGACGTGCCACTGGTTGATGCCGTAATACGAGATGCCGTTGAGGCCCACCTTGCCGCTCGACCAGGGCTGGACGCCCGCCCATTCGATGCAGTCGTAGAAATCTTTGGTTTCGCGTGGGGAGAAATGGTCGATGAAGCCGGGCGAACAGCCGCATCCGCGGGAATCAACGCGCACGCAGGCGTAGTTGTGAGGGACCCATTTCTCCGGATCAACTACTTCCCAGTTCTGGTACTTGTTGCTCGATCCGGCGCCGACATCCGGGTGTTTCCCCACCATCCGTTCCCACGCGCTCGGATAGCCGTCTTGGAAGGCGAGGCCTTTGGCGTAAGGCCCGTAGCTCAGGATCACCGGATAGCGCCCATCGGCGATTGGACGAAAGACATCGGCGCGCAGCACCAAGCCGTCATCCATCTTGATTGGCACGTCCCAGTCGATGTGCATGCCATCGCGGACTTCGCTGCGCGCCGAAAGCGGGGCGCTCTTCGATTGCGGACGATTAGCATCGGAACCCATGCAGTCCTCCCAAACGCCACCAGACGGGTCGGCGCGGTCAGCGCTTCTTGCCGCGGCCCTGATTGTTAACGCCGCTTCGCCGCCGGTTCTTCGCCTGACGACTTCTCGATGGCCGGCCAGTGCGGCGATCGGTCGCCGCCATGGCCTCGGTTAGAATCGTCTCGATATCGGTAACCTCGGCTTTGAACTGCTCTAGGAACAGCCGCGCCTGCGTGCTCAGTGTCCGTCGCGCCGGGGTAATGACCACGAATTCCGCGAACAGCGGCGGATCGATCGGGTTAACGATCAGCTCGCCGTCGAGGATGTCGTTCACGCAGATAAGACCCGGCAGCACGGTCAGCCAATCGGTGCGTGCGACGAATTCCAACGTGCCGATCATGGCGTCCATCTCAATCATCTGCGCAACCTCGACACCGTGGGTTTCCAGGTAGACCTCGAGATTGCGCCGGCGGATATTGTCCGGACCGGGTACCACCATCTTGAGCGGTGCGCAATCCTTCAGCCGCATTGGCTTCAGCGGTTCGAGGCCGCGCCGCGGCCCCGACAGAAGCACCTCGCGGTTACGGATGATCAGGCGCGATTTCAGCCCGGTGCGCCCCTCAAAGGCCGGCACGACCGCGAAATCGAGCTCATCCGCGAGGACCATCTCGGTGAGCAAGCCGCTATAGCCCTCGACGATATGCAGCCGGACGTCGGGATAGCGCGGGACGAAACGCTCAAGCGTCGGGGCGAGCGCGGCGCGCGTGAAGGTTGGCATCAGCCCGATGCGCAGATCGCCGGTCACGAAGCCGGCGAGCGAACGCATCTCCTCGCCGGCGGATTCCAACAGGCCGACCGCCTCAACGCAGCGCCGGTAATAGCGCAACCCCGCCGGCGTCGGCGTGACCCCCACGGTCGAGCGCTCGAACAATTTGACCCCGAGCGAACGTTCCACGTTGGTGACGTGCTGGGAGAAGCCGGATTGTGTGGCGTTCTCGCGCGCGGCCGCGCGCGTAAACGAGCCCTCCTCGCATACCGCGATCACCGCTCTGATCTGCCGCAATGCGATCTTGGCCATTATAAATCCTTATGACCTATCTATAAATATATCATTTCTTCTGAAAGATCGAAACAACTACATTTTAAGCCGCCAAAACATCCTGACGCGGACAAATCGGAGAGGGCCCCATGGGAGCAAATTTCGGCGTTGGTGCAACCGACTGGCAACAGAAGGTCAATTGGGATCGTCTGCGCAAATATCGCACCGAACGGGCTCGCGCGATGATGAAGAAGCATGGACTCGGAGCCCTGCTGTGCATGTACGACGAGAACTGCCGCTATATCACCGGCACGCTGACGCCAGGATGGAACCGGCTCAAGCCGGGGCTGCGCTACGCGATACTGTGCGGCGACGGCCAACCCGTGCTGTTCGAACAGGGCGACATCGGCTTCCAGATCGAGCGCCATTCGCCCTGGATTCCGCAAGCGAATGTTCGCCATTCCTTCGCCTGGATCAAGGGCGCCGCCGGCCCGGCCTCGATCATGCAGGTGACCAAGTTCGCCAACGCCATCCTCGAGGAGATGAAGCGTCACGGCGTCGCCGGTCAAAAGCTCGGTGTCGACTTCATCGATATCAACATGATCCAGGTATTCCAGGACAAGGGAATCCACTGGGCGGATGGTATGACGCCGATGATGGAGGCGCGCGCGGTCAAGAACGTCGACGAGCAGGAGTGCATGCGCATCGTCGGCGCGATTGGTGACGCCACCCATTGGGAGTGCATGAAGTTCCTGCGCCCCGGCGTCACAGAGAACCAGGTGACCGCGCACCTGATGAAGTATCTCTATTCGATCCCCGGCATGGAAGACGTGGAGGACGTGATCGTGTCGTCCGGCCCGAATACCTGGCCGAACTGGCGCAACTTCACCGACCGCATCATCCAGCCCGGTGACATCGTATTCATGGATTTGGCCGCGCTCACTTGGAACGGCTACAAGTCCTGCTATTACCGCACCTATTGCGTCGGCAAGGAGCCCACGCAGGAGCAGAAGGACACTTACGCGATCGCGCTTAAATGGCTCTACGATGCCATCGGCGCAGTGAAGGTCGGCGCCACCACGCGCGACATTGCCATGAAATGGCCGTCGGCGATGGAAACCTGGGGCTACGAGGACGAAGATCAGGCGGCCGCCAATTTGTGGGGACATGGTCTCGGGCTCGCCCAGTACGACCAGCCGGTGATTTCACGCATCTGGTCGCTCGACTATCCGATCGACATCAAGGAAGGCATGACCTTCGCGCTCGAGACCCAGCACGGCAAGAAGTTCCGTTACGGCGTACGCATCGAGGAAATGCTGATCGTGCACAAGGACTCGATCGAGATCGTCTCGAACTTCCCCGTGAAGCAGATTACGGTGGTCGATCCGCTTCCGGGCTATGGCGATCACGTGAAGTGATGGGACGATGCTCAGCATGCGCGATGTCGCATTAATGGGCGAAGCCGGGTCCTTGGTGATCGGGTTCGACGACCCGCAGGCGATTGATGCCGAATGCGTCGGCCCGAAGGCGGCGAATCTCGCTGCACTTACGCATGCTGGCCTGCCGACCCCCGGCGGTTTCTGCATCACCGCCGACGCCTATCGTCTGCAATGCAGCGCAATCGGGCTCGATGAGGCGTTCAGGCGCTTCGCCGGCGCCACGCCGCCGGAGGAGCGCCAGCTTTCGGTCGAAATCCGGCTCAAGCTCTATCAGGAGCCGATCGATCCCCGCATTCTGAAGCCGTTGCTCGCGGCTTGGCGAGCGCAACGGCGGGCAAGCGGACAGCCCGGTGCCGTGCGTTCCTCGGCATTGATCGAGGATCGCGCCGGAGCCAATTTTGCCGGGCAGTTCGAAAGCTTCCTCGGCATCACCGACGAGGCCGAGCTGTTGACCGTCGTGCGCGCCTGCTGGGCGGCACTGTGGACCAGCAATGCGCGCCGTTACATGACCAATCACGATCTCAATCCGGCCGACACCGCGATGGCGGTGCTGATCCAGCCGCTGGTGGCCGCGCGCGCCTCCGGCGGGGGCTTGAGCGAGACCGCGGAAGGACACATGCTCTTGAGCGCGACCTGGGGTTTAGGCTCCGCGATCGCACAGGGGCAGGTGGTGCCCGACCGCATCGTACTTAGCAAGCAAGGCTTGCTGCATACGATCGAGGCCGGCCGCAAAGACCATCGCGAGACCTGCGCCCACGGCCAGGGTGCGGCGGCGCAGGCGGTGCCCGAAGCGCTCGTCCGCGAGCCGTGCCTCGATGCTGGCCAGGCAGTCGCGCTCGGCCAGCTGCTCAGGAAGGCGGAAGCCGTCATCGGCATGCCGGTTGAAATCGAGTGGGCGCTCGACGACAAGGGCTTCAAGCTATTGCAGGCGCGCCCGCTCCATGTCGAGCCCGCCCATGTGCCGGACGAGATCTGGCTGCAACACCCCGGAATCCACGGCCATCCGGCCGGAATCGGCTGGGGCTCGGGGCGTGCCGTGGTCGTCAATTGCGAATGTGAGCTCACCCGCGTGGCGCCGGGCGACATCCTGGTGACGCGGGTCGCGGGTCCGGCGCTCAGCCACATTCTGCCGCGGGTCGCCGGCGTCGTCGCCGAGCTCGGTGGCTCGACCTCGCATCTCGCCTCGCTCGCGCGCGAGCGAGGCATCCCGATGGTGCTGGGCGTGCTCGATGCCACCACGCGCATCCCGGATGGCTCGCAAGTCGCAGTCGACGGGGTCGCCGGCATCGTGCGGTGGATCAGATAATCCGCCCGCGCATCTTCATCACCCAGCCGATCGGCGCGAGCGCGCTCGAACGGCTGCGAGTGGTGGCCGAGGTGAAGGTCAACAACGATTCAAGCCGGATTCTCGACAAGCAAAAGCTGATCGCGGCCGCCAAGAAACACGACATCCTGTTCCCGCTTTTGCACGACAAGATCGATCGCGCGGTGCTCACCGCCAACCCCAAGCTCAGGGCGGTGACCTCGATGGCGATTACGCCCGACGGCATTGACCTCGCTACCGCGACGGCGCGTGGGATTCCGGTCACCGTGGTGCCGCCGATCGTTGCCGAGGCGACCGCTGATATTTGCTTCGGCCTGATGATCGCGATCGCTCGCCGCATGATGGAAGGCGACCGGCTGGTGCATGCGGGTCATTTCCCTGGCTCACAGTCGAACCATCTCGCCGGCTCCTGGGTATGGAGCAAGACCGTGGGGCTCGTCGGCGGCAAGGGCCGGATCGGCCAGGCGGTGGCACGCCGCGCGCACGGCTTCTCGATGCGCGTGCTCTATTCCGGCCCGCGCCGCCTGCCGGAAGCCGAGGAACGCAGCCTCGGCATGGAGTACCGCTCGCTCGATGACCTGCTGAAGGAATCCGATTTCGTCTCGCTGCATCCACCGCTGCGGCCGGACACCCGCCACATGATCGGCGATCGCGAATTCGGCCTCATGAAACAAACCGCCTTCGTCATCAACACCGCACGCGGTGCGATCATCGACGAAGCCGCGCTTGTCCGCGCCCTTAAGGCGCACAAGATCGCGGGCGCCGGTCTCGACGTGTTCGAGCACGAGCCGAAAGTCACTCCGGCGCTGTTGAAGATGGCGAATGTGGTCGTATTGCCGCATCTTGGCAGCGCGGTGCTTGAGCGGCGGGAAAAAATGGCGAACATCGTGGTCGACAACATCCTCGCTTTGCTCGACGGCAAGCGGCCGCCCAACATTGTCAATCCGGAAGTCCTCGCGCGCTAGGCTCATGTCCGCTGGCGAGACTATGCAGGCGGCCTTAGATTTTACGGCGGGTGCGGCGCCGGCGGGTGCGGCGACTTTTCTTCTGGACGACCTCGGCCTCGATCACGGCTTCTTCAGTTTCATCCTCCGGCAATCCTAGGCGGTCGCCGAGCCGCGCGAGATCACGCATGCCGGCCGCGTTCAAGCCCCCCTTGGCCAACCGCCGTTCGACCAGCCGCTGGTATTGCGCGCGGCGCAGCTTCAACTGCTCCATGAACCCGACGGTGATGATGCCGGAGAACATCGCGAAGGTGAGAATCCCGATCACGGAAATGATGCCGCCGAGGATGCGCCCCAAAACGGTTACCGGCACCATGTCGCCATAGCCCACGGTTGTGGCGGTTTCGACCGCCCACCACATGGCGGCCGGGATTGAATTGAACACCTCGGGCTGTGCCTCGCCCTCGATCATGAACATCAACGAGCCGCTCAAGGTGAGGATGAGGCACAGGATAAACACCACGGCGCCGATGGAATTGGCTTCATCGCGGAACACCGCCCCGATCAGGCCAAAAATGGTCGAGTGGCGGGTGAGCTTGAGCATGCGTAGCAGGCGCAGCAGGCGCAGCACGCGCAGATCGGTAAGGCCCAGCAATCCCAGCACCGCCGGCAGCACCGCGACCAGATCGACCAGCGCGAAAAACCCGTGCAGGTATTTGATCCGCCCCCAGAACGGGTGTCGGAAGGCGCCGCTGACGCGGTCCACCGCCGTCCAGGCCCGCAGCACGTATTCGATCACGAACACCGCGGTAGCCGTGTTTTCAATCGCCCAGTAAGCGCCGTTATAGCGCGCGCTGATGGACTCGACCGATTCCAGGATCACCGCGACGACATTGACGACGATCAGAGTCGCGAGAAGGGAATTGAACACCCGCACCGCCAACGTCTGCGGCGCGTCGTCGTCGAAGAACGGGTTGAGCCTGTGGCGGAGAGCCACCAGAAGATTCCGGGACATCGCGATCCTTTCCCCGCACCGAGAATACAACTTCAACCGGCAGGAAAGCATCCTTCTAGGTGCTTGCCGGTCGCCTGGCCCGTGATTCGCCATAGCCCGGCAAGTTTTGGTAACGGGTCAAATTGACCGGTCGATCTATGGAAATTTGCGCCTAGCAGCCGCCAACAGAACCATTGCCGAAGTTATCGGCAGGTACAGCCCTGCGGTTATGGGACAATGACGATGGTGCAGTGGGCCTCGGCCGCCAGTTTCTGCGAAATGCTGCCGTTCAACAGACCGGCAAGGCGTCCCAGGCCGCGTTTGCCGACGACGATCATGTTCACATGTCGATCCTTGGCAATCCCGAGGATGGCTTCGGCGGTTTCGCCGGTGGACGCAAGCGCGTGAATGCGCGGCGCGTGTTGCGCTTCGGCGCGTTTGACCGCCTTCGCCAGGATATCATTTGAGGCGGACTCGTAGAGTTCGGCCAGCGGTATCCTTTCCGCTTCCAACAAGGTCTTCAATCCAGGGTCGAGATTTTCGGGACTATAGCCGGCGTGTGGCGGAATATGCGCCACATTCACCAGAAACAGATCGCAACCAGCTTTGCGTGCCATGTCGGCAGCCGCATCGATCGCCCGGTCAGCGCTTTCCGAACCATCCGTTGCAGCGAGTATTCCATGACGCAGCACCGCGGCGGTTATGCGCTCCTTGAGCTCGTGCCAATAATCCGAATTGGGGCAGAATTTCTCGTAGCCCTCGCTGCGGCCGCTGTCGAGCCAGTGCTGGCACTCACTCTGATGCGCACAGAGCGCGCAGGTACGCTGCAACTCGCGCTTCACCACCGGTCCGTCCTGCCCCGGATCGACGCCGAGCCGCGCCGCCATGGCACCGAAGAGCCGACTCGAAAGCGGATAATTCGAAATCAGCGGTTTGAGCTCGCCGCGATTCATGTTGAGGTCGGCGAGAATGATGTCGAGCGTGCCGCTGCGGTCGCATTCGAGCAGTTCCTGGCGCAACGCGTGGCGTGCGGCGACGCCGCGCAGGGCCGTCCGGGTCTTGTCCACCAGCCGGCTAAAAAAGCCTGTTGCGATATCGGTCATGAATCATCTCCCACTGCCCAAAAGGGGGGATGGAGACAGGCTAGACCTGCCATCCGCGGGCACCTTGATCTAGATCAGGGTTTGCGGCGATTCGACGTCGATGAAGACGGCCAGCTTCCGGAATATCGCCGGAAGCGGCGGTCACTACTTCATGCGTACTTACATGCCAGCGGAATATCCCGACCGCTTCTCGACCTAGAACTTATATTTTACTCCGGTCATGACCGTGGCAACGCTGTAGTTCGGAGAGCTATAGCCGGGGGTCAAGATCGAGACGGCGGCGGTGCCAGCCCCCTGGATCGGCCCAGCTGTGTCGTTCCAGTCGTTGTTGTGGAAATAGGTCCAGGTGCCCTGGAGCAGCAGATCCATGGTCGGCGCCACCGCGTAGGTCGCGGTCAGCTTGAAGTTGTTCATCAACGAATCGATGTCGGGATAGTTGCTCACGTTCTGATAAGAGAGAGTCGGATTGGCCACGAACACGCCGTTGTACTCGCCGAACATCACGGAACCGTAGGCGAGGGTGTATTCGCCTTTCAGCTTCAGCTTGTCGGTGACCGCCCAATCGCCGCTCATACCGCCGGTGTGGACGGCGCTGGTGTACTTGTTCTGGAAGTACCCGGCGCTTCCCAGGCAGGCGGCGGTGGTGTTGGTATTAGAGCAGGCGCCGTTGCCGGTGGTGTTAAAGAAAATCCGCTCGTAAGTGTAGAAGAAGTGGAGGTTCACATCCTCGCGGGGCCGATAATTGAGGTCCGGCCCGACGGTCAGGTTGTAATCCTGCTGGACGCCTTGGCCAACGCCCGTAAGGGTGGTGGCGGAGGTTCCCATGTTGGTGCCTATCGTTTGCGGGTAATGGAAGTTCTCGTTCTTGAACTGGAGGAACAGGCCGCCGAACAGGTTTTGCATCGGCGTATAGTCGGCTCTGAGCTTGAACGCGTCCGACGTCATCGGAGCCTGGTAGTAGGCGCCGGAAGGGTCCGGGCCAGCGGCGGCGGGACCGGCAAGATTCGCCCACGGCGTCAGATAGTTGAGAACGCCGCTGCGTTCGCCATGCGTGTAGGAGAGGCTGCTATTGACCTGGGGTCCGAGCCTAGAAGACAGGGCGACCGTTCCAGCGTTGGTGGTGCTCTTGCCGACCTGGGCGTTGCTGCGATCGACCATGTCGAACCGGTAGCCGAGCGTCAGTTTGGTGTCGTACTGGGGGATGATGCGGTATCCCACCTCGCCGCCCGCGTTCTGCTTCAGCCAATCCTGCGGCAGGGCGTATAATGCGGAGGTGAAGGCGGCGGAGTCGCTCGAGCCGCCGGTACCGCCGCTCCAGACCTTGTACTGGTTCATGGTGACGAAGCGTCCGTCGAAGCCGTAGAACGCGCTAGCGTCGGTATTGGCGATCGGATGTGAATTCGCGCTGAGCTTGCCCTGGACAACCCTGGCCATGGCGTTGAGGGTATTGGAACTCGTTCCCTGCATCGCGCTGTTGAGGTTGCTGGCGACGCCGGTGAGACTGGGATCGGCGGTGTCCGGCGCGAACATGTCACCCTGCATTTCCAGGCCGACGCGCATATTCAGATTGACGCGCGTATTCGGTATCGCGTTGGTTGCCGTCATGAGCGTGAGGTAGTGGGCCTCGTTGCTGGGCGGCGTCGAATAAGCCGCCGACTCCTCAAAGGGTGCGGCCGTATTCGAGAATGGATACGGAATGTTGACGAAGATATTATTGTCGTGGAAATGCGAAAAGGTGTACTGCAGCGATGTCTGGTAGAGGCGGGTGTTGTAGGCGGCTCCGATATCATAGCGGTCGGTGGTGTAGTCGATCGGCAGGGCAAACGCCGTCCCACCCCAGGGCCCATCGAACGACTCCTCCATCGAGCCTTCCTTGGTCTCGTGGCGTAGCGCGCCGGTGAAGGTCCAGTCGCCGTAGAGGTACTTGAAATTGCCGCCGAGGATGTCACGGCGCGTGCCGGTTTGGACGGGCTGCATAGCGTTGGTCGCCGTCAGCACGGGGACGGTATAGAAGGCTTTGGTGAGGCCTGTCGCGGGGCCGCCGACGGGCGCTCCGCCCCATGCCAGCAGGCCGGGATTCACCGTCGCATTGTGTCCATTGACGGTATAGAGCGAGTCGATGACGTTCCCGGTGTAGGAAATGGCGTCATAATAGACCCCGGTTTCCCAGGTGCCCTGCTTGCCGAAGTTGAAATTCACCTCACCGCTGTTTGCCAGTCTGTTGTTGGTGTTGGACAAATAGCTGTCGCCGCAGGAACTGCTGCAGCCGCCAAGGCCGTTGCTGAGGCCAGTGCCACCCTGGAAGACCAGATTATCGCCGGTTAAGTTAAAGTAACCGGCCCCACCGGAGTTCCATGGGGAGCCGCCGCGAAAGTCAAATTCGCCGATGGCGTCGACGCCGGTGGTGGTGAGGCCGTTGTAACGGCCGGCCTGGTCTGAGTTCTTACCCATGACCCCCATCACGCCGATACCGACCTCGCCCTCGCTGATATTGGAACCCAAGTCGTCAGCAAATGCAGCCAACGGCGTCAAGCAGGTGGCGGCCACTATGATGGCCTTAAGCGCATTCCGATTGACCATCTCGACCCCCCTATTCGTACTGTCGCATCAACGGAAGAAGTAAGCGCCGCTCGGACTATTCGATCCGTGCACCTGAGAGTGGCAATTGACGCACTGTCTCTGGTTCGCCAGCGCTGAACTGAAGGCAGTGCTGCCCAACGGCGAGTGGTACGGGATCGAACCGCGCCCGCCGAAACCACCGCCGCTGTTGTTGGAGGCTTCCGCGCTGTGGCAGGAAGAGCAGAGGAAGTTCATCCGGTCCTTCATCAGGCGCGCTTCGTTCGAGCCGTGCGGCGTGTGGCAGTTCAGGCAGTTGTCACGCACCGGCTGATGTTCCCACAGCAACGGCCCGCGCTTATCCGCATGGCAGTTGTAGCAAGTCTCGTTGACGGTGAATTCCTTCAGCAGATGGTCGGCCGCCGGGGAGCCGTGCGGATTATGGCAATCGGAACACACGACCTTGCCTTCGCGGATCGGGTGGTGCGAGTACTCGAACGACTCGGCCCGCTGCTGGGCGTGGCAGGTGAAGCATTTTTCGGGCTGGGTCGCCTTCACCAGCACCGGATCCTTGGCCGCGTGCGATGTGTGACAATCGGCGCAGGCGAGGCCGGCTTTTTGCATCTCACTGCCCTGCCAGTTCATGCGCAGACCGGCTTGGTGACAGGACAGGCAAACCTCGTTGCGCTTGTCGACCGGAGAGACGTCATACCCTTCGATAAGGGGTTTCTTGAACAGGATAGGCGGCAGGATCAGCTTGCCAGTCGAATCCATCTTCGAAGCCGCGTGATCCGCGCTCGGGCCGTGGCAGGTTTCGCAGCCTTGCTGGCCGAAAGGCGAATGCAAATCGCCCTTGACCGCCATCGGCGTCTGGAGAATTAAATTGACCGGGGGCGAATTATGGCATTTGAGGCAGGTCTTCTCGCCGCCATCGGTATAAAGCTGGTTCATCCGCGGGTCATTCGCGCCAGCACTGACCTGAGCGTCGGCCGCAAACGCGGGTGACGCCACTGTCATCAGCCAGACCAAGCCGAAGACAAACTTTAGAATTGCCCCCCGCCCCATGAAACCCCCTTCTTCTGCCGCATCCCCACGCCGATGCGATCCACAACTATCCTCGCCCGGCTGAAACCGGTGAGGTGTACCCTTGAAGCGATCGAACCGATGCACGTTGGTTTGCGCCACGACCGGACAGCCCCCTGTCTCCCTTCCGATCAGTCTTGGCGTACCCTTGAAGTTAACTCCATTCCGGCCAGGTTGCGAACGAATTCGATGAAAATAATGTTTCATGGCATCCTAGCTTTGGCTTTGATCTAGATCAATCCGGAAACGGACGGCTTGATCTAGATCAGTCCGGAGATGGGCTGGGTCTCGGTTGATAATCGATTTCAACCTTGACCGGATGCGCGGTAAAGCGCATTTCATCGCAATGTTTGTCGTGAATGGGGGCTCGCCGCAACCAATGCAGAAAATACGGAGACCAAGCGGTCGATTTTATCCCGGATTCGGCGGGCAGCTTTCGTGATCGGCGGTCTTGCGAGACCCGCCGCGCTTCTCGTGCTCGGCATTCTTGCCCTGGGCGTGGTTCCCAGCCCTGGAGCGGCGCAATCACCCAATGCCAACGCATCGGCAGGACAGACGGCCTCACAGACCGCCCAGAAGATACCCAGAGAAGTGTGTCTGGCATGTCACGGTAACCCAGAATTTGCAGTTAAAAACCCGGACGGGACAACGCGCCAGCTGTCCGTTGATGTGGACAAGTTCGAACACAGCGTCCATGGCGACCGCCAGTGCGTCGACTGCCATACGAACATAACCCAAGTTCCCCACCCGCCGATCCAGATCCAAGTCGACTGCGTCAGTTGCCACGAAAAACAGTGGTCGGTCGCCCAGAAGGGAGACGATACAAAAGAAATCGCCACGATGGGATTTGTGGTGAAGCAAATCGACGACTTCATGCGTTCGATCCACGCGCAACCCTCCCAGGTGGATCAGTCTCATACCAATGCGACCTGCTATAATTGTCACGACGCCCACTACGTCTATCCCCCGGGAACGCCCATCTGGTCGGCGTGGCGGCTGAATCTTCCTTATAGCTGCGGCAAGTGCCATACGCAGGAACTCGCGGACTATAAAACTTCGATCCATGGCATGCTGGTGCTGCAGAACCATATTCCTACCGCGCCGATCTGCGCGGACTGCCACACCAGTCACCAAATTGAAAACCCGTTGCTGAGTTCGACCAGGCTGGTCATCACCCAGAACTGCGGCTCTTGCCATAAGGAACAATTGAAAACCTACTTGGCGAGCTATCACGGGCAGGTCGAGACCCTGGGCTATGCCTACACGGCCAAGTGTTTCGACTGCCACGGAAACCATAAAATCCAGCCGGTCGACGATCCACGCTCGACCGTGTTTCCGGCCAACCGGCTCGCCACTTGTCAGAAATGCCATACAAACGCCACCGCAGGGTTTGTGACCTTCCAGCCGCACGGCAATCCCGACGACTTCCAACACTTTCCCTTATTGTGGCTCGCCTCGAAATTCATGATCTTGCTTTTGACGGGCGTGTTTGCATTCTTTTGGACCCATTCCGCGCTGTGGTTCTACCGCTCGTACAAAGAACGACAGCTGCGCGGCGAGCGCCGGGAACTCTATATCTATCCATTGCCGCACGGCGATCAGCCTTATTTCCAGCGCTTCCCGGTCATCTGGCGGGTCGCCCATCTGATCTTTTTGCTGGACACCATGACGTTAGTCCTGACTGGAATGACGGTCCTCTATGCCAACAGCTTCTGGGCGCCCGCGGTCGCGAGGATGTTCGGCGGCCCGCAGGTGATGGCTGTCGTTCATCACACCTGTGCGGCCATTTTCATCGCGGTATTTGTGGTGCATGTCATCTTTATGGCCGTCCGCCTGGCGCGGCAGGGGCGAACTTTCAAATGGTTCGGGCCTGATTCCCTGGTCATCCGCTGGCAGGATTTCCGCGATGCCCTCGCCATGTTCAATTGGTTCTTCGGTATCGGCCCGCGTCCCGTTTTCGACCGGTGGACCTATTGGGAGAAGTTCGACTATTGGGCCGTGTTCTGGGGTGTCGCCATCATCGGCGGGAGCGGCGCCATCCTGTATTTCCGGATAGCGGTCGCCAAGATTCTGCCTGGATATGTGTTCAACCTGGCCACCATCTTCCATGGCGAAGAGGCAGTCCTCGCCGCCGTTTTCCTGTTCACCGTGCATTTCTTCAACAACCACTTCAGGCCGGACAAGTTCCCGCTCGACACCGTGATGTTTACCGGGGCGTTGTCATTGGAAGAGTTCCAGCGGGAGCACGCGCAGGAATATAAACGGCTGGTCGAAACCGGGGAGATCGAACGTCATCGCGTGCCTCAACCGTCCCGCGCCATGGCCATCGGTTCGAGGATATTGGGCTTCACCCTGATCACAGTCGGTTTGTTGTTGCTAATTCTGGTGCTGACCGGATTCATTGGTCATGCGTTGGGATCATGATCGTGCTATAGAGATGATCCCATGAAATATCTTGCCCTCGCTCTCCTGATCTCGGTGGCACTGGCTGCCGGCTGGGATATTCGCGACTCGTCCGCCCAAAATACGACCGCGGCGCCGGCGAAGGCGGATATTGATGCGGGAAAGAAATTGGCCGAACAGCAATGCAAGGGCTGCCATGGCTTGGATGGGCACGGCATCGCCCCGGGCATTCCCAATCTGGCGGGACAACGCTACCGTTATCTGGTCACCGCGCTGAACGAGTACAGACAAGGCCAACGCATTCACGCCGGCGTAAAGATCATGGCCGAAAACCTGAACGAGGCGGGCGAAAGCATGGTGGCCGCGTATTACGCGAGTCTTCCGCCCGTTGCCCCCGCCCCGGGAGCACGCGCGGAAATCTTCTCGCCCTATGACCACGGAAAGAAGTTGTCCCAGGCCTGCACAAAATGTCACGGCGAGAATGGCAATAGCGTGATCCCGGGCACGCCCAGCCTGAGCGGCCAACAGCCGGGATATTTTGTTGCCGCCATCCAGGAGTATCTCGCTGGCGCCCGCGAGACCCCTCCCATGCATTCGCTGATCAAGAACTTAAGAGCGCTGGATTTCGAGAGTTTGGCGCTCTATTTCGCGTCGCAGACCCCCACGCAACGTCACGCGCCGCCGCGTGGGAATCCCGCGACGGGCGAGACGCTTATCGGTCTGTGCGGCGGTTGCCATGGATCGCGGGGCGCCAGCACCGATTCCGCGACTCCCAATCTCGCGGGCCAGGATCCCATCTATCTCGTAAATGCCCTCAAGGCCTACCGCGCCGGTCGCGTAAATGCGGAAATGCAACGTGTCGTCGCCGTAGCCGTCAAGAGCAACGCCGACGCCGAGAACATCGCCGCGTTCTACGCCGTTCAGCAAGGAACCGCGGCAGAACAAGGGCAGACCCTGCTACAGGATATCGCCGCCAGATGTGATCGCTGCCACAGTTCCACCGCGGACAATCCGGCACTGGTGGTACCGAACATCAGGGGTCAGGACAGGGACTACCTCATAATGGCGCTGAGGTCATATCGCGAGGGCAGACGGGAAAGTTCGGCGATGCATAACATGACCTTGCCCTATGGAGACGCCATCATAGAAGGCATCGCGTCTTATTACGCCAGTCAGTCCCCCTGAATGAGCCGGTTAACTTAGGCGAAGGGTACCAATACGCATGAGACTCACACACGTGTCGGCAGCAATGAGACAACCAAGGAGCGCACCATGAAACTTCCCCTTAGCGGATATGTCGTCGCGGCGGTCTTGATCGCGGCGGGAACGGCGCCGGCGTTTGCCGACGGCGCGGCGGTCTATAATGCGAACTGCGCCGCTTGCCACAATAATATGAAGCCGAAGATCGGCGACAAGGACGCCTGGGCGCCGTTGATCAAGGAAGGCACCCCCGCGCTGGTTGCCAGCACCATCAAGGGAAAGGGCATGATGCCGGCGCGCGGCGGGAAGGCGAATCTGTCCGACGACGACATCAAGGCCGCGGTCGAATACATGGAAAGCAAATCTCAGTAACATCCGGCGCCGCGCACCGAGCCCCGCGAGGCTTCACAAGCCTCGCGGGGCTTCGTATTGCTTCGGGCAAGCCCGGGAGGGCTATGCTATTGGTTCAATTCAACGACGGGAAGGACCGAAACCGGTTTCTTGGCTAAGCCCAAACTCGCGGGATCGCGCATATCTTCTCTTCCCGGATCGCCCGCTGGCCGGACAATGGCCTTCTACAACCGCGTCCTGGCTTCGACCCGCCCTAGCAGTAGACATCGCCTAAGCGGCCATCACCCTCAATCGATGCTCGGAAGGTCGCCACCAGACCGTTCCAGAATCGCCCGCGGCGGCTTTGAGAACCACAGTTGGTACATGGTCACCACCCACATGAAACCGAAGCACATTCCCATTATCCCGCCGCCGCCGATCACGACCCAGGCGAAGGGATGAAACAGCCTGACAAAATACCAGGAACTGATATCCGACACTTCGGCGACGAATGGCAGCGCAATGGCGGCGCACTTGAACCATACCGGCCGTACATATGCGTGGCTGAACATCGAGCCCATGATGAAGAAGATGAAGGTGATCCCGAACAGGTGGATGTGCGACACGCGAACCAGCGTAACGACCGAGGGGCCGGTATCCGCCGTAGTCACCTTTTTCACGTTGTCAAAGCTGGACAAATTCGGGATATGCGGGTTGCTGCCATCATGACAAACCAGGCAGCGCTTCTCGATGATCGGCTTGACGTTGCTTGCGAACGCCTCGGGCATTGCGCCGTTCCGCAGCCAGGTGATGATGGTGGCGTTCTCGTCATGTGGCAGCATGTCGCGCATAGGACCATTCAAGGCTGATTCAAGAACCGAGCCCTGTCCGTTGCCGCTATAACCGACGACGACATCCTGATAGGACAGCATCAGCGGGTTTCCCCCGGCCCGCCCGGCGTAGGTATCATAAATATAGATCAACGCGAACATGTAGCCGAGCCCGAGCACGAGCAGTGTTGCCGTGTACAACACGCGCAGGCTGTACGGCATCTCTGAATAATGATGAAACATCCGATGCAACGGTGGCTGTCTCATCGGATCATTCATGGTCGGTTCCTTTGGTCAAACGGGTCAGATCGGACAGGCACTGCGGCGCCGCGTCACGGTGCTGCGATTCCGGCGCGATGAAACTTGCGGCACACGCCGGGACACCGCGGTTACTGCCCCGACCTTACTTGATCGACGCATAACATAAATCGACGCATAACATAATAGCGGCCAGATTTTCCATATCCTCGGCGCTGAGCTTGCCGGCCTGACTTTTCATCATCTGTCGCTTATCGGGTTGGCATAGGCACGTAGATGATGGCCCGAGGTTTCTGGCGCGCGTAGTATGCCGCGAGGTTCTTGATATCGTCCTCCGACAGCGCATCGGCCATTGCCGCCATCTCCGGGCTCCGGCGCGCGCCCGACCGATAGGCTTCCAACACCTTTTGCAGATAGTCCCGGCGCTGAGCGGCCAGAGCCGGCAAGCGCGGATTGGTGCTGTTGCCGTTGACGCCGTGGCAGCGGTCGCATCTCTCAGCCCATTGGGCGGCGGTCAGCGGCTTGCGTACATTCAGTGGCTGCGGCTGCAGGCTCGCATAATAGGCTGCCAGGTTCTTGATGGTGGTGTCATCGAGTCCCCCCGCCAGGCCCTTCATCGTTGCGTCGCTGCGCGAGCCGTCCTTATAGCCGTGCAGCGCCGCGGCCAGGTACTGGGCGTCTTGGCCGGCCAAGCTTGGCGTCGCGGGATTACCGCTGATACCTTGGGCGCCGTGGCAGCCGGCGCAAACGGTCGCGAGGGCCTGGCCTGACGCCGGGTTACCTGCGGCAGCGGTTTGCGCCCGCTCCGGCTTTTGCAGCGCATAGAACAGCGCGATGTTGTTCAGATTGGCTTCGGCCACCGGCGCGATCATGGCCTTCATGGTGTCGTTCTTCCGCTGGCCGCCCTTGTAGGCGGCCATGGCCGTGACGAGGTATTTCGGATCCAGCCCGACAAGGCTCGGTATGCCGGATGTCTTGCTGATGCCGATTTCGCCATGGCAACCGGCGCAGACGGCCGCAGCGGTTTTGCCGGCTTGCACCGGGTCGGGTTCGCCTTTGGCATTGCTCGCCGCAGCCGGTTGAGCGGAATCCAAACTGGCATAGTACGCAGACACATTGATCAGAGCATCGGCGCTGAGGAACTTGACGGCACCGTTCATGGCGTTGTTGTCGCGGGCACCCGATATGTAGGCGCGCAGCTCGTGGTAGAGATAGACGGAGCGCTGGCCAGCCAAATTGGGCACGCCCGCGGTCGCGCTGGTGCCCGCCGCGCCGTGACAGCTCGCGCAGGCGGTCTGGGCGAGGTGCTTGCCTTCCTCAACATCCATCGCATTGGCATAGAGGGGGCGAAGCTCATCATCGCTACCGGCCTGGGTTGCCGCTCCTTGCGCGAGTGCGGCCGAGGAACCGCCCATCCCGAACAAGATTGCAAGCCCGCCTGCCGCAATGACCGAGGCCGCGTGGGAGAAACGTGCGCCGAACCACGACATGACAATCCCGGAGCGCGTGACGGTCTCCATACGAGAGGTCGAGTTCTTCATCATCTCCCCAAGACGCCAATTTGCGGATAAGACCCAACAACGTATTGAGACGGGCTCAGCGAACGGCACCCGTATACCTTTCGCAAGCTTCGCATACAAGTCATTGATCCATGTCTCCCGCATGACTGCTCCGTCCCGGTGTAGCGGTCCTGGCGAGAAAGCGTAAAGACTTGTTTATTCGATTAGAGCGTTTCCAACAAGGAATCACTCTGAACAACCCTATTTGGGGTATCAGACAAAACGAGAATAGCGCCGACAGCGTGCTCCGTGCCCTTGATCGTGCGTATGGTCAGCCATATGGTCAAACCGATCTTATGTTGTATTATGTTTTGGCCTTGATCGAGATCAACGCAGTCTAATATGAATGAAATTCACTCACGCCGGCAGGAACGAGGCAATCAAGGAGCACACCATGAAACTTCCCATTAGCGGAGATGTCCTAGCGGCGGTCTTGATGGCGGGGGGAACGGCGCCGGCGTTTGCCGACGGCGCGGCGGTCTATAAC